>Ga0222714_10003368_pt1 | contig 16334 bp, 10 predicted proteins | sample C33_3DmetaG_FD_165048 | JGI IMG/M metagenome (GOLD analysis project Ga0222714, IMG submission 165048) | Estuarine water microbial communities from San Francisco Bay, California, United States - C33_3D | ecosystem: Environmental > Aquatic > Marine > Unclassified | place: USA: California...
TACGACCCATCTGAATCATTCGCCGTAGGCGTCGTCACGACCGCCGGCGGATTACTATCTTCGTAATACGACCCGTCTTCGTTCGGTGACGGCGCCTCCGTAGCACCTCCAGGCGCGGGAGGCATGGGCGGCGATGGCGGCGCGTGCGCTCGCTCGCGCGGCGGTGGAGGCGACGTCAGCTCGCGCGGAGGCGGAGAGGCAATCTGCGGCGGCGCCGGCGGCTCAAAACTATCCATCACCTCTTCCATCGGCGGCGGCGCCACGAACGCCGCCGTCGTCACGACAACCTTGAAATCTAAATCCCCAACCGTGAGCGCCACGATGCGGCTCGCGCCGAGTTGGTTTGGCGAGCGCACTCGCAAGAGAATTTTATCACCGTTGGACACGGCGTACGGCAATGGTCTGAGCACGCCGTTGACGCGAACGGTGATCCAATCCGGTGGCGTCGTGGACTCATCCATAATCTCTGGTTCTACGTACGCGGGCGCGTACTCACCCGTGGGTAAGGCGTCGCGCCAGCCAAATTTGAAATTCAACAGCTCCTTGTGGTGCGTGTTGTCGGCGTTGAATTCTGGCACACCGGAAATGATAAACACACTCGGCGGGGTTGGAATGGGGATGATGGTATCCAATGGGGACGGAACCACGACGACGCGAGTGTTGAGGAATTCGGCGGCGGGCAAATTCATGGGCGCCGGCGCCGGGGGCGGCGGCGGGCTTTGCGCTGGAACTGTCGACTCTGGAGCCGTCGACGCCGGGACTGTCGAAGCCGGGACTGTCGACTCTGGGGTCGTCGACGCTGGGACTGGTGTTGCCGGACCTGGCGTCGCCGGCGAAGCGTTTGGTGTCGCCGGCGAAGCGTTTGGCGTCGCCGGCGAAGCGTTTGGCGTCGCCGGTTCTCGCGTCGCAGTCGCAGTCGACGACGAAGTATCCGACGTCGTTGTCGATGTCGTCGTCGTATCTGTCGTACCGCTATTGATCACGTTGTCATCCCCGTAGATGTTAAACTCCACCGGTACGTATTGCGGAATGCGTCCCGCGACGTACTTTGGCGAGCCAGGTACTCGTCTCCCCGGCGTTCGCGACTGCGACGTGGCGCGCCTCGTCGCCGGTGTCACCGCTGGTTGTTCATCTACCGGCCATCTATGTGCCTGTGTGTGCTCGCCAGCCCCACGCTTGGTATTCAACCGAATTAAACCTCGACGTTGCTTGCGAACGCCGTTAGCCCCGGGGTCGCGCCACATGTACCGCACCACTACTACGCGCACATCGTCATCTATATCATTCGCCTGTGCGTCAACTTCTACTACGTCTCCATCGCTCACTACGCTCGCTAACGCCGACTGTTCGCGGCCATTGACGCGTAAAATTAAAGATCCGCGTCGCGGCGACTGCTCGTGCGGGCTCCGCGCAAGCAACTGCAAATCCCCATACGTATCTCTCGGGAGCTTGACCACGATGCGTGCTGGATACACCCACTGCGCCGGGTCGACGTAATACGTGTATCCCGTGCCTAAACCGAATAAATCACCACCATCATCAACCACTGGGGCGGTGTTGAGCGTCGTCGACGTCGCGGCGCCCATCGCCGCCGCCGTTCGCGAGCTCATCCCATCCATCGCCGCACCTCCAATGGGAATCCGAACCTTTGTCGGCACCTGCACGGTCACCGTTTTATATCTCGTCTGCGAAGACACGGATTGTGCCTCATGCGCGCTCTGTACGTCGACGCGCGGGCGTCCGACGGCGGCGGCGCGCGCGCCTTCGCTCCTCGCGCCGCCCCCGTACACCTTGCCCGCCGCGCTCACCTGCGCCGCCTGCGCACGCGTGCTCCGCACAAACTCTTGCCGAGCTCGTCTCGCGCGTTCCTCGTTCTCTCGCGCCTCTCCCACGACGGTATGCTCCGAACCAAGCATGCCTTCATCCGCCTCGTCGCCTCTGAGCGCGCGCGCGGCGTCAACATTCACCGCTCTCGCGCGCCACGCGTCCCCGATCGCCGCGTGTGCGCTCGCCACCGCCGGCGAAGACCCTCCGTGTGCGCTCGTATACGCCAGCCCCGCGCACGCGCACGCGGCGAGGGCGAACAGGGCGATCCAGCGACCGATCGGGGGGCGATGGGTGTTGTTCGAATCATCGCCCCTATCGCTCGAGCTCGCGCCGTCTGCGGTGCGCGCGAGCAGCGGCGCGCGCTCGGGACGCGACGACATCGATGCGTTCGTCGCGCGCGTGAGCGTTGACGCCGCACGTGGGCGTCCGCGCGCGTCTGTGTGGCGAAAGACGTGCGCGAGAGCGTGATTTTGGGTGTTGCACCAAAAGGTGTAAACCCTAAGCACCATTTGGCCGTCGGCGGGCGCGTAAGGATCGTGTATCGGTCGCGCACGGCGCGTGCGGCGACGATGGACGCGGATAAATGTAAATTCAATCATATGTTACAATGGTGAGGTACAACGCGCGAGATGGTTGGGTGTGTTTACGCGTGGACGGCGGCGTCGAAGAGGCAGACGGAGTCCCACATTTTACCGCCGTCGCCGACGAGTTGCGTGGCGAGGCGGGCGTTTTTTATCATCGCGAGCTTCAATGTGTCGCAGGCGAATTTCGCGTGGTAGTTTGTGTGGATGGCACGACCCATGCCTTCGAGGACGATTAAATCGGCGTCGCGGGCGGCGACGCAGACGTCAAAGGATAGACGTCGGAAATCGATGCACGGCGAACCCGAACCCGAGCTCACGACGGTGAGTCGTGGGTGATCACTCGCGTTTCCGTGCGCGGTGTCGAGCGCAGATTGGATGGTATCATCCAACGCAGACGCAGACTGCAGTACTGCGCGCAATTCGGTGACGGTGATGTCGTTGATGGCTGGAAGCGAGTTGGCGACGAGAGCCACGCTCGTGCCTCGCTTCAACAACTCTCGCGCGAGCGGAAGCATGCCCAAGATTATATCCGCCCCAGAGTTGTCGCAGAACAACAACGCTTTGCGATATGTTTTCTTCTTTGGGCCGTTGAAACGCTCGCGTAGGGCGTCGTAGTGGTCGACAGCCCACGGACGGTTCACCGTGCTTCGCGCCTTGCGGTAAATTTCTAAAATCGTCCCGTTACGGTACAAATCGAGCGTGCCTTGTGAGCCCCAGTCAAAGATGTTTCCGGCTAAAACCCCCTCCACAATCGCAAGTAGACGCTCGTCGTCATCTAGACTATCAATTTCTTGCAGCAAGTCTGGTAAAACGAGGAGTGCGGATTCATTTTCTTGCTTTTTCACGTCGACGTACAAGTCATGAAAGTTGAAAAATCTCAAGCACTCCTCGCGCATTTCAAACAAATCAGCGAGACCAATGCGACCATAAGCCGCGGGTTCTTCTCGAAGTCGTGACAAGTGCGCCTTGAAGACGTTGTTGAAGCTATTCGCGCGTTCTTGCACGTCGTCTGAACTCGCGTCGTTGGCCAAGCATCGAGCGACGAGGCCGGGTTGTAAGCGCTCCAACGTGTCCAGCCAATATTCGCGCTCTGTGGTGTTTTCGAGCATGTCGAACAAATTTGGGTCGTACACGTGACCTTTACGCAACAATGGGAACTCCTGCAGCGCGGGTTCGAGATGAAGCACGCCAACTTGTAGACCCGCAGAATTGAGCAACTGTGTGGGATCCTCGCCGCGGCGCTCCACCGTAACTTCGTCACTCGATAGCGAATCTGGGGTTTTGACTCCTGATTTAATCCCCTCGACGTCTTCGACGCTGGCGCCATCGTTCTCGGGAATGCTCGAGGAGGACAAGGCGCGGTCGATTTCGATACGTTCCATGGCGTCGTTGATGACGCTATCGTTAAAGCTCCGTCGTGCCGGTCGCGTGGGTGAAACCACATTAGCCTTCGACGATAGAGAATTGCGCGACGATCGTTTGCGTTCGATGCCTTTAGTCATTTGCGGCACTGAGCACTTGATAAACTTTTCAATCCAGCTCCCTTGAGATGCGCTGCTCAAATTCTTTTGCGCCTCGACGTCAGACAAAAAGGCGCCCAGCGCGCCCAGAAAGCCTTCGTGACGCAAAAACATCGCCTTCATTTCACCCTTGGACCAGAAATCAACCGCAAAAGAGATAGTGTTCATCGTGTACGCGTGATTTCGAATAAAATATCCACCGAAGAAGATGCGCTTCAGCCCGTACTTGACGGCGTTCATCGTGGCGATGTGCGCGATGTTATACGAAATCATTCGCAACAACGACAAAGTGATATCCGCCTTGGAGTAATCTTCCAAGCTACCTTCGTCCATAACGACCCGACCGAACGAGGACGCAATAGTTTCACTAGACAAACCAATCTTGGGGTAATCCCGTCCGCCGTAAATGTCCCCGACGAGCATATCAACTTTGGCGTTATCCGCTTCGGCGCTCAACTTCAACATTTCGTCGTAATCCTTCAACCCTGTGAGTAACCGGCACAATCCCCAAAACGTCCCACCACCAATGTTACTCCCGCTCACGCGTTCGTGTCTGTCCTTATCAACCTTAATGATGCTCACACCGCTTCCAATGTTCACCAGCAAGTACGGATACAACGACTCTTGCGTGAGTTCATCCTTGCCAATAAATTCCTTCTTATCATCCCGATACGAAAACGCCTCATCGCGAATCGTCTGCAACAAGAAATTCGCGCCAGCCACGGCGCATGCCATCTCATCCTCCTTCTCTAACGTAATCCCTAAACGCTCTTGGAACGCTCGATGAAACTTGTACGCGCCGCCGCCCGTCGCCTTCACCGTCACCCCGTCGCCTTCTCCATCCCCATCTCGCGCGCTCTGCGCGTCTCCCCCACTTCCACCCTCGTGCAACTTCTTAAACTCTATAAACTCCATGCAATCCTCTAAATGCGCGCTGGCAAACTTGCGAAAGTGTAGACGACCGCCCCGAGGCTCGCCGTGCTCATCCAACCCGCCGGGCGAAAAGTACACCAACTTGACCAACGACCCGCCCAAGTCCATCGCGAAGTGCCGCACGGCGTCTCGTTGGCGAGGTAAACTAATCGCAGGCGCTTCTGGGACGTTGCGGCGGGCGACATCCGTCTGTGCGTGCGTCGCGGTCGTCGCTTGTGGTGCCGAGCTCTCTCTGTCCCTGGGGTCAGCGCCGGCGCGGGACACGTCTATAGCCGCGCCGGTGAGGTCTAGACGCAGCGGCGCCGAGATGGACCGCGCGCGAACATGCCTCGGGAGTTCAGGTTCGAGCTCGCGGTCGTCGTCCATTATGGACGACGCGATGAAGTCTGCGGTCGTGGCCGAGGTCAACTCTGGGACGCTCGACGGAGGAGCGCGCGCGTCGTCGCTCAACGAATGTTCGGATATTCACACTACAAGCTACGACTACGCCACGCTAACGCTCGGATTCTTGAATTTGAAGTACATCTTTAATGAATGTGCGCGCGTTCAGGATTGTGGATCCGCCGAGTAAAACGGAGACGCCGGAATTGAGCGCGTTGAACTGCGCGACGATTTTGGCTTCTTCGTAACACGCGCCGCCGACGATGAACACGATGAGCTCCGTGGGCTTGGCGGCGTTCGGTGCGGGCGGTGCACCAACGAATGGGTAATCTTCGGGTTTCAACGAGCCTTTCGCCGCGGCTTGGATGGTTGAACTCAACAATGGTTGATGTTGGGTGTAGACGTTTTCGACGCCTTTGAGCGATCCTACGACTTTGGACGCGCGGCCTAGGAACGAGCGGTTACCGAATAAATCGCCCGTTCGCGCCGCTTCACCACCGTGTTTGATAATCGTTCGCACCAAATTCAACCGAGCGCCGCTCACGCCTTGAGACATCAACGTTTGAATCAAATCTTGAATTTGGCCTTGCTCGTTTTCGTACCGCAACGCAAACATCAACACGAGCTTCAAACGCTCCTCCTCGAGAATTTGCGGATTACGTAACGCATCTCGCACTTGCGTAAATGCCCCGCTGCGATCGGTGCCACATACGACTTCTTGCTCAACTTGAGACGCCGCCATCAATTGACGCTGTGAAATCACCGCGCTGAGCTCAGACATGAGCGCGACGTGTTTTGACACGTTCCCCGACTTGGCGCGGAACTCTGGATACGATTCTACAAATCTCGCCATGTCATCTATGGACTCAATCTTCTTCGTCATTTTCGTTTGTTGCTGAAACTGATCGACTAAGCCCTTTACGCTAGCACCTAAATCACCATAGTTGGCGTACATGTTTTCCGCGAAGAAAGCGTCTTCACTCGCGCTCAGTACGAGCTCGCGCAACTCCTTACTCAACGACTTTACGTGCCGTAAATCCACCCTATTCGTGCACGAAATGCCAAATATTTCATGTACCATGGCTTGATACGTCCACTGCGATAGAAGTGGCGTCACTGCATCGTCGAAACGGTCGAGAATCAACAACTGCGCCGCGCCTTCGCCGCGTCTGAAATCAAACAATCCTTGCTCCTGCTCGTACACCAATCGATACACATCCGTCGCCAACCGCCGCGCCGACTCGCTCGCACGCGCGTGACGAATAAAAGGTCGCCTCTTAAGCGATAAAAGCACGCTTGCGATGCCTTCAACGCACCGATCGACCGCAGAACCTACGTTCCGCGTCCACCGCGCTGGATTCATCAACCCGCTATTCGCCTCGCCGACGTCCAACGAAAACACATGTCTATCCACCGCAACCGCGTCCGCATAAAACTCCTGCACTTGCTTCACTAACTCATCTTCGTCGCCACTGGCGAGATCTTGCAACAGACCATCGGGGCAGATGTTCGAAAAGAAGACGTGGTATTCGCCGTAAATCCCGCGTCGCAACTGTTTTTTTAGCGCGTTCGCGTTGTCCCGTGTCGGTCGCGCGAAGACGACAGCTTTCAAGTGCGGCATCGCATCGTGCGGATATTCTTGGAGCAATTCAATGAGGAAAACCTAGATGTATGTACGTGCGTTGCGTGCGGTGGTGAGTACGGCGCGGAGAAACGGGGGGAGGAGAACGCGCGCGAGCTCCAGAGACTTTGAGCGCCACCACCGACGGGACGCAGCTCTGCGATGCATAGACGTACCTCACGCGATAGCACCTCACTTTGCGACATCACCGCACTCACTATGGATAGCTGCGTCGTTAAACCCGCGCGTTAGTCGTCGTCCGCGCGAGGTTCGGGTCGAGTTGCGCGATGAGCTCGTGAGAAATTCAACGAATTTCTCAGTATAGATTACGAATTCGCGTACCGTGACTTCATCACACACGAGCGCTTTCATGCCGCCTTTCGCGGCATCCAGCATGCGCGTGATGTATTCTTTGTGCACCGCCGCGAGGTCCATGGTGACTGACGATGGTGCGCGCGCGGGTGTGCGGCGTCCCTGGGAAGGCGCGCGCGAGGTGGCGTCTTTTCGCGGCGCGTGTATGTATACTCTTTATTGATATTTCAGCACGCGCGCCTATCGCGCGGTCTCGCTAATGGTGTGGCTACTTATTTCAAGTGTGCTGCTGTCGATACGCATGGTGTTGCAGGCGGTGACTTTACGCTCGTCGTTGTCGCTTGTTGCCCGCCGGCTTGCTCGCCTCGGCCGGCTGCTTCAATGGCTTCATCTTCAACTTGCCTTGAGTGATGAGTTCATTCAATTTCAGCTCTTGTTCAGGTGTCAATGGTTTCATTTTCCCGAGCTTACCGCGGAAACGATTGCGCTGCGTCGCGAGCCACGATCCCAATTGAACACCCTTGTACGGCGGAGCGGCTTGCGGTACGTTTACGTGCTCACCGTTATTGTTGTCCTCGCTCCACTGTAACAACAAATTATACTTTTCACCCCACATATCCGGCTCGTGCACCCACAACTTACGCTCTTGCACGAGTTTCTCCAACATTTCGCGCTGTTCCGTCTTCAATTCGCTCTTTGATTTCGTCGTACCGCCTCGCAAACGTTGCCGTTGCGTATTCAACCACACCCCGAGTCTCTCGCCCTCGTACACGCAATCATACGGCACGTTACAATGTCGGCCGCCCACCACCTCTTCACTCCATTTCATCATCAAATCAAACTTGATTGGAAACTGATCGACGGCGTCGATGCGAAATTTCCCCTGCGCAACCAATTCGAGCAACGCCGCCTTCTGTTGAGCAGTCAATGGAGTCTTTCCATTCTCCTGCGGAGATTTATCCCGAAGCCTCATGCGCTGCAAGTTCACCCAAGTACCTAATCGTATGCCTTCGTATTCCTCGTTGTGATGCACGTTGTAATCGTTCCCACCGTGCTTTTCATGCGCCCAACGCGTCCACGCTTGAAACACCTCGTCCCAGCTCCGTCGCTCAGGATTTTGAAGCCACAACTTTCCATCATCCACGAGCGCTTGAAGCAACGCGCGCCTCTCACCGTCGAGCGTGGCGATCGACTTATCTGTCCCTCGCATGCGCGCGCGCTGGTCTACGAGCCACGTACCGATGGAGAGGTTGCCAACGACGCAATCCTTGGGACAATTCACGTGCCGATTGCCCACGGTGCGCGACGACCAGTTCAGCAGGGCTTCGTAATGCGCGCGCCACAGGGCACTGGCGGTCGTTTCTGCGTTCGAGCGCGCCATCGTCGCGGCGTGTGATGTCCTAATGCGTGGCGAAGTGACGCGATTTGGATGCTGAATTGAATTCTCGACTACTTTTTGACCAACTTGAGCTGCTACGTTGTGATTGTCAATGCTATTCGCTAGGTGTAATGCGCGAGACGTCGCGAATGCGCGACGGGTCGACGCCAGCGGCGGTGAGGAGTGATTGCGCGGGGTTTGGTGCGCCTTCGGCGGCGTGAGAGGCGTCGAGAATGCCGCGCGCGAGCGCGGCGTCGACGTCGGCGTCTTCGAGCGGTTGACGACTGGCGTGAATGTGCGTGCCTGTGAGCTGTTCTCGGAGCACGGAGTCGTACTGGGCGTCAAAATCTTCATCGTGTGAATGATTTTCGTCGTCACTGTCGTCGGCATCGTCGCTGTCGGACTCGCTTTCGTCGACGTGGATGAATTTGCGGCGACGCGACTCTGGCTCTGGCGCCTTTGTCGGTCTCGTAAATTGCAAGTACTCTTCCTCGGCGTCGGATGAAGACGAGAAGAAATCATCCGAGGGTGGAGCGTCATCGGAAGAGTCGTCGTCATCAAAGTCGTCGTCGGAATCCGTCAAGCCACTCGCGTCGGCGGAGCGCATGTAGCGCTTGAACTTTTCGTCGTCATCGACGCCGAGCGCCTTGCTTAATTCTGCCAAGAACGCTGACGCATCGAGATTAAACACGCCGTCGTCGTCTGGGATGTTCAAATCTCCAGGACATGATCCGTCTTTGGCGTTGTGATTCGTGTTCGTCGCTTCGACGCCTTCGTAACCGCTTTTGCGATGGACGAACGCCGACGCGCTTTGCGTGGCGTCTCGAATCGTCCCTTCGCGTTCTTTCTCGAGCTTAGCGAGCTCGGCGTTGAGTTCCATTTCGGCATTGTGTAACCAGCTATCATCACTCGCGTCGTTTGGATTCACCGCACGGGGCACATAATGTCCATCGAGCGGCGCCGCGAGAATTTCACGCAAGCGTTCGGCGGGCGCGTTGCGCAGCCGCCGCGCCCTGCAGGCGTGCGAAAATCCCTTGAACTCACTCACGGCGTGCGAGAGTAAAGATTTATACAGCGCGCTTCCAACCATTTCGTTTCTAAAGTAACCATTCGCAGTGAGACTTGCTTTGAATGTGTCCCACGCGGCGTCGCCCGCGGGTTCCGCGGCTCCGCCAGTCGCCGCCGTCGACGCCTCCGCATCCATCGCACACGCCGTCGACGCCGCACCACTCATATCGTGTCCCTGACGCTCCCATTCTGCGACAAGCATCTCAAGACCGCACGCAATTTTCATTCCCAACTCGTGTGCGGCGTAAAAGTCCGAACTCTTTGGTGGCATCGGGTAACATTTGGGCGCGTCGAATCGTTCGCGCGTCGCCTGCGCAAACAAACATCTCGACATCCGGCACAACATCGGCTCAATGTCCACCGGCGCGAACACGTGCATTTTGGACGCGGCGCGCAAGCCAACGGGATCGCGCGTGCGAAAGCTCTCTATAGCGAGCGCCACGAGCTGAGGCTCGCGCCGGAGCGCTTCGCCGACGCGTCTCGGCGTCCATACGTACGCGTCGTGTCTATTCTCCAACGCACGCGCCGGAAACGCATCCAATCGCGCACTCAGCACGCGCTGTACCTCATCACTCAACGGTGCTGCGCTCGCCACTTTCCCCACCGCCTCACGCGTGCGCACGGATGATTCGTTCGACGCGAGCTCGTCCCCGTCCACGACGACCAACCGTCCTTTATACAAAAACGTACACCCATGCGCGCGTTCGGGCGTCACCCACCCCGGTAACGCCTCCGCAGTTTCAATCAACAAAAACTCCCCATCGTCGTCCCACACGCGCACGGCGATGGCGTCGGCGAATGTCGCGCTCAACGCGCGCGCGAGGTGCGCCGCGAACCACGCGTCGTCGACGCAGTCCCCAAACTCCACGCATCCTCGAAACACCGCGCGCGATGACCCTCGCGCGGCGCGTTCCAACGCGAACGCATCCCGTTGCCACACGTGTCCGCCGCTGAGACGCGCGATTTCGGCGTTGAGCGCTAAGAGCAAGGCGTCGGCGCGCGATTCGGTGATGGATTCATCCAGCACGTGAACTTCGCATTCAACGCGGTCTCTCTCGCGCGCGCCGGCTTCGGCGGCGCGCGCGGCGAATATATCATCCGGGTCGAGGTTCCATTGCATCGAGCGCGCGCGTGCGGACGGCACTAACGACGGCAGGCGTCGCGCTATGGCGGCGAACTGCATCACAAAAGTGCACTTTTTTGTCTGCTCCTCTGCAGAACGCCGCGCGCGCGCGTCGCACGCGCATCGTCCGCGATGCGTTCGAGCGCACCCGCGCGATGCGTGTCGCGTTTTCGCGTGACGTGCGCGACGGGGTCGGAAAAGCGCCCGATACGCGGCGCGAAGCGCGGGGACAGCGCGTACCGGGACAACTTTGCTGAGCGCATTAAACAACTGCGCGCGTCTGGAGCGCCCACGCCCGGCGCCGCGCTCGCGAACCCGCCCGCGGTGTTATCGGACGTGGTCGTGGTGTTCGTGTCGCCAAAGACGGCGAGCAATGTGGGCGCCATGGCGCGGTCGTGCGCGGCGTTTGAGTGCGAGACGCTTCGGTTGGTGGCTCCGGTGTGCGACGTGTTCTCCCGCGCATCGACGAACGCCGCGAAAGGAGCGCAGTATTTGATCAAGAACGCTTTGATTGTTGATGACTTGGCCGACGCGTTGGTTGGCACGCGCGCGGCGGTGGCGTTTCATCCTTGGATGGAGGATGAGCTGCGCGCCGACGCCGACGGCGACGCTCAACCGACGCCGACGTTTTACGACGACCTCGACGCGCTCATCGAGCGATTCCCCGGCGGCGACGCCGCGAGCGGCGAGAAACTCGCCTTGGTGTTTGGCAACGAAGCCGACGGGTTGTCGGTGGAGCAGCTGAAAATGTGCGACGCCATGTGTTCGATTCCCATGGGTCGGTTGGTTGAAAGCTTGTCCGTCACGCACGCCGGCGTGATTACCCTGTCGCGATACTTTGAGCGCCGCGGCGCGCGCATCGACCGCCGATAGCCTCGACTGTTGTATTTGATTTATATTTCTAGCATGTCCATTCGCGCGACCTCGCCGTCGCCGCGAGTGCGCGCGCAAAAGGATGAAAAAAGTGACTTGTTAACGATAGGTTTCGGAACTTCCGACTCGAAACGACACTGTGGCGCGCGCGCACCGACGACGCGCGACAGTCCGCCCAGCCGGCAAGAGAGAAGGCAGCGAATAGGTTCATGCGATGCGTGGCGACATGCGTCCAGCGATCGGTGACATCCTGCGCCTGCGCGAACCCATAGAGGCGTGGAACGCGGATGGGAGCTCTGACGCCGTCCCGTACCTGACCAGTTCATGGATCGCCGAAGCCGAAGCTGTCACGGGACGCCGCCGAGGACGGTGCTCGTTCGAAGGATGTCCTAACATGGCTGAAGTCGGCGGACATGTGCGGCTTGCGAGGATCGAGTACGTCATAGCGCCCATCTGCAGGTGGTGTAACAATCCTCGAAACATGGCTCGAAGGCAGGGCGGGGGCTCGTATTTGCGCGCAAACATTGAGGTATTTCGAACGCATGTGACCGAAGGGATGCGCAACACGGAACGAAGATACGCTGAAGAACCCGTGACACACGCCAGACGGTGCGAAAGGTGCCGTGTAGATATTTCAGATAGGCCACCGAACCATACGGTGTGTTTGAACTGCTTTCGCGGCGACCGCGGCCGCGCGCGTCACGACGATATTTATGACCACGGCTACTGCGCGTATGGTTTTGCGGCTGCGCAAAACAGGAATGCGAGAAGCTGTGCGTCGTGCGGAACCGATATTTCAGACAGGCCGCCGAATCACACAGTGTGTTTATCATGTTATCGATACCGGTAGATTTCGTAGAATTTTGTATTGGTACAACATGTTTCTGTGACTAATGCGGCATGCGTTCGCCGCGCAGATAGTATTCCATGCGCTCAAATTTGTCGTGCTCGAGAAAATAATCGATTTGCGCTCCAATTGATGGTCCCACCCCTTGCACTTTACCCGGACCTGGTTTGGCTAATTTGGACCCGTTCGTGACTTTGTACGTCAGCGCACGAATACTCGTCGTCGCTTTCGCGATGGCGTTCACGCGCATCGGTTCTTCGCAGCTCAGCGCAGCTTGATGCAAAGCATCCATGGCGTCGCATAATTTCCTATTATCTTCGCAGCCGATTGCGTTGAATATGTTTTCGTTTCTGTGCGCTTTGTACGCGACGGGAGATTCGGGATTTTGTGTCTCGTCTACGTCTGCGTCGGTGGACTCTGTTTTAATTTCCTTCTCGAGCAACATCTTCTTCGTGCGCTTGAAAAACTCATCGACGTTGCGAACGCTTTCGTTCACGCTTCCACATGCCGTGACACTTTTGCGAATCCACTTTGAAATATTGTTCATCATGTATTGCCCGCCTTCACGAAAACGAGCGTCGACGAGGAACAACGCGGCGTAATCCTTGGGATGGCGAATGCAACGGCCAAGAGCTTGATTGTACGCGCGATACGCTTGTGCGCTGTACCAAGCACTACCAGTGAGCATACCTTTCTGACGCGACTTTGGAAGGTCATTAAAGTCGCGCTTGGTTTTTACCTTGACGTCGAAGACGTTTGGAAACGGAATACCGACGCAAAACACCGCGCGCGCGCTGTCATCTTTAAAGTCGATACCTTCGGACACTTTCCCGCGAAACACGGCGAGCATGAGCGATCCTTTCCCAGTCGCGTTACCCCGATTGAATTCTGCGAGCGTATCGACAAAACCAGCCGCGCCGCGACTCTCGCACACGATGTGTTTTTGGTCGCTGATTTGCGCAAACAAACGACTCGTGTGCCACTCTCGTAGAGTAACGTCGATGAGAGAATACTTTGGAAAAAACACCAGCATCCCTCCCGGAATGACTTTGGCGTATTCGAGCAAGTATTTCCCGAGGTTTTGGGCGAACCTCGATGCGCCGACACCAGACGTAGCTTTGTAAGTCACCTCTCCGATGGCGTCGCTCAGTTCCACGTAGACTTGAGACGTCGGCACGACGTGCGGCGCTTCAATTTTGATGGGAAATTCCACACCGAGTTCAGCTTCAAAAGTGTTCATTGGCGACAACGTCCCAGACGTGAGAATCACACATCTCGCTTGTTCCGCCACGGTGCTAAATCCAACTTTTGGCTCCATACATGAGATACACATTCCCTCGCATTCTTCGCCGTTGATGTCGACGCTTCTGCCAATGATGATGACGTACGACTCTGGAGTTTTCGTCACAAGATGTAAGATGTTTGCAATGTCTTCGCACAAATTCATGTACGTTGTCAATGGGCCGTTATGGGTCGGTTTGGCGTTATCTGGCGTTTTTATGAGGTTGCGCACCAGTTCGACAGCGTGTTCGCCAAGCATGTCAATTACGCAACCGACAATTTCGTGCGAACGCACGACGACTTCTTTCTGACCCTCCCCAGTGTTGCCAATGATGCGCTCCAAAAAGTGCGATATTTTGAGTAAAAATTGATACACGTCTGCATAGTAGCCAGGCGCAGACTTGATCGATTGCGCGTGCGTGTTAAACGCGGTGATAGCCTCCGCGACTTGCGCCTTCGATAGCTCGATTGACGTTCCCGAACGACACACGTCTTCGATGTTGTGTCCTTCGTCAATAATCACCGCCGCACCAGCGATGTCGAGTTTCATCTTTCTTCGCACGTTGTGATCAAACAAGTAGTTGTATGGACAAAACACAATCTCTGAAGTTGCCTGCAAATTTCGAAGCGCGAAAAATGAACAGGCTGAGAATTCATTGACGACTCGATTAAAGTCTTCCATATCCCACGCGCAATTCTTCTCCGCATATTTGTTCATGTGATCCGCGACGTACTCGTGGCGATTATAGTGCGCGCATGAAGTTATCCGTTCTTGCTGAGTGAGTCCATCTCCGAGCATGTCTTGACAATCGGCGTCAGACTTTTTCAGCGGACACAAACGCTGCCTGCTCGAAAGCACCGTATACTTCGGAGCGTACCCAGTGCGTTTGAGTTCGCGCAAAATTTGCTCAATCTGCGAGTGCGTACGAGAGCACACGTACACTCGCGGAGGCGGTGGCACGTCGGTCTTGCATGTAAACGGTCTCGAAGCATCCCATCCGTCGCCGTATTCAGCTTTAACGGTGCTCGCCTTGTCCTTGTCATTTCTGTGACCGAATGCGATTAACGCATCTTCATACTTTTTCCTCGCCACACTCCAAGCCTCATGCATGTCGCGCACCTTCGCCGAGCTCTTCTTATACGCTTCTTTCTCTCGCTCGAGCCATCCCAGGGTGCTGCACAACAATGCGAGCGTCTTTCCCGTGCCCGTCGGCGACTCAATCATCGCGTGCTGACTCTTCTTCAACGCATCAATAATCTTCGCCATCGTCATCCTCTGCGCCGGATGCGGATTAATCTTCGCCGGAAACTTGACGTGCACACCTCCAATCGCAATCTCCTTTGTCGGTTCACGCGCTGTGCCGTCGATTTCAAGCTCCAAAGGTTTCCCGTCGCGTCGACGCTTGGTCGCGCGCTCGGGCGAACTCTCCCCGCGTTCCTCCACGCCATAGTAGCTCTTCATCGAAAACTCCGGCAGGTACTTGGGCTTGACTCTATCCACCGTCATCACGTCTTCGTCATCGGCGGCCGTGGACGCGCGCCGCGGCGACGCGGACGGCGACCCGGTGGCTCGAAACGCGTCGGTCACCGCGGCGTCGTAGAGCACGACCACGACGTCGTCGTCCTCGCCGCCATCCGCGCGCGCGACGCACGCGCTGTCGTCGTCTTTCCCAGGCGTCACGACGTCGCCCATCGCGATCGATCGGTCGACGCGCGCGCGCGAGAATGAAGGATGAGCTCCAGCTCGAGCTGTCGCGCGCGTTTGAAATCGAATCGAGCGCGTCGGTATTGCAACGTGACAAGTGGTATCACGCGATCGCCGGGTCGTCGCGCGCGATCGTGTCTGGATCTACGTCGATGACAATTTTACCCTTGACGCGTCGGGATTTTAAATCGTCCATCGCGCGTCGTACGCCGTCGTTGGTGAATGGATACGCCGCGCGGACGATTGGTCGGACGCCGAGCGCGTCGACGATGTATCGCAATTGTCTCTCACAGCCTCGAAAGTACACCCATTGGAGCGATCGCTGGCGATCGGCGAATGGAAGGGATGAGGAAGACGCGCGCGCGTCGGCGCCAGAGGCGCAGCGTCGAATGATGGCAAATGCCCATTGCGATGGTTTTCCGCCAAATGTCACGTATCGGCCGAGCGCGTCGTCAACGAATGGTCTGAGACGATTCGGGTAATCACACGCCGCGTCGCGCGCGTCGTTGCTCGTCACTGTATCGATGACAATGTCGAATTTCCCATGCGTAGCGACGCGATCGGCGAGCGCGTCTTCGAGCGAGCGCGACGAATCGTCGTACGCGACGACGTCAATGTTTCGCGACACCGCCGACGTGAATTCGACGCTCGATTGCGAGCACACGCCGACAATCGTCCGCACGCCTTCCGCGGCGAGCACGCGCGCGGCGATGTGTCCCAGACCGCCCGAAACGCCGACGATGAGCGCCGTCTTCGGAGGACGTTTCACGACGTCGAGAGTTTGCGCGATTGTCGCCGCGCACAACCCAATCGACGCGCCTTCGCGCCACGACACCTCCTTCGCTTTGCTCGCAATTTGATCCGCAGGCACGTCGACGTAC
>Ga0222714_10003369_pt1 | contig 16329 bp, 22 predicted proteins | sample C33_3DmetaG_FD_165048 | JGI IMG/M metagenome (GOLD analysis project Ga0222714, IMG submission 165048) | Estuarine water microbial communities from San Francisco Bay, California, United States - C33_3D | ecosystem: Environmental > Aquatic > Marine > Unclassified | place: USA: California...
CGTTAATCCACCGATCAAAAGTTTTAAACCCGTATTCTTTTAAATATTTTAAATTACCTGGTGCACCTACGAGTATAAATGGTCGTTTAACTACAATGGGTTTAAAAATCTTTTCTGTTAAATGCAATTTATTGTAGTAGAATACTGTTTCTGTTACAACATGCACTAGTCCTTGTTTTAGCATTTGAATTTCAATAGGGCTTATATTTGCACTGTCTGATCCTTTAATATCGTTACGGTCAACTACAAGATTATCTTGATTTTTAAGGTTATTAAAGATTAATTTTTTAGATTCTTTAGACAACTTAGAATTTTCAGAAAATAATTCGTCCTGTACTGAAATATTAGTATCGTTTTTTAAATGTAAACTGACGTAACCTTTGTCTAATAATTTTCTTTGTTTCAAATCGGCGACCAAAGTCATTCTATAACTTCTATCTTGTGTACATAAGTGATTAAGACAAATAAATACTTTGTTGGGTTGATAGTCAATCGTTGAAAAATATTCAAAATCTTTATACCAATTTAAAGCCGCAAATCCGTGAAAAAAGTAATACCAATTATAGTAGCCGTATTCTTCCATAAGATCGTCTACAGTTTTGGATTTTTCACTATTTGCAATGATTGCAAGATGACGGTGTTGTTTAGGCACCAACAGTCTTGATGGATAAGAGTAAGGATTTTTTTCGTCAAATGGCTCTTGATCCTGGAATATAAGTCTGTTATAATATTTTTTTGTTACTGAATCGTACGGATCTTGATGTAATTCCTCACCTGGATTTACACTCCATGTTCCAAAAGGGTAAAAATAGTAATAGTCAATTATTTTTGCAGGCTTGAGCAAAAGGTTATATAATAGAAAGTAAAAGTTATTTAAGGAAACCATATATGAGTATTGAATCAAAAAAAATTGGATTTATCGGAATTGGTAAATTAGGTCTAGATTGTGCTGAGGTCATGGCAGAAAAGCATGAAGTCAGAGGCTATGATATTTACCCAAGAACAAGTGATACTGTAAAAGTTTGTGACATTGAAGAATTAGTAGACGAAAGCGAATGGATTTTTATTGCTGTCCCTACTCCACATGCAGATGGATATGACGGTAGTGTTCCTAGCAGTCATATGTGTCCATTGGATTTTGGACACGACGCAGTTATCGACGCTATTGAAAAAGTCAACAAGTATGCAAAGACTAGCAAAAAAGTTGTTCTTATCTCAACAGTATTGCCTGGCACTACCCGCCGCAAATTTATTACTTTGCTAGACCCAAAACACCAATTTGTCTACAACCCATATCTAATCGCAATGGGCTCAGTCAAATGGGATATGGCCAATCCTGAGATGGTTATCGTTGGAACCGAAGACGGTAGCTTAACTGGAATTGCAGGAGAACTAATTGCATTGTATAAAACTATTATGCAAAACGATCCTCGCTATGAAGTTGGCACATGGGACGAGTGCGAAGCTATCAAAATTTTCTACAATACTTACATCAGTGCTAAAGTTGGCATCGTTAACATGATTCAAGACTTTGCAATGAAGATCGGAAACATTAATGTTGATGTAGTAACAAATGCACTAGCACGTAGTACTATGCGACTACAAGGTCCTAAGTATATGACTGCTGGTATGGGAGATGCAGGTGCGTGTCACCCACGCGATAACATTGCACTACGTTGGCTAGCAGAAGAATACGATATTGGGTATGATTTGTTTGATACTATCATGCATGCACGTGAAGTTCAAGCAAAAAATATGGCCTTGTTCTTAGTTAAACAAGCAAAAGAAAATAACTTGCCTGTTATCATTCACGGTAAAGCATATAAACCTGATGTACCTTATACTATCGGTAGTTATAGCACGTTGGTCGGCTACTATGTTAAAGAAGCTGGGCTCAGCGTACATTATGTAGATCCTTTAGCAGACGATCAATCCGAAGTCATTCAAGCTGTTACTGGTCCTGCCATTTATCTATGGGCACACAATCGTAAGATTACCTATGAATATACCGGCGCACAACAAGATACACAACCTTACTGCGCTATTGCAGGAGGAAGTATTATTGTTGATCCTTGGCGCAAACTAGAATCCACTAGTGCTGTTAAAGTTATTCATTATGGTAACACCCGTAAAAAATAATTTTTGCATAGCACCTTTTAGTCAATTAACTATATCACCCTCTGGACAGTATAGCCCCTGTCCAGAGATAGGCGCCCGGCTAGAGCAAGACTACGATGTTGATCCATTTAAAATGTGGAACAGCTCTATCATGGAAGAATTACGAACAAGTTTTTTAAATAATGAAAAACATAGTGCCTGTGACAGATGTTGGCAACAAGAAGAGTTAGGTAAAACTAGCCTTAGAAAAAATCTATTTGTACAAAATATCTCAGGCGGCGCCAAGTTTAAAAAAGGAGAGTTAACTACTTGGTTAACAGAAACACATAAGCAAGGCCCTAAACAAATAAATTTAATAGTTGGCAATAAGTGCAACTTGCGCTGTCGTTACTGTCGGGCGGATAGTTCGGTCACATATAATATTGAAGGAAAAGTCTACGCTACCAAAACACAGGATCCAAGACAAGCAAGGCTTTATTTTAATGAAAAAATTAAACCCATGGAGTTTACTCCTGCTCAAATCGAACAAATTTTTAATTTAAGTAAAAATTTAACTCGATTAGAATTTTATGGCGGTGAACCTCTATTAGACAAGCCTACATTTTCTTTATTAGAAAAATATGTTGCTAGCGGACAAAGCAAAAACATAACATTATTTTACAACACCAATGGTGTTAATGAAATAACAGATAGACATTTTGAAATATGGAATAAATTCAACTCAATTGAGTTTAACCTGAGTATCGATGATATCGATGATAGGTATCATTATATCCGACATCCTGCATTGTGGGAGGATTTCATAAATAATTTGAATCAAATAAGAAATTTTAATTGGACCATACCTTTACAAACGACAGCAATTACTACAGTAGGTAACTTAAATGTCTTATACGTACCAGAGATAATCGAAAGATTAGAAAGTCTTGATTTAAAAGTATTTTTAAATACAATTCATGGTCCTGATTGGTATGACATGCGGTATCTGCCTATGCCTATTAAAGAAAAAATTACCAACAAACTAGCAAAGTATAAAAATTTAAGTCAAATTGATTTTATATTAAAATATTTAAAACATGATGAAAATTTGTCTCATTGGGAAGATTTTAAATTTTGGACTAAAACAAAAGACGAGTATCGAAAAGAAAATTTTAGTCAAGTATATCCAGAGTTTTACGAAATAATAAAAGGATATGATGATTTTTATGGCTGACAATTATAACATTAACTACATTTCCCCTTTCTGGGACAACGAGTTTAAAACGTTATTTTATGAAAAAGAAACATTTAACGATCCAGTAAGTGTAAAACGTTGGTTATCAATGGGCTATGCTGATAATTTTACTGGCTTTATGTGCGATATGCGAAGACCCCAACCTTCTTGGAATGATAAAATTATAAAGGTATTTGCTGATAAAGGATGGAAAGATATTGGCACCAGTTACTATAGAATGGATTCTGGTGTTGTGTTGCCTACGCACAAAGACTTATATAAAAAATATGTAGAATTGTTTGATTTAGTTGGAAAAGAAAAAACAATAAAAAGAGCAGTATTGTTCTTGGAAGATTGGAAATCGGGACATTATGCTGAATACGATGGAATACCATTCACTCAGTGGCAAGCTGGCAACTACGTCGAATGGGAATACGATATGCCACACATGGCAGCAAACATAGGCACAGCCCCAAGATATACATTACAGATTACAGGACACGTATGAAAATATCTAGCAAAAATGAATATGATCAATTGAAAACCGTGATAGTAGGAGACGCTACTGGAGCAAGATTCCCCGAGTATGACCAGATGTTCTTATATAATCATCAAGTGACTGGGTGGAAAGAAACACCCCACCCAAAAGGACTTTTCCCTCAGCATGTAATTGATGAATCCAATGAAGATTTAGAAACTTTAGCTGATACACTCAAAGGATTTGGTGTAGAAGTGTTGCGCCCAGCGTCATTGGACCATGCTAAGATAGTCATTAATAACGATTGGTCTACTGATGGTATGTACAACTATTGTCCCAGAGATGTCATGCTAGTAATAGATGATATGGTAATAGAAGCACCAATGGTATATCGTGCAAGACAAATAGAAGCAGATGCTTATTGGCAAATTAAACGCCAAGCAATCGCTAACGACGTTCGCTGGTTGTCTGCGCCTCGCCCAAGACTGTTGACTACAGAAAACTATGTTAACAATAATAATATTGTTTTGACTGAAAAAGAGCCTATCTTTGATGCCGCAAATATATTAAGGCATAACGATGATATTTTATACCTTGTTAGCAACAGTGGGAATAGACGAGGCGCTCAATGGCTACAAAATATTTTAGGTAAAAAATATCGAGTACATTTGCTCGATAACCTCTATGCATACGCACACATAGATAGTACAATAAGTGTACTGCGAGACGGACTAGTAGTGTTAAATGCTAGCAGAGTTAACGAAAAAAATTGTCCTGCATTGTTTGATGGGTGGACAAAAATTTACGTTAATGATGTAGTCCCTCAAAGTTTTCACAATTATCCTTATGCTAGTAAATGGATTGCACTTAATATGTTAAGCATAAATCCACAAACTGTCATAGTAGATAAAAATCAACATCAACTAATCAAAGCACTCGAACAAAATAAAATGACAGTAGTACCATTAGAATTGAGACATAGCAGAACACTGGGCGGCGGATTTCATTGTGTTACATTAGACTTATTTAGAAATTATCAATAAATATAAGATTACGTTAATATAATTATAATGATAAATTTTAAAGACTACGGTGACATTGTCTTTGGGGCATTCCTTTTGCACTCTAAAAGAAAAGACATTGTTGACAGGAAACACGAAATACTAGTTAAGGTCAGTGAACATTACAATACTGGTGCTGACAGTATATTGTTTATTGGGTTCAATCCGGCTATACTGGCATCAACTGCTACAGAAATTTTTGTATCGGAAGTTAGCGATAATGTATTGAGTTGGTTGCAAGAACAAAATCCGTATATCAAACTATACAACTATGCCACCCAAAGAAAATTTGATACAGTAGTAGCATTCGACGAATATCTGACTTTTGCACCTTCCGAGGAAGAACAAAAACAGATGATTAATGCGCTATGTAAAATTGCAAATAACTTGGTTGTAACTACAGTTAAAGATTATAAAAATCAAGAATTTAAAGATAGAGAATACAGCCAGCCCGCTATTATCAAAGATGGTAACCATCTGACCGCCTATACAGAAATCCACGATTGGAGCCATACAGATAAAAATGCATGGACCACATCGGTTTATGAATTGGCAGGCAGCAATAGTAAATTTCACGGAGTTTACTCCAGACGTACTTTATATTTTAAACAACTAGCAAAGTTCAGTTTGGACTCGGGCGCTGATACTTTTTTAGTACACAAAAATTTAATGTATAAGAGTTTGATCAAAAAGAATTACGAACACGTAATTAGCATTTATTTCGAAAACGAGTAATTTTATGTTTTATGTATTTGATGTCGACGGGACCTTAACGCCTAGTAGGGAAGTGATCGATATTGAATTTAAAAACTGGTTGTTAAAATTTGGTCAACGACATAAAATTTGTTATGTAACAGGCAGTGATAGAGATAAAACTATAGAACAAATAGGGGAAGAGCTATTCAATATTGCAGTCTATAGTTTTAACTGTACAGGTAATGAAATATACAAAAATGGTAAATTGGTTTATTCATCCGACTGGACGTTGCCAAACGATGCGTGGCTTTGGTTAGAAAATGAATTATACAAAAGTCCTTATATTTCCAGATACGGAAAACATTTTGAGCAACGTACAGGACTTCTCAATTTCAGTATAGTGGGAAGAAATGCCCAAGGCATAGAGCGTACTGAATATTACGAATGGGACAAGGTTCATAAAGAACGGGCAAATATTTGTAATCGGTTTAACCGACAGTTTCCTGATTTGCAAGCACAAATTGGCGGCGAAACTGGTATTGATATATTTGAAAAAGGTCACGACAAGAGCCAAATTTTGAAAACTATCTACGGATATATTGAGTTTTATGGGGACAGAATGGATCCCGAAGGCAATGATAGACCATTAGCAGACGCAATAGTTGCAAAAAATACAGGAAAGTGCTATAATGTTAAAAACTGGCAGGAAACATGGCACATACTACAAACCAACTTAGAAAAATCGGCTTCGCTTGTAAATGGATTGATACACCCGAACAAATAAAGGGAATCAAACCTACAGACGATGCAAAAAAATACAATACTGGTTCTACTACTGTCGCATGGCTAAATAGACAGTCGCGTGATGTGGCAGAACAGAAGCTTTGGGACTTGATGTGCCAAAACTTGGATTCTGTTCACGCACTAGTGGAGCGTGTTGGTGGACTTGAAGAAAATCTTAGAATGGTACGACTCAGTAGCGATATACTACCTGTATACACTGAACCATCGTGGAGATACTTCTGGCGTGACTCTAGAGTCCGTGAGGCGTGCGCTAAAGGATTTGCACGAATCGGAGAGATCGCCCGCAAGAATAATGTTCGGCTTAGTATGCATCCTGGTCAGTTTACCGTTCTTGCTAGTGATAATCCTGACATTGTTGAAAGATCAATAGAGGAGTTTGAATATCATGTGGATATGGCCCGTTGGATGGGATACGGTAAATCCTTCCAGGATTTTAAGATCAATGTACACATCGCAGGTAGAGCCGGTCCTCAAGGGATCATCGACGTCCTCTCAAAGCTATCCCCAGAAGCAAGAAATACCATTACAATCGAAAACGAAGAAAACGCCTGGGGACTCGACAGCACCCTCGAGCTCCAAAAACATTGCGCCCTTGTACTCGACGTACACCATCACTGGTGTCGTGAAGGAGAGTACATTCAGCCCACCGACGATCGAGTTTTACGTGTAATTGATTCGTGGCGTGGTGTACGTCCCACTATGCATTATAGTGTTAGTCGTGAAGAATGGTTACCAGACTTTCCAGACAATGCTCGTCCCAGTATGCAGAGCTTGTTAGAAAATGGTTTTAAGAAACAAAAACTTCGGGCACACAGTAACTTTATGTGGAACAAAGCGTCAAACGAATGGGCGTTAAGTTTCCTTAACACCCATGATATTATGGTAGAAGCAAAAGCTAAAAATTTGGCTAGTTTTGCACTAGCCAAACAGGCACAAAACTTAAACCTTCTTTGAAGTTGACTTAGGCTTTGCCGCAGGCTTTGCTTTTGGGTTAGCAGGCTTTTTAGCAGGTGCTTTTTTAGCAGATGCCTTTTTAGCCGCCGGCGGTTTAGCAGTTGTTTTGGGCGTTGCAGAGGCCTTAGTTTTAGCAGGGGTCATTGCCGCAACAGGGGCAGGGGCAGGAGCTTCCTCAACTGGTTCCAGAGTAGGAGCTTCCATTTTATAAGGTGCAACAACTCCCTCGTCAACTTTAACGTCTTTGGTATACATTCTAAAACCAACGTATCCAAGAACAACAACTATAGCAATAATAAGTAATTCCATATTTTTTTCCTTTTAAGTTATACCACAAATATTTTTCAATTCTTTAACTACATTTTCAGACACAGTTACAACACCACTTTGTTTATTGCTGGCTCTGACAGACCTGGATCTATCAAATGGCATTCGAACTGGTTTAGTCTGATCTAATGGTTTCGAATTTCTAATTTCTGTAGAGTATGCATTTATATAGTCTATATAGACATCTCGGTCACAAAATAATTTAGGGTCAAATGTTATCATAAAAATTGTATGACCACCGAACTCTTTTTCTTTTCCGTTAGCAATCATTCCACCCAACAGTTGGACCATCAGACCTAGGCCAGCACCTTTGTGTCCACCCCATGGCAACATAATTCCATTGAGCGCGGTTTTCGGGTCAGTAGTAGGATTGCCTTCTGCATCTAATGCAATACCTTCGGGTATTTGTTTACCTTCCCTGCTTAATTGCATTAATTCCGAAAAACTAATAGATGCAGAACTCATGTCATGAATAATAGGAGTATCTCCATTGGGTAATGCAATAGAAATAGGATTAGTACTCATAAACGCTTCGGCACTACCATACGGGGCAATTTTTCTATTACCGGAACAAGTTATAATACTTGCAAATCCGTGTTTAGCGATTCTTTCAGAGTATACAGAAAGTGAACTAGTATACCAAGTATTAAATGCGCCTATAATAGACAACCCGTTTTGGGCAGTTTTTTTAATTGCCTGATCTGCACAAAAATTGCCCACAATCGGACCAATGGTCATTCCACCATCTATTCTGGAAAACAGTGGACCATCTGCTACAACTTTGGGTGCCTCTTTTTGTATTTTTCTTTTCAGAATAGTTTTTACAACAGTCAAAGCTCTGTGCAAACCAATATTAGATAATCCTTTTAACTCTGCATCCATAATATGGTCTGCATACATAGTAGATTCTTTAAGATCATAACCAACATGTTGCATAGCATTGGAAATTAAAAAATGAGCATCATTGATGCTCATTTCCACAGTTAAACTGTTTGGCATTATAATCAGCCTTGTTCGTCGTTACCTAAACGATTCTTCAAATAGTTTAGTAACAGACCGTATGCTGGTAAGAAGATAATCAAGCCGACTACAATCTTAAGGACTGTCTGACTGCCTGCAATTTCCATCCAGTGAGCTGCCATGTATTCATCTGCTGAGTTACGGAAAGCAACCGCAAAGAATGTATAGGAGTCAATAATGTTAGCAACAATAGTTGACAATGCTGGTGCCGCCCACCATGCTGTATAACGATCACGTATCATCTGGAATACGTAAACATCTAAGAAAGTACCAATAGCATAGGCAGTTGCTGATGCAAAACCAATACGTAGTGCTACACTCTCAGGTGCTCCTTCCGCCAGCACAACCGCAATACTTGCGATGATTGCCAGTGGATAACTTGCCGCAACGGTCGCACGAGCCAATTGTTTACCAAGTAAACGAACTGTCAAGTCTGTGGCCAAAATAACTAATGGGAAAGTAAATGCCGCCCAAGTTAATTTAAAACCTAAAATTTCAACTGGGATTGAAACTAGAGCGTTACTGATAGCGATTACAATAACTTGCAATGCTACCAATTTGAATAGTAGACTTCTGTCTACATCTTTGAATAAACCGAACATAAATTCTCCTTAAGGTTGTTGATTCAACAAATATTTACGACACTCTATACCACTCAAAAAATTTTAAAGTCAAAATACTAATTTTTCTCCTACAAAACTGCTTGACTTTTTGTGCAGTGCAACATATAATAGATAAATAAATTTGTAGGGATGCTACATAGGGTGGGTCCCAAATTTAGTAAACTCGCTTATTAAGGAGAAAACAATGTTTACAACTGACGCTATTATCGACGCTGTACAAACAGCCAAAAAAACCTGGGTTAAGACTTTTATCACTAACGAACATATTGCTGATTCGATGAATCAGTTCGTTGACGGACAAACCGAATATACCAAAAAGGCTCTAAAAGCCACGACTGATGCTGTTACTGAAATTGCCGCTGAAACTACTAAAATGGTTAAAGAAGCTGGTAAATTTGACTACGCTAAGTTTGGTGAAGGTATTATGAAGGCTTATCAAGCACAAACTGCTAAAGTCGCAAAGTAATCAACTTACCAATAGGTAAATACAGAGGACCGAAAGGTCCTCTAATCACGAGCGCATGTCATTCAAAAAATTTAAAAGAATAGCAGTAGTATTTGTTGGGCACTACAGAACGTTTAAAAAAACAAACGAGTTTTCACGTCGATTTTTTTCTACCATGGCAGAAACTGTCGATTACTATTTCTATACGTGGAACGAAAACGGATACTATCCCCATATGGTTATGCCGCGCGATATTGAAATTTATTTTGGTAACAGGTTAAAAAAATATCAAATAGTTGATACTTCTGAAGTACTATCAAAAAATAAAATTTGTCGATTATCCTATTTGGCAAAGAAAGCACAGTCGGCGAAAAAACAAGTAGAAGAAGATGAAGGTTTTGTTTATGACTACGTAATAGAAACAAGACCCGATCTTTATCTAGGTCACCATCATCCTGATCACATCGAGTATGCAACACTAAAACCTGACGAAATTCTAATAGATGGAGCCTTAACAGCGTCAGATTTTGCCATACAACAATGGACCAAGTGGTCTCCTAAGGACGGTATAGATATGTTTAGAATGGGACATTGGTATGTTAGAATGACGTCTGACACGTATGATAGATTTTCTGACCGTTTTGATTTCTTTAACGATCGGCCTGTGCCGAGTATGAATTTTCATCGTATTATGGGTTTCTATTTTATAGAAAATACACAGTTCAAACTTAGTAATAGTGTAGATCCATGTATTTGTTGGCCGGTTGTTGTTAGTATGCAACTTGACAAGTTGCCAGATTTTTGGGATGGTTTTTCGGGGTCTGCTGATGCGGAAAGACTTCTTAACGGTCATTGACTAAAAATGCTCATTTTGCTATAATTAGCACATCTTAAGAAAATAGGAGCAGACGATGGGATACCGAATTGTTGCAGATAAACAACAGATGGATTCTATGCGTGAAAAATATGGCCCTCGCAACGGTCTCGAGGGACCTTTCAACTTTGGTGGCCGAGTGTTGTATTATGACAACAAAGAAGGTTTATACTATGATCCCACTACGGATTTTTATGTAGATCAAGAAGAAATGAACGAAATTCATGGTCAATTGTTGGAAAAATTAGCAAAGTAGTACTTTAGTACTACAAAATCAAGTTGACAATAAATTCTCATTTTGCTAAAATTATAGCACAAGTTAACAAACCAGGAGAAAAAAATGTACACATGGAAGTTTCGTATTAGCAAGTCCGGCGAATACAATTTTGATACCACCATGTCTGGCTACAGTTCTAGCGAGTGCGAACGTGCTTTGCGCGATATGTACCCAGGTGCTTACGTTACTTGCATGGGTATGTGCTAATACTTAGGTAGTACTTGCTCGAAATTTGGTATTTTGCTATAATTATTCCATACAGTAACAAAACAGGAGTTGAACATGGAAAAAGTAGTTTATCAGAGCCCAGTGTTTAGTAGCAGTCCTAGTCTGATTCCCGCCGAGGCACTGAGCACCTATGCCAAACGTGACCAGTGTCTGTTACAGATGAAGGCTTTGGGCGGCATCCATGCTAAACCCACTGTTGAGTTTTTGAAGCTTCGGAGTAAAATGCTGGCTGCTCGACGCAAAATTGAGCGTAACCGCTGGTGGTCAGAATTTGCTCCTTTGACAACGGAGAATTGAAATGGACAAAAAAGAAGATTACAGTAGACTGGGGTTTGATAGTTACCAATCAACCGACTTGCGGATTTTAATGAGTTTGAACACAAAAGAACAGATGCAAGAATGGATGGATGCTGTAGGGACTGAAGATTTTCACTATGCTATGACGTTGTTGGAAACTGCCGCCGAGCTGACATTGTTAGAAGATATCGATGCTATTGTAGAAGCAGATCCCAGTTTCATCGACGCAAAAATTCAACTGTCTAGGATTTTTCAATAATGCCAAATTGGTGCTATAACAAACTGGAAGTGCAAGGACCTTCCAGGCAGATGCATAATGTTTTCGACTCTGTGATTGCTAGTCAAGAGGATTTCTTTAATATAATTAAACCTCGTCCAGCAGACCAAGAAGAAAACTGGTATGACTGGAATATTAGCAATTGGGGAACTAAATGGGATGTGTCGCCCGAAGACGTTGAAATCATTGATCACGAAGATGGTATTTCCACAGTAACAACATATTTCGATAGTGCTTGGTCGCCGCCGGTTGGCATCGCAGAATATTTGCACGAATTGGGATTAACAGTCAGATTGTATTATTATGAACCCGGAGTAGGGTTTGCAGGTTTGTGGGACGACGGCTTTGACGATTGTTATGAACTAAGCGATTTAACTAGTAAAGAAATGGAAAGTCAGCTTCCACCGGAACTCGACGAAATGTTTAACATCAGCGAAGAAAGAAGGCAATGGGAGGAAAACGATGATGAATTTGTAGACTGGTATGAAGATGGAGTCGAAGAACGTAAACTTAAACCGCATAATCCAGATGACATCTGGGGCAACGAAAAGGAATAATCATGTCTAAAATTGAAACAGCCGCCAACGAAGCAATTTTTCAACTACAGCTCAACAGCCGAGACGCTGTCAAGTATGTTTCTCGAAATGCTCAATGCAGTCGAGAAGATGCTCAGGCTGCTATCACCAGTGTGATGACTTCATATAAAAAATAATGAATCAGTTTTTTGCAGGAATAGTATGTAACTTGATACAGGGTTGCGGACCTCAATTGGGCTACGCACCTCCCCAAGTTCCTACCAATCCTAATGTAGTAGTTTATCAAGTTCGGGCTGATTCTGTTCCAGTTCAGCAAGTAACATTTGATAATATTGCTAACATTGGATTAGACTGCAATAAAAAAGATTTAATTATTAGTTATATCGAATCATCTGTTCCTCAAACAGCAGAGCGCAAACTAAACGCAATAGCAAGGACCAAGGTATGGCAATTAAGGACTTACTGTTCGCAGTATTAATTGCAACTGTGATGTTGGCATCTACTGTAGAAGCGGAAACGTTACAAGGTAGGACTGAATGCGACTACCAAGTTCAAACTGAAAAATTTTCCGATGGTAAAATAAAAACTTACCAAAAAGAAAAATGTATTGAGGAACCTGGACAAACTGTTAGACAAGTTTATCTAGGGCAGTTAGTTCGGGAAACTTGGGTTAGTCGGCATCCTGTTATTGATCAATATTTCAATTATCGTGGTAATAGGTGCCGTTGGTTCTTAGAATCCGGAGCGGCAGAAAGAGATTTGGTACAGTATCAAGGAATTATCTGCGAAGTACAACCAAATGCGTGGCGTGTTGTTGACAAATTTTAATAGATTTGTTACAATGACATATCGATAACTAACTCTACGGAGTAAATGATGAAACTCAAACTTTTAGCCTTAGTGGCATTAACAGCAGTAACTGCAAATTCGTTTGCAATTGATATTGCGGATCGTAATGATTTAGAAGCATTGGAAAAACGAGTCGATGCTCTTAGCATCAGTCATTCTGGTGCTCTTGCAAGGGAAGCCGAACGTACTAATTCTGTTAGTGCAGTACAGGCCCGCCCGGCAACACCAGACTGGGTGTTGAACGTTCCGGAGTCTGAAAGAGCAATTTTTGCCGTTGGTATTGGCGTCAGCAACAACGAACAACGATCAATTGACAAAGCAGTATTAAATGCAGAACGTCGGTTAATTGAAGTAGTTAACAGCGAAGTAGAAACCGCCACACGTAGCACCAGTTTTGAATTGGGTGACGATGTACAAGAAACTTATGAATCGCTAACTCGTAAAAATGCTTACGGGCAGTTGATTGGTACAATGCGTGTCAAAACTCATCAAATTATTGATGGTAATCGCTACCGGACTTATGTGATGATGGCTTTGCCAATGGATGAAAATAATCCGATCAGAAAACAACGCGAAACTCGCCAGATGAAACTGGATGCAGAAACTCGTAATCGTCTGACGTACGACAGTTTGGACAAACAGTTAAAAGAGCGCCAAGAACGAGACCGTATAGAAGCAGAGCGTAGACAACAGAATATTCGTCCGTTAGATGCTCCGCAACTACCTGTCGAAGTTAAGAAAGAAACTACAACAACCACTCGTGGTCTAAAACCCATTGAGCCGTTAAGTTCCCGGGTCCCTGACGAAAAATCACTCAGCCCCGGAGAAGTTATTATTCGGCCTATTCCCGATAATACAGTAAAAGAAGTTTCCGTAATTGATATGTCACAACAGCAAAAGCAGGAAATTATCGATAAAGTCCGTAATGATGAAGTCAGACAGCGTGTAGCAGAAGCATTAGAAAAGCCCAATGCCGTAGTTTTATCTGCTACAGTACAGTAATTTAAACTTAGCGTAGATTAAAATACCTCCCTTGAGTTAAATACTCGGGAGGTATTTTCGTGGCTAGACCGAATCCAATCCGAGCAATGATGCAGGCACCGTTACCCAGCCTGACGTATCAAAGACGCAAATCGTTTCGTCCAGACTTGGACGAAGTAGACTACTTTTATAAAAAAATAAACTACTATGTTTTTGATAATAGTCTTAAAAAACCCCATATAAAACTAGGGACAATTAAACAGGCATGGGGAATGTGTGAGTGGGAAGACACCCTGCAATCCTCTGGCAGTTATTGTAACATCCGATTGAGTGATAAATGGTTTTGTCCCCAATGGTTCGTTAATACACTTGCACACGAAATGGTGCATCAGTGGCAGTGGGACATTTATCGTTTTGAATATGCAGAAAAACATGGCAAAAATATTCACGAATTATCCGGTGCGCACGGTCCTAGTTTTTTTAGTTGGCGTAACTGTTTTACCAAGTACGATTTAACATTGAAAATATCGTACGGTCAACGTCGATGGTTCAAACACCAAGACTTTAAAAAATGTTGACAAGCGTTTTAAACTAATATATAATTCCCTTATAAGGAATTTATACATGCCAAATTTTATCCCTACCGTACTTGAAAAAACCACAAATGGCGAACGTGCCTACGATATCTATAGTCGATTGCTTAAAGAGCGTATTGTAATGCTAGACACAGAAGTCAACGATTATAGTGCGAGTTTAATCTGTGCTCAACTTTTATTTTTAGAAGCAGAAGATCCTGACGCTGATATTTTATTTTATATTAATAGCCCAGGCGGAGTTATCACAGCAGGTATGGCTATCTACGATACTATGCAATTTATTAAGCCTGATGTCAGCACTATTGTTATGGGTCAAGCCTGTAGTATGGGATCATTCCTTGCACAAGCAGGAGCAGCCACAAAGCGGTACATCCTACCTTATGCAAGACATATGATTCATCAGCCTAGTGGAGGCGCAAGGGGTATGGCTAGCGATATTGAAATCTCTTACAAAGAGATCATGCACATGAAGCGCACACTTACAGAATTGTATGTTAAACACAATACAGCAGGCAAAACTTACGAAGACTTTGAGCGTGACATGGATAGGGACACATTTATGTCTGCGCAAGAAGCAGTACTTTACGGACTAGCAGATGAAATCATTTATAAGCGATAAATACTCTATCAATAAGAGTATTTTATGCGCAAAATTTTATTATCCACATTTTTAATTACACTACAGTTATCGTCTTGGGCCAATCCAATTGACGATAACTGTCCACAGCACACTATTCACGGTGCACCAATCAGCAGTATTACTGAAAACACACAGTATATCTGCCATGGCAACTATGCTATTCATTATCGATATGATACCAAGACGGCAGAGTTTGTTGTAGAGCATTTAGACAAGTTAGACATCACAGGTCCTGCAAAACGTCGTAATGATTTCAGACCTGACCCCAAGGTAGATGATAATAAAGAAGCATCATTAGATGACTACAAAGGTCATCCTTATGACAGAGGACACCTAGTACCTGCCGCAGACAACAGAACTGACGACGAGCAGATGAGCGAGAGCTTTTATCTAACCAACATGGTACCACAAGATCCAGGCAACAATCGTGTTATTTGGCGCATACTAGAACTGGGTGTACGTAATACTGCGGCAGCAGGTAATGACATCTATGTGTCCAGCGGCACAATTTACGAACCGGGGTTTAAAACTATTGGTGCAGGCAAGGTAGGCGTTCCAACTAAAGTTTGGAAAGTTGTTTACAACCACACCACTGGTGAAACTATCGCTTTTATATTCCCCAATCAAAAGTTCAAAGCAAATCAGATCCCTGAGTTTGTAGTAACTGTTGATGAAGTTGAAAAGGCAACAGGCATTAACTTCTTCCCTAAACTGGCAGAGTCGGCAGAAGCCAAGTTTGACAAATCCAAGTGGCCGGAGATTTTTAAATGAACGACCCGATACCAGGAAACGAGTATCCGGTATATCCAGAGGATGACGGATACGATAGATATCGTAATCCATTTAGTCCAGTCTAAGTTATCGATAACTGTGAAACCGTCTTGCTTTCTCACTGCCCAAAGTAGATGAATATAAATTAGAATGCAACGAGTTCAATTAAGTTAAAAAGGGGTCCTAACTGTGGGACCCTTTTTTATTTGTTCATAAATACACTATCTGAGATTAATATTATGCGTTTTACCCAATTTAAGAAAC
>Ga0222714_10003371_pt1 | contig 16322 bp, 16 predicted proteins | sample C33_3DmetaG_FD_165048 | JGI IMG/M metagenome (GOLD analysis project Ga0222714, IMG submission 165048) | Estuarine water microbial communities from San Francisco Bay, California, United States - C33_3D | ecosystem: Environmental > Aquatic > Marine > Unclassified | place: USA: California...
ACATTAATCCCGGCTAAACCTGAATGGCAACACAACACGCGTAATCCGGGAGAGACAAATGGACACAGCCATTTACGTGGGCAAATACAAGGACAGTCGCTAACTATCCCGTTTACTGAACAAACTTTAATGCTGGGTACCTGGCAACAAATCGTCGTGATTGATTTTGATAGCTGTGCCCGCACCAGAGAGATCGTCGTCCAGATTATTGGTGAGTAGATAATAAAATTATGGTATCAATCAACCTATGATACTGACTGCTACCGACCTGAAAATAATGTATTCAAATAACAAACGCGTGCTAAACATTTACATTGACTGATACACATGAAAGCAACCTCGTATTTTCTAATTCTTCTGCTTGCAACTTTTTCAGGTAATAAACTTATTGGTATTGCCTCAGTATATCTATGGGTATTTATTCTAGGTAATATAGGAACGCCATCGTCACTTGTTTCAACCATTGTTGCCTATACTTTTTATATCATTTCCTGGGTTTTTGTACCGTTTTTAGTGTTTCGAATTTATTTGTGTATACAACATAAACAGTTTCTTATTCCTGTGCAGTACACGGGTGGCTTATATAGGGCTGGCATTATTGCGATTATGTTATTCTGCCTGACTTTTCTTGCTGCATTTTTAATTGCAATGGGGCTTCCTGGAAAAATATCTGGCATTCCTATGGTAATGCTTCTCCTGACCACAGGATTAATATCTATCGTTGTAACACTTCGTTGTGAAGTGCCATCAGTGCGTAGTTTTTTACACAACCATCCTTTTAAATAGATAATTCCGAAATTAGATAAGAAAACTCCTTGCAGAAGAAGTGTAAAAGACCTGTTGTCCAGAATAGGATCAGCTTCGATTAAACTTATAAGCCACTTAAAAACCTACGATAAACAATACATCAGCTATTATTAAACGGTTCAATGTGTATGAATGCATCAGCAACATGAAACTGTTTTTCAATCAACAATTCAACCTTGTCTGCAATATCATGCGACTCTTCAGTAATCATTTCAGGATTAACCGATATAACAATATCAATAGCAATTTCGGAACCAACCCAACGCGAACGTATACGCCCCACTTCCTTAACACCATGAATTGTCATGACAGCACGCTGAACATCTTCAGGATCGATTGCATACTCATCGACGAGCACGGGAAGAGCACTTTTAAATAAACGATAAGCAAGATATAACACTAAACCAGCGATACCCAGTGCACATAATCGATCAAGTATTAAGAAACCCATGCTCGATAATTGCCAACCGACTATGACAACGACTGTGGTTAATACATCAGCAAAAGTATGTGTGGCATCAGCCAACATAATGCCTGATTTTAAACGCCGCGCCCAATAACGCTGCCAACTTGCAAGGCCTGTATTCGCAACTAATACACCCACCATCAAACCGAGCTCCCAGCTACTGCTAACAATCTCCGTGGTCTCTCGGGTAAATGCACTTTTAGCAATCTCTAGGGCCATAACAGCAAGCAATGTCGCCAGACCAAACACTGCCAGTGTTTCAAATTTGCGATGACCGTAAGGATGTTCACGATCTGCAGGCAAAGCTGACATTCGAATGACAATCCACGCCACAACATTATTTGCAATATCGGTCAGGGAGTGAACGGCGTCTGCAATAATAGCAAGAGAGCCGGTAGATAAACCCACAAGCAACTTGACAATAAGCACTAGTAAGTTTGCACTACCCTCTATAACAATGATGCGTTGAATCTTTCTGTCACGATCAGAATATTTAATTTGAATGGATTCGCTATTCATTGTTGATTTGATTAAATCAGGACGAATCAGTCAATATAACTAATCCGTTAAACTCCGAACAAAATTAACGATGTTCGATATATTCTTTGCATTGCGTGGTAAATATTCGAACACTATCGGGAATTGGAACACGTAAGGTAGCGAGTTTAATGAGGATAGCACCACCCTCTTTAATCAGTCGATAGGCCTCCATATATTGTTCATCTTCCCTATCATTTTTATCGATAAGTAAATCCAACAATCCCTCTTCGTACTCTTCTTTTGCAGCTATATAACGTGGCCAGACATCAAACATGACAGGATCGTTTCGTATCGTCTCACAGGTCATCTTGGCCATAACAGCCAGTTCCAGAATCTTGTCAGTGAGCCCGGAAAAAGCGTCAAAGTGTTCAATAATGGTACAAATGGAATTTGAGACCGCATCGATCTCGGACATAGTTTGAGATATTTTGATGTAACGACTTTGGAAGAAATCTTCAATGGGCATAGAGAAAACCTTAAACGGTTCACCCCAGAGTTCATCTACCCCTTCACCACCATCAGCAAGTTTTATATGCTTGCCTAAGGACAGTGCCTCGATAAAACATCTGCCACATTCACGAAGGAGCTCATTGCTGGTCTCTATTTTCACACCGGCATCTTCAAGATCAACAATTGCTGTCAATATTTGTCGACCACGATTAAGTAAGGAACCTGCCAACATGGCTCCTTTCACGCGCTTCCTCGCAGGATCCTGTTCGGATTCATAAATAGTACGAATCTCGTCGAGCCGATTACTCGGAGTATTTATACCCTGTTCAACATGATGAAATACCCGACGAGTCAACTGATCAATCATCTGTTTCTTGTCAGCATAGCTATCCTTGTGCAAGTGATAGCTTCTGATCCAGTAACCGTCATAATAGACACACGGTTTACCGTCAATATCCCGGGTCGTACCATTTTTTACTTCATTTAACATATCAAATTTGCCGCAAATTCATTAATTGAAAATAATAGGTTTAAAAACTTTATATTGTAGTACTTCTCTACCCGTACTTACACCCAAAAATATCAGGATAGTTGTTATGCGTGAAGATTTATCAACCAGTGCTCGATTTTCCCTGCTAACTATAAGATAGGATGTAAATCAATCAAATGACAGATCTATTTTGAGTATGATTTTGCTGTATTCATGGTTTCGAAATCGCTATGCTTAAACTGAAATGACACACCATATTAAACAACTGGACCGAATTGCCGGTAACACGATCATACAGTTTACTAACGTTGATCCGGCTAAATTAAAGGTCGATGCAGTTGTCGAGGAACAAGATACCAATCTTTTACTTGGCAAAGCACCGGTCATCATGGAAACCGTTGAAAGTTTTTCAGCCATGGTCGAGCAAATGGAGCAACAAATTCGGGAGATACCCGGTAGTGTTATTGTAAAAAAATCAAAACCTAAACGTTTAATTGCTATTGTATATGATGTTGACCACACCCCTATTTGTGAAGAAGCATGGGTCAAGGAAGTTATGCAAAAGATCTTTTCAGAATGTTACAAATACAAGATTAATGTAATTGCCATGCCATTGTTAGGGACGACTTATGGCAAATTAACGGATGAAACTATCATTCAATTACTACAGGAAATACTATTAAAAAACCGACATCACAATCCGAAAAAAATATTTATCTATGAAAAACAGGAAGATTAATTTCTGTTTTATACAGCATCAACGCCATGCTGATTACCCAAAGCATGTGAACGCACCGCAAAACCAAGCCCGGCAAACACAATTATCACACCCACAATAAAATTAAGTTTAATCACCTCACCCAGAAAAAGATAACCCAACACAATGGCAGTAATAGGATTCAATGTAACGAATACAGTAGTGAAGGTTGCCGTACTCTTATTTAAAACCCAATTAAGCAGAAAGAAAGCAAGTCCACCTGCCACCACGCCAAGATAAACCATTAATCCCATTTGCATCGAAGTTAACTGACCCACATGTATATCAATGCCATTAGAGACGCTAAATGGCAATAAACAAAAACAACCCGTCAACATCGCCAATGGTGTTACTGTAGAAGCTGGCACCACCTGTAAAACCTTTCTGGCAAAGGTGGCATAAATCGCTCCAATAATTGCGGTAAACAGCATAATTATTTCGCCCTTGAACAAAACATCATGCTCGGAAAACATCATTAACTTGTCAGATAGTGCAACCGTCAGACCCAGAAAGGTAAGTACAATAGCGGTTAGAGACGTTTTATTAATTGCTTCATGTCCAATAAGTTTACCAATTAACATTGTCCAGATTGGCATCGTCGCCAGAACCAGTGAACCACGTGCCGCACTGGTATAGACAAAGCCCCAGGAAAACATAAAAGGAAACAAGGCGAAAAATAGTGCACCGAGACCCGCTATCTTAAGCAATAACAACCTTGTTAATTTTGATGTTCGAAATAGAAAAAATAGCGGTAGCATGGCAAAGCCACCAAATAAATAACGCATAAAAGCAATCTCAACCGGATCAAGTACGCTGACTAAATAGCGCGTGATTACAGACGCCGTGCCGGTCAATATATGGCAACACATTATTGCCAGAGTTACACGCCAGGCGGTCATCAGGCAGCGCCCATCTTTTTATATGTGCATTTGTACTTGTTCATAACTGACAATAATAACTTATAAATACCGGAAATATCTTTATCTGAGTTAGTTTTTGGTTCGAATTAAAGATTGCCTGACCAGATCAGATGATGGCTGTGAAAGCACAAACATTTAAATTCCTGCTACTTGGATGTACTCTTGTGTGAAAAAAAAATGCTAATTCAATCTGATTATTATTTTTAAAATAAATAGCGCTAACACGAAATCATGAATCAAACTCTTATCATTGGAGCATCAGGCGGAATTGGTTTTGCAATGACAAGACTGTTGCTTGAAAAAGGCAGCCGGGTAATTGCAACGGTTCGTAGTGATACATCACAAAACACCGAGCGACTAAAAAAGCTAGATGAAAAGTATAAGGACCAGATAATTTTAGTGACGATGGATATCGCACAACAACACAGTATTGAAAAAGGTTTTTCTTCAATACAAAACCTGACAGATAAATTACATCTGATTCTTAATTGCTCTGGTCTGCTACATAAAGATAATGGATTACAACCCGAAAAACGCCTTGAAGATATTAATGCAGAAAATCTTGCTGAATCTTTTTCAGTTAATGCAACTGCCCCACTTTTAATTGCTCGCTATGCATTGCCTTTGCTGCGCCACAAGGAAAAGAATGTGTTATCCAATATATCTGCAAGAGTCGGTAGCATTTCAGATAATAAAACCGGTGGCTGGTATGCGTACCGTGCTGCAAAAGCAGCTCAAAATATGATCACCAGAACAATTGCGATTGAGTTGTCTCGACGCTCACCCGATACTATCTGTGTTGGCCTGCATCCCGGCACAGTGGATACAGCATTATCACAACCCTTTCAGAAAAACTTGAAAGCAGGACAACTGACGACTCCAGAACAGTCTGCGAATTATCTCTATAATGTAATCAGCGGTCTAAAGAATGAGGATAGCGGAAAAGTTTTCGCCTGGGATGGTAGTGAGATTTTGCCTTGAATTGTTGCTTATGCAAGCAAAACAACAGGAACAAAACTGACCAATAACATCGTTGTCACCGAGATAGTCAGGATAACCCGCATAGAACTATACCAGTCGGGCAACAACACATTAAGCTCTGAGAGCCTTTCATAAATCAATACTAACGGGTAGGCGATAGTCAGAATTATTAGTGCGATCGGCAGTGGACTAATTAAAGCCAGCCACCCGATTAACCCCGGTAATACACTAATAGATAACAATAATCCCTGCCTTTGTGCGAGATCACTTTTTAATATAAATCCCCAATGTACGGCACCAACAAATCCAAGAATAACCGAAGCATATGAGATAAAGGCAACAACAGAATAGGCGCTGATAGCATGGTTACCAAAGTAAATTCCTGCCAGCGTGAGAATAAAAGGGATTAACCCACCATAACCCAAACAGTAAACGGTGAATTTAACTTTTTCAGCACCTTGATCGTTCATATTGATATTGCTTGATAATAATCTTTAGCAGATTTTATCTGGTTTTGATTATTTCTACTGAGTTACCAAAAGGGTCTTTAATGTATATGGATTCCGTGCCATCACGATGTAATGTCAATTCACCGAATTGCTCAGCGTTTGCATTTTCAATTGCAAAATGTGGTGGATGTTGATCAGGCATTACCAGCGCAAGAGAGAGATTATTAAACTCCAGTAATGCCCAGGTTTCATCTTCATATGCAAGCTTGGCATCAAATTTATTCGTATACCATACTACAGCAGCTTTAATATCATCTACTTGTACAGCGACATGATGTATCTTGTCCATTTTCAATTCCGGTCATTTAATCTATTAATCTGATTTTATCGCGTATTGATCAAGGACGCATGTATTATGAAAAAGCATTACGTCCAGGACAATTATAGAGACATACTCTATCTATTTCTAATCTCGAACTTATTAAGTAAAGATATGTACATTCAAATTAACGACAAAAAAACCTGAATATGAAACATATTGCCATTATCGGCTCCGGAATCTCTGGCCTTACTGTTGCTAACCTACTAAAAAAACAGGCCAGTATAGAATTATTTGAAAAATCACGCGGTGTGAGTGGTCGTATGTCAACGCGTTATGCAGATCAATTTCAGTTTGACCACGGCGCACAGGATTTTACGATACGCGATCCAGCCTTTAAAGAATTTCTGGCTCCCCATATTGAAAGTGGTCTGTTACAACAATGGAAACCGAAGCTAATGTTGCTTGAAAAAGGCAAACAACCTAAAGAGCGACAATGGTCTGATATTCACTATGTCCCAACACCGAAAATGAATTCACTCTGTATAAAAATGGCAGAAGATTTAAACATAAGGCTCAATACAGAAATAATTAAAATAGAAAAGAAAGATAAGCTCTGGTTTCTCTCTTCTAAAGACAAGAACATCTATGGTCCTTTTGACTGGGTCATTACCAGTATCCCGGCGACACAGACGATTAAACTATTACCCGAGGCGATTACCAAACACACTAGCATAAAGGATGTTGTTATGGCTGGCTGCTATAGTGTCATGATAGCAATGGAAGAACCGTTCCAGTGGGAATGGCAAGCAGCCATAGTAAAAAACTCACCCATTTCATGGATGGCAATTAATTCAAATAAGCCTGGACGTAGTGAGCATCATACACTGATGGTACAGACAGATAATCAATGGGCAGAAGAACGCATAGATGCTGATACAGCAGAAATACAGTCAATCATTATCAAAGAGTTAAGCGATTTGCTGTCATATGACTTTTCAAAATCAAGTTACATTACAACTCACAGATGGCGCTATGCTGATACGAAACAACCTGCGGGAATGGATTATCATCTGAACCAGGATCAGAAACTCGGTGCCTGTGGAGACTGGTTTATCAAAGGCCGCATAGAAGCGGCATTTTTAAGTGCTTATCGACTGTCTAAAAAACTGGAAACAATGCTGTAGATAATGAGCATTATTTCTTGTCTAGACTAATAAGAGCTATAAGCTAGTTTTAACCAACCAATTAAATCGGACATCTTTTACTATTATGTGTTAGAGTCCACGCATCTGAACACCCATAAGGGCGTCCAGAGCGTCATCATTAGTTGTTAGTTCGTCTCACTGCGTTGCCTTTACATTAACTGCAATCCATTCATAGAGTCCAACTGTCCCTCCCTTTGAGAGCCAATTACTGCATGCCGCACTTACGGCAAAGCTATCTACTGCCCCGATCTATATACGTATTTATGCGTGTGTAATTATTAGAGCTAATTTTATTTGCCAGTATTGCACGCCAGTCGCGTTTATCTCTTGCTTCGATAAGCAAATAACGTAATGGCACAACTTTGTATTTAGGAAATTATTTAATGACATTTGAATCACTCGGATTATCCGAAGAACTTTTACGCGCCGTGCGCGACACAGGCTATACCAGCCCAACACCAATTCAGGCACAAGCTATCCCTGCTATATTAGAGGGCAAAGACGTAATGGCTGCCGCACAAACCGGTACAGGAAAAACTGCCGGATTTACTCTGCCTTTACTACAACTACTTAATAATAAACCACCTGTTAAGAATAACCGTGCGCGTGCGCTGGTCTTAACACCAACCCGCGAGTTGGCTGCACAGGTTAAAGAGAGTGTGTTTACCTATGGTAAACATCTCAAACTACGTTCCGCAGTTGTTTTTGGCGGTGTAAAAATCAACCCGCAGATGATGCAATTACGCCGTGGTGTTGATGTATTGGTCGCAACTCCAGGTCGTTTAATGGATCTTTTTCAACAACGCGCAATTAATTTCAACGATATCGAGATACTGGTATTGGATGAAGCGGATCGCATGTTAGATATGGGTTTTATTAATGATATTAAAAAGATTATGGCGCTGTTACCCAAACAACGACAAACGCTGATGTTCTCAGCTACGTTCTCACCAGAGATCAGACAATTGGCTAAAGGCATTATCAACAACCCGGTAGAGATCGATGTTGCACCTCGTAACTCAACCGTTGAAACTATTTCACAAGTCGTCTATCCCGTAGACAAGGCACGTAAGTCTGACCTGTTAAGTCATTTGATCCTCAAGGAAAACTGGTATCAGGTATTAGTCTTCAGCAGAACCAAACACGGTGCCGATAAACTGGTTAAACGTTTATTACGCGACAATATACATGCAGCCGCAATACACGGCAACAAGAGTCAGGCACAACGTACCAAGGCTCTGGATGGATTTAAGAAGAACAAGATTCAAATTCTGGTAGCAACCGATATCGCAGCTCGCGGCATAGACATTGATCAACTGTCACATGTTGTTAACTTTGATCTGCCCAATGTGCCGGAAGATTATGTTCATCGTATTGGCCGCACCGGCCGTGCCGGAGCAAGTGGTCAGGCGATTTCGCTGGTTAGTGCTGATGAAGCCAAACAACTGCGCGACATTGAACGCCTCATTAAACGTAAGATTGAACGCGAAGAAATCGAAAGTTTCGAACCCTTACATAATGTGCCCGATTCTGTTTCTGTAAGTTCACCTCGTAATAAACAGGGTGCAAATACAGGAAACAATAAAACCAGACAATTTAAAAGCAAACGCAACAACGCATCTAAAGAACAGAATCCGCGTAGCCGATATGGCAAGCCGGGTGGTTCAGGTAATCGGAATAGTAATTCGGGTAACCGTCAACAAAGATCAGCTTCAGCAGCTGTTCCAGCAGTATAAAATTATTTAGAGTCACGAACACCATCACAATAATTGTATTAAATTATTAGTGATGGTGTTTTTTAAGAAAGCTGGTCCTGAAACAGCAAACATCTCACACAACGCGGAGGATAAAAAACAATGGAAGCTATAGTCCATAAACAAAAAAATGCCGGTGATGGTCGTATCTCTTTTCCAACATTACATTGCTGGAATCCAGAAACGGAAATTATCACAATCGCAGCTCAAGTTAGTGGTAAACGTGTTTCTTGTCGAATCGCTTATGCTGATATAAAAACTAAATTCCCGGTGGATGTTGAGGCCCCTCTAAAAACTGTAATAACTTTTAGAAAGGAAATTGAAGCTGCTGCAAAAACACTGATCGAAAACAAAAAATATGAAAAAGATGGTTCTATAAAAATAGCCTATGCCGATCTCTAAATGAGATTTAATAATTATATTTCATTAAATTTATCTCAATAAAAGTAAAGGTGTTTTAGTATTAATTAACATCTTTGTGGTAAAACTGCCCAACAAAAGATCATGTAATCGAGTATGGCTAAACGCGCCCATGATCGTGAGATCAATTTGATGCTCCATTTGATATTCACAAAGTTCATGAACTGTTTCACCCTGTAAACCGGCACTAATAATTTCTGACCAACCCGCAGTTTTAAGTTTATCTGCCGCATTGTCGATAAGACTCTTTGCTGTATCTTTTTTATTCACGCAAACCAGATGACAACTCAGACCTTTGTAAAGCGGACTGTCAGCTATCATAGCGATAGCTTTATCACTTGCTTCACTACCATCGTAAGCAATCATAATACGTTTTGGTATCTTAAACGCTTCGTAAGCAACCAATATATGTCCATGAAAAGAGCGAATCATGGATTCCAGTTTTGCACCTATTTTATCCGGTTGATCTTCATGGATTTTGCCGCGCGCACCAATAACCAGAATTCGTATATCCTCTTTAACGTTGGCTAAAGATTCAATCAAACTACCATGTTGCAAACAGATGATGGGATCTGAAAATCCGTCTTCAACAACACGTGTCCTGGCCGCTTGTAAAATTGCTTTACCTTCTTGTATACGTTGTTTACTGCGCTGATGCTCACTACTGGTGATTTCTTCAAGTAGATGATCACGACTGTCTACACCAATGTTACCGGACAAATCCACATTAGTTGCTGTCTCTGGATGGTGATCAATCATGTACATGAGTTTTAATGGTCCTTCAACGCCTTGCGCCAACCAGACAGCATAATCACAAACAGCTTCAGACAGTCTGGAACCATCAATACAAGCCAGAATCAATTTTTTATTATTTTGCATTAGTGACCACCCATAATTTTTTCGATCTCATCCGGTTTATCGTGAATAGCAAAACTGTCGATTATTGTTGAACTTGCTTCATTCAGCCCTATCAGTTCTACATCTGCACCCTGCCGACGTAGTTTGAGCACGACTTTATCCAGCGAAGACACCGCCGTGATATCCCAGAAATGCGCATGACTCAGATCAATCACTACTTTTTCAACAGCTTCTTTAAAATCAAATGCGGCGATAAATTTATCTGCTGAACTAAAAAATACTTGTCCTACTATGCGATAGGTTCGAACATCGTTTTCCTCATCAAACTCAGATTCAACCAGCATATAGTGACTGATTTTATTTGCGAAGAATAAAGATGCCAATAACACACCGACAAACACACCCAAGGCAAGATTATGAGTCCACACTACAACCATAACTGTCATGATCATCACAACATTAGAAGACAAGGGATGCGCTTTTAGATCGCGAACCGAGCCCCAGCTAAAGGTACCGATCGAAACCATTATCATCACCGCGACCAACGCAGCCATCGGTATTTGTTTGATCCAGTCTCCGAGAAACACCACCATAATCAACAGGAAACTACCTGCCAACAGGGTTGATAAGCGACCACGTCCACCCGATTTTATGTTGATAACCGATTGACCTATCATTGCACAACCTGCCATACCACCCAGCAAACCGGCACCGATATTGGCGATACCCTGCCCTTTACACTCTCGATTCTTATCACTCTCAGTATCGGTCAGATCATCTACAATCGTGGCTGTCATTAATGATTCCAACAAACCCACCATCGCAAGGGGAACAGCATAAGGCAAAATAATCTCTAGTGTTCGCAGATTGAATGGAACATCCGGCCAGAGAAAAACAGGCAACGTATCCGGTAACTGCCCCATATCACCTACCGTACGAATATCGAGTTTCAACATCAACGCAATCCCTGTCAGTACCACGATACAAACAAGGGGTGAAGGTATGGATTTTCCGATCACGGGAAGATATGGAAATAAGTAAATGATTCCAAGACCACTCGCTGTCATGGCATACACATGCCAGGTCACATTAGTTAATTCCGGCAACTGCGCTATAAATATTAAAATCGCCAGCGCATTTACAAAACCAGTCACTACTGACCGGGAGACAAACCGCATTAAACTGCCCAGTCTGAGATAACCGGCAACAATCTGTAATACACCGGTTAACAGGGTCGTTGCTAATAAATACTGCAAACCATGATCTTTAACCAGGGTCACCATTAATAAAACCATCGCACCCGTTGCAGCACTGATCATGCCGGGTCGGCCGCCAACAATCGCTGTTACCACAGCAATACAAAAAGAAGCATAAAGACCCACTTTAGGATCAACACCAGCAATAATAGAAAAGGCGATAGCCTCCGGAATCAACGCCAACGCAACGACCAAACCGGCCATAATGTCGCCACGTGTATTGCCAAACCAATCTTGTTTTTTTGAAAGTAAAAGCATCTAAATCCTGTAAAGAGTAAGTAACTAACAGCTTAAACAAGCTATTAGATAAAAATTTAAAACGTAGGAGGGTTCTGCGTTAAATGGCTGAACGCTAATCTGACCCCGGAACTGCAGACAAACCTGAAGAGTGGATTAAACCCGATGTCGAATGCCAACTTGTCACATTATAGTGACTCTTTCAAATCAAGATAGTGGATTAACTGATTTAATGCTTTTCAGACTTCGTATTGTGGAGAATATTGTTCTCAGACTTGAATTTATTAATGTTATGATGCGCCGCCCAACTAAAAAAGACCCGACCACGTGACCACAAGCGACTTCTCATCATTACCATTAACAGCTGAAGAATTGGCTAATATCCAGTCTCTGGAATATTTGTCAATGACGCCAATACAGGCACAAAGTCTCCCGGCCATTCTCGATGGTAAAGATTTACTGGCACAGGCAAAAACCGGTAGCGGGAAAACAGCAGCATTTGCAATTGGTTTACTCCATAAACTGGAAGTCACAAATTATAAGGTACAGGCACTGGTGCTATGCCCAACGCGTGAACTGGCAGATCAGGTCACTATTGAAATCAGGCGTCTTGCGCGGGCAATACCCAATACCAAGATCGTTACACTTTCTGGTGGCAAATCTATGGATCCACAACTCGCCTCATTAGAACATCAACCGCATATCGTCGTTGGAACTCCAGGACGTATTTTAAAACATCTGGATAAAGGTTCATTGAAACTTGAAGAGCTGAAAACACTGGTGCTGGATGAAGCTGATCGAATGTTAGACATGGGATTTCATGATGAGATGATGCGTGTTATCAGCATGGCACCGAAGAAAAGGCAAACTTTATTATTCTCCGCAACCTATCCGACTGAGATAAAAAAAATCAGTAATGCGATTCAAAACGATCCTGTCGATGTGCGTATCGAGAGCGTGCATGATGATAAAAAGATAAAACAGATTTTCTATGAAATAACAGCAGGCGAGAGAACCGGAACATTAATCGCTTTACTACAACATTATCGGCCGGAATCAAGCCTTGTGTTTTGCAATACTAAACAACAGTGTCAGGAACTCACCAATGAGTTATGGCGACAAGGTTTCCATGCACTGGCCTTGCACGGCGACCTCGAACAACGTGACCGTGATCAGGTATTGATTCAGTTTTCAAATAAAAGTAGCTCGGTATTGATCGCGACAGATGTCGCAGCACGTGGACTGGATATAAAAGATCTAAGTGCTGTTATTAACTATGAGTTATCGCCTGATCCCGAGATACATATACACCGTATCGGACGCACAGGTAGAGCAGATAAAGAAGGACTCGCATTGAGTTTTTTTATGAATTCTGAAAACTTCAGAGTTACCGCAATTGAAGAATTTCAAAAAAGTCCTGTTAAGATCGAATCGATTGAATCACTGAAAGTAAATGAAAATGGCAAACTTATTCCGCCCATGGTTACACTTTGCATCAATGCCGGACGAAAAGATAAAGTTCGTGCGGGTGATATTCTTGGCGCACTAACCGCAAATAAAGAACTAACCGGCAATCAAATTGGAAAAATTGATATCTTCGATAAGCTCGCCTATGTCGCAGTAGCCTACCCGGTTGCCATGCAAGCCCTGGAGATTCTTTCGGAAGGTAAAATAAAAGGCCGAAACTTTAGAGTTAAAAAACTACACTGATAACTCAGTCTGTTTGATTATCGACTTAAATTTAAACTTATTTAAATCTGACTCTCAAAATAGTTAAGCATGCGTGCCCTCATATCATTATCGGGTAACTTGCCATAGGCTGCCCCCATGTTCTCATGCATATGCGCAACTTGCGATGTCGCTGGTATCGCACAAGTCACGGCAGGATGCGAAATAACAAACTTCAGGAAAAACTGTGCCCAGTTTTTACAATCAATTTCACTGGCCCAATCGGGCAAGGGCTTACTTTCAATCATTTCAAACAAACCACCACATTGAAATGGTCGATTGATAATCACTGCAATACCACGTTCCTTTGCAATCGGTAACAACCGTTGCTCAACTTCACGGTCGACCATATTGTAGGTGAACTGTACAAAATCAAACTCTTCCTCCAATAATGCCTTTTCCATTTTCTCATGGCGTCGACCATGCGATGTTGTGATGCCGATATAGCGTATACGTCCTTGTGCCTTCCATTCCTTTAAAGTTTCCAGATGTGTGCGCCAACTCAACATATTATGAATCTGCATTAAATCAAATTGATTAACGCCCCATAACTCTTCTGCCGATTTCATTTGGTTGATCCCGAAATTTTTACCTAATATCCAAACCTTGGTCGCAGAAAATAAACCAGGGGGTTCTCCAATCTTTTCCAGACAATGGCCAATAACTTCCTGAGATGAACCATACATGGGTGATGAATCGATCATGCCACCGCCACGTGCAAAAAATGCTTCCAGTATCTTCACGCAACGTGCCCGATCCTCTAAATCACTGCCGACACTAAAAGTTAACCATGAACCCATACCAATTACCGGGATCATTTCATTGGTCGCGGGGATAGCTTTCTTCAAGATCGTTTTATTATTGGCAGCAGAGACTATATTAAACGGGGAAAATGCCATGGATGGCGCAAGCACCAGACCCGTCGCCGTCTTTAAAAACGAACGGCGTGTTGATTGAAATAGATTAAATTTCTTATAACGCATCTAAACCTCGTCTTTTTGAAAAACCTACACATTTCAGCATAATTCCAGCCAATTTTGTATGGTTTAACTCGACGTTTCAGCCGCAAACCCCTATAGTACGCCACCTTTATCTCCATGGATGGAGTGTATGCAAAACAATCGTCGGGAACGATTGTTGCGATAGGCAGCACTTTAACCTTACTCAGGAAATTCCATTGATATCGACAGCTAACATAACTATGCAGTTTGGCGCCAAGCCACTTTTTGAAAACATCTCAGTCAAATTTGGCGATGGCAATCGCTATGGTCTGATTGGTGCCAATGGTTGTGGCAAGTCAACCTTCATGAAGATATTGGATGGCAGTCTTGCACCAACATCGGGCAATGTCTCAATCGGCCCGAATGAACGTGTGGGTAAATTGCATCAGGACCAGTTTGCCTTTGAAAAATATAATGTTATCGATACCGTCATCATGGGTCATGCCGAACTGTGGAAAGTAAAACAAGAGCGTGACCGCATCTATTCTCTGCCAGAAATGACAGAAGAAGACGGTATGAAAGTCGCTGAACTGGAAATTCAGTTTGGCGAGATGGACGGTTACAGTGCCGAAAGCCGCGCTGGCGAATTACTGATTAGCGCCGGTATTGAACTTGAATTACACGATGGACCCATGAGTGAAGTGGCACCGGGTTGGAAATTAAGAGTGTTGCTGGCACAAGCCCTGTTTTCAGATCCCGATATATTGTTGCTCGACGAACCGACCAACAACCTTGATATCAACACCATTCGCTGGTTGGAATCCATACTCAACGAGCGGAAGAGCACCATGGTCATCATCTCGCATGATCGACATTTTCTGAATGCTGTTTGCACACATATTGCCGATATCGATTATGGCGAGTTGCGCGTCTACCCTGGCAACTATGATGATTTCATGACGGCATCAACTCAGGCACGTGAACGTCTACAATCTGAAAATGCGAAGAAGTCTGTACAAATAGCTGATCTGCAACAATTCGTCAGTCGTTTCTCAGCGAATGCCTCCAAAGCAAAACAAGCGACTTCGCGTGCGAAACAACTTGAAAAAATTAAACTGGATGAAGTGAAACCTTCCAGTCGAGTAAGTCCTTTCATACGCTTTAACCAAACAAAAAAATTACATCGTCTGGCTTTGACTATAGAAAAACTAGGTCATGGATATGATGACGAAATATTATTCAGTAACGGCAATATGATCCTGGAAGCAGGTGCTCGCCTTGCTGTTATCGGTGAAAATGGCGCGGGAAAATCTACTTTCTTACGCTGCCTGATGAATGAACTTGAGCCTAATAGCGGCACGATTAAATGGTCGGAAAATGCAAGTCAGGGATATTGTCCTCAAGATACAGCCGCTGAATTTACAGCTGACATAAACCTGTTCGACTGGATGAGTAAATGGCGTAAACCAAAACACGATGATCAAGCGGTACGGGCAACGCTGGGCCGTTTATTGTTTTCAACAGACGACTTCAATAAAAAAGTAAATGTCTGTTCCGGTGGTGAAAAAAATCGACTGTTGTTTGGCAAGTTAATGTTGATGGAAACAAATGTGCTGGTGATGGACGAACCCACCAACCATCTGGATATGGAAGCAATTGAAGCATTGAACATGGCATTGGAACATTATGAAGGCACCTTGATCTTCGTCAGTCATGATCGTGAATTTGTGTCTTCACTTGC
>Ga0222714_10003373_pt1 | contig 16312 bp, 32 predicted proteins | sample C33_3DmetaG_FD_165048 | JGI IMG/M metagenome (GOLD analysis project Ga0222714, IMG submission 165048) | Estuarine water microbial communities from San Francisco Bay, California, United States - C33_3D | ecosystem: Environmental > Aquatic > Marine > Unclassified | place: USA: California...
TACCTAAAGTTACAAGATTTCAAATACTTACTATACTAGCAACAACTTGGGCATTTATATTTGCTCAAATGACAATGAACTTTTTAAATTATGGTATTACATTAACAACAAGTATAGTTGCTCACGTTTTAGTAATTGCTGGAATTATATTTACAAGAAAAAGTTTAAATTTAGAATATAAGTTTAATGATTATCACAGCGTTGGTAGACAACGAGCTTACACTTGGGCAAGAGATAAACAAGGTAATCCTTATAAAGTACCTTTAGACCCTAACGATCCAGGGGGTGAACACGAATGAGTTTAAAGCTCGTAAAATATAAAAAGAAAGAGTGGCAAAATGTTGCTGATTGTATTAGAAGTGACCAAGTACCAGCTTTTGAAGTACAATTAATATTAGATACAAATCCAGACTTTGCTAAATGGTACAAGAAAAAATATTTAAATAATGATACTCGTAGACCTTAATCAAGTTTTAATATCAAACCTTATGGCACAAGTACGTGGTAAAGGTGATGTTAAACCTAATAAAGATATGATAAGGCATATGGTGTTGAACTCTTTAAGAGGTTTCAACGTCAAATTCAAACAAGAATATGGTACTATGGTATTATGTTCAGACGCTGGTGATCCTTGGCGTAGAGATTTTTTCCCAAACTATAAGCACAGTAGAAAACAATCCAGACTAGATGGACCTTTTGATTGGGATAATATTTTTAAGATAATTACTGAAATCAAAAATGAAATTGCTAAAAGTTTTCCATATATTGTTATGTATGTAGAAAACTCCGAGGCAGATGATATAATAGCTACATTAGTTAAATTACAAGAAGAAGATAAGTATGTTATTGTTTCAGGCGATAAAGATTTCATACAGTTACAACATTATGGTAATGTATATCAATGGTCACCATTTTTAAAATCTTATATTGGTGAGCAAGAGGATCCAGTCAAATTTTTAAGAGAACAAATTATAAAGGGTGACCGATCAGACGGTGTACCTAATATATTAAGTCCAGATGATGTGTTTGTAACAGGCATAAGACAGAAACCTATTACAAAACAAAAATTGGAAGAGTGGTCAAATGTAGATAATATACCGTTAGGTTCAGAAACTAGAAAATTCTTTAATAGAAATAAGAAGTTGATAGACCTAACTCAAATACCAAAAACGATTGAGGAAAACATTATAAATAGATTTAGAAGCTATAAAGTACCAGACAGGTCGCTCCTGTTACCTTACTTTATAGAAAATAAATTGAAGTCAATGATTGAAAATATTAATGACTTTTGAAAACATACGTATGGAGAATAAATTATGGTAGAAACAAAAGACAATCCAAATCTAATTAGTAGAAAAGCTATGACAGCGATGGCTAGTACCTCAGGCACTAGTGGTGAAACTGTACACGAGATTTTTACTAAAATCAATAACGCTAAAGATAAACCAAAAAAGATTGAAGTATTAAGAAGATACGACCAACCTTATTTGAGAACTATCTTAAAGGCGGCTTTTGATCCTAAAATAGAGTTTGATTTACCAGAAGGAACACCGCCTTATATAGCTAATGAGGCACCAGTTGGTACTGAACACACTTTATTAAGAGCAGAATCAAAAAGATTGTACCGTTTAGTAAAAGGCGGCGACAATACAATTAATAGACCTAAAAAAGAAATTATGTTTATACAAATATTAGAAGGCTTACATAAATCAGAAGCTGAAGTTTTAATAAATGTTAAAGATAAAACTTTAAACAAGGCCTATAAAGGTTTAACTAGCGAAATGGTAAAAGAGGCCTTTGGCTGGAATGACAATTTTATGAGAGAATCAAAGTAAAAAACTCATATTTTGGAGGGTGTGTCAAATTGCACCCTCCACACACATCAAAAAACTCTTATTTTTCAACACTTTTTAACGCTTGACATTGTAATCATTTTATGGTATCCTAAATAATATAAGGAGATATATTATGAAAAAATACTTGATGATGATAGCGATAATACTTACGACACTATGGTTTAGTCTAACGAGTTTAATGAACTCAGCTATGGCTAACGATTATAACAAAGCTGTAATAGGCCACGTTATACAAAGTAAAGTTAATGGTACAAATGTTGATGTTAATAAGTTGATGGAACAAGAACTTGAAAAAGTTGCTCATCAATTTGCTTTACAATCAATTGCTATTCTACAACAATACTTACCTACTGTTTTAGAAGGCGCTTTGGCAGAAATGAGATTAAAAGCTGACAAAGATTACAAATGTGCTTTATTAAAAGATAGTAAAATCAAAGACGATTGTAAGTAATCTATATGAATATTTTTGAAAAGATACATAGTATCTTACAGGTGATTTATACATTTATACCACAAGAACTCTTATTAATATTATTAGCGGTTCTGTTTATGGTTTTATACGATTTTTTTAGAAGGACAATAAAGAAATGGATAAGTCAAAAATTAAAAGAAAACTCAAAAGAGAACTAGTGTCAAATAGGAAGTATAAAACAACCTATAAAGACATTAAGTATTACTTTAATCTTATTAATAGGTCGGTGTTTAAAAACAAACTATCACCTTTTAATGACATTAAAATAAAAAAGATTTATAAAGATGAATCTAAAAAGTATTGTTATGGACAAGTTATTGCTTGGGAGTGGCGTAGAAAAGGCACAAGAGTTTATCATTTAGAAATGTTGCCTTACTACAGAAATAAAAAAGAATTTGTGGACACATTAGGACACGAAATGGTACATCTATATCAAATGGCCAATGTAGGTGATACAGGAAATCATAATAAGTTATTTTATAGTTTCCGACCAAAGTTAAATGAAATAGGCCTTGATTTATAATATGAAAGAACATAATGAACAAAGTGAAAAGACAAGTAAAAGAACTAGACCCATATCTTAGGTCTACGATTGGTGAAGCATTAATACAAATAAGAGAACTAGCAAAACCTAGTAATCTACCTGGAACACAAAGAGTATATTATACTGGTAATTGGGTAAAAGATATTCATAATAATTATACTGATAAACAGGCACAAAAAATATTTGATAACGTAGCTCAGTATAGAGATAGATTAGATTTTTTTCAAGTAAAAAGTGATATTGTTTATGAAGATGTTGATGAGTCACCTATACAGGCTTACGACTATATAGCGAGGGTTAGGGTTTAGTGAGAAGTAGTAAAAACAAAGTATTAAAAATTATTTCTTTATGTATGGTTACTTTATTGATAACCTACATCACAGGTACATTTTTTCCTAATCCATACACCAAACATTTAATTAAGAAAGATATTGAAACTTATTATACTAATTGGGCAAACAATTTAGGTTTACAAGAACCTGCTTTTGAATATAATAATGACATTCAATTTATATCTGCTGTTCGTAAATGTGTTGATTGGGTAAACTTTGAAACACCACGATTTGAAAGAGTGCCACTTGAAATGGTTGTTGGTATGGCCGCTTTAGAATCTGGTTGGGGTACAAGTAGATTTGCTTTAGAGGGTAACAACCTGTTTGGTATTAGAACTTATGATAAAAACGTACCACATATGTTATTAGAAGGCAAATCAAAATGGCGAGGTTGGGGTGTTAGAAAGTTTAAAACTAAATGTCAAGGTGTAAAATTCTTTGTTGAACTTTTAAACAATCACCACGCTTATGAAGATTTTAGAAAAGAAAGAAATAAAATGCTTTTATTTAATGAAGAATTAGACCCTATTAAATTAGTTGACCAGTTAAAAGCATATTCTACCACACCTGATTATACAGAAAGAGTATCTTACATTATTGAAAAGATAAGAAAACAGGAAGAAACTGTTGCTGAAGTTGAAATTGAAGTAAAACAAGACTCTCACGTAAAATCAAAAACTAATTAAAATCAGAAAGATAAATAATAATACTATGTTTTTAACACTACTAACTTTTTTATCGGCAATAAGTATATCTATCATAGCGGCTGGTTATTCTATAATAGGTTTAGCCACACTATTTGCTGGTGCTGTTGTGCCAATTATAGCTATGGGTACAGCACTAGAAATTGGTAAATTAGTAGCCGCATCTTGGCTCTATCAAAATTGGAATACAGACGTACCAAAACTCCTAAAAACCTATCTGTTTATAGCCATCATAGTTTTAATATTCATTACATCAATGGGTATTTTTGGTTTCTTATCTAAAGCACATTTAGACCAAGTTAAACCTACATCAAGTAATACTATAAAAATTACAACTATTGATAATCAAATTAAAAGACAAGAGATAATAATTGATAGATCAGAAAAAACTCTAGCACAATTAGATAAGTCTATAGAAGTTTATTTAAATAATGATTATGCTACAAGAGGTTTAAAAGAACGTAAGAAACAGGAAGAAGAAAGAACAGAATTAAACAATGCTATTAAAAACGCAAGTGATGAGATTGCTAAACTAACTAATGAAAAAGCAAATCTACAATTAGAACAAGATAAGATAGAGGCCGAAGTAGGTCCTATTAAGTATGTTGCTGAACTTATCTATGGTAATGAGGCTAAAAACTACTTCAATGAGGCTGTTAGAATAGTCATATTGATATTAATATTTGTGTTTGATCCTTTGGCCGTACTGCTATTAATAGCGGCAAATATATCACTAAGACAATGGCGAATGAAGAAGTCATTAACTAAAGTAAATGAACAAGAATATCTACAAAAAAGAATTGAAAAACTTGAAAAAAGAAACAAGAAATTAAAGGGTTACCAAGGCCTGGTTAAGGAATTTGGTGATGATCCAGATGAAATCAAGTTAAAATTGAACCAGATAATGGATTTAAATGAAAAAAAGTAGGCTTGACAATCTATAAGAAAAGTGATATATTATTATAATGTGGAGGATATATGTTGACAAGTAAAGATATAGAAAGAATATTTAATTCAAAAGAAGTCAAAAGAATAGATAATGCTCGTAAGACTTATAAAGAAGCAACAACTGATTGGGCTAAAAAATATTGGTATAATGTATGGCAAAAATTAAATATAAAATATAAACCATATAAAAGAAAATTTGACGAGGATAAAGATTAATGAATATATTTTATTTAGATAAAGACCCTATTGTAGCTGCTAAAATGTCTTGTGATAAACACGTTGTTAAAATGATTTTAGAATCAGCACAAATGTTGTGTACGGCTCATAGAATTTTAGATGGTGTGGAGTATTATGATAAGACGGCTAATGGTCGTAAAATTAAAAGATGGAAACATCCTAATTCAAACTTAGAAGCTATCTTATACAAAGCTAGTCACGTTAACCACCCTAGTACAAAATGGGTTATGGATAATATTTTTCATTATACTTGGTTGTTTAATCATATGTGTGCTTTAAATGATGAATATAAATTGAGATACGAACACACAAAAGACCATATGACTTTAACTAAATTAAAAGACATATTACGTCATACACCTAAAAATATTCCAGTTAATAAAGTTGGTACTGATCCTACACCTGCTATGCCAGATGAATGTAAAGTACCTGGCAATTCAGTAGAATCATATCGTAAATATTACATTATGAAAAAAAGAAGATTTGCTACCTGGAAATCACCAGCTGAAATGCCTGAATGGTATAAAGAGGGTGTTATATCAATGGGCAAAGTAAGTCCCGAACACGTGAGGTAATATGTTATTTGAAGATGAAACAATAGTGATAAGTAGAGAACAATCAAAAAGAGCAAGGGACGAAAGATTAGCTTCAGAAAAAGGTATGATTAGATTATACACACCTACGGAAGAAGATATATTAAGACAAGGATTAAAAGAATCAGAAATGGAGGAAAATCAAAATGTCTAATTTAAGAGAAGCTCTAATAAGAGCTGTAGAAAAACACGCCGAAGGTCATATTGAAAAACATAGATTGAATGTTGAAAATATGTTACAAAATTCAGTTGGTGTTGGCGAACATCCAGATATTATAGAATCTGTTGAAAAAGAATTAAAGGTAATTGCTGAATATGATGACCAATTAAATACATTAAAGAAATATTTTAAATGAAAAAACTTATAACTAAGATAGGACAATTACATAGTAGATTATTTGCCTATGTATCAAAAAAGGCAAAAACATCTACTTGGTGGGCTGTGTTATTAACATTTTTGGTAATCTATGAAATTATTGAGCACATAGTTTATCCTATTTTAGTACCATATTTAATCTATTTACAATGGTGGAAAAACTAATGCCCTTATATACGTTTTTAAACAAAAAAACTGGTAAGGAATATGATGAAATGATGACAATTGCTGAAATGGAAGAGTATTTGAGTAAGAATACACACATCCAACAGGTTCTTAAAGGTCTAAATATAGTTAGAGGAGTTTCTGGAATAACACAAAAGACGGATAGTGGATGGAAAGAAAATTTAAGTAGAATTGCTGAAGCTCACCCTAAAAGCTCTCTAGCTGAACGATATGGTAAAAAAACCATTAAACAATCCAAAACAGAACAAGTATTAGCAAAACATAGAAAAAGAAATAGAGGTAAATAATGGCTGATGATATACCAGATTATATGCGAGGGTTTGATCTCAACGAAGATTGGGGTTTAACACCTGTATCAAATATACCAAAAGAACAAACACAACCTGCTATTGATCCGAGTTTAATAGAAAACTCAAATTTAGAATTATCAAAAGTAAAATCAGATGTTTCCGATATAAAATCTATGATGAATGAAATTATGCAAATAGTTTCAGAAAAAGAAACAATCACAAAAGAGATAACGGAAGAATCAATCAATCAAAGATTTAAAGATTTAGAAAAGATTATGTTACCTTTTTTATATAATCTTTCTAAAAGCGACGAGCCTTACATTCATTGGCCAAATAGAGGTCCGATCATTAAGGCACAAATAGAGAAAATCTTAAAACTAACAAGAGGTTAATATGATAGCACAAGACGTAAAAGCAAAACATAAAGAGCTCAAAGGCAAAGTAAATGAAGTTGAACAAGTTAGAAATAATGACAGATCAAGTTATAGTTGGTTACAATTAAGAGAACTCAAAAAACTTAAACTTAAAGCAAAGGATAAATTAAATGAGATTAAGCAAAAGCTTCACGCTTAACGAAATGGTAAAAAGCCAAACGGCTGAACGAGAGGGTATCAATAATAACCCTAGCGAGTCACAAATCGAGGCGTTACAAAGATTATGCGAAAACATTTTACAACCAGTACGTGACCATTTTGGTATGCCAGTTACGGTATCAAGTGGGTTTCGATCCGCACAATTGTGTACAAGGATTGGATCATCCATAAACTCACAGCACGCTAGTGGTCAGGCGGCCGATTTTGAAATATTTGGAATTTCTAATCAGGAATTGGCTCATTGGATTGATAAGAACTTAGATTATGACCAGATGATTTTGGAGTTTTGGAATCCCGAAGATAAAAACAGCGGGTGGGTTCACTGCTCCTATAAGAAACCTGAAGAAAATAGAAAAGAGTTTTTACGTGCTTACCGTGATAGTGATGGTAAAACAAAGTACGAAAAATACTCTTATATCAAATATGCTAATAAAGAACCTAGCAAAGATGAATTAGATAATATGATGATGTCAAAAGGCATTTAAAGCTTGACATTTTGTTAAACAAGTGATATATTGGAGTTATTATGGCTAAAAAATTTAATTTTATTGATTTGAATAAATCATTACTTCCTAAAACCAAAGGTATGAAAATAGATGGTTTTAGATTTTATAATATAGACGGAAAGAACTACCCCTCGGTAACAACCGTATTGGGTATTCGTAAAAAAGAAGAACTTCAAAAATGGCGAGATAGTATCGGCGAAAAGGTCGCTCAATGGGAAATGGGTAGAGCGGCTCGTAGAGGTAAAGCTACTCACACACTTGTTGAACAGTATCTAAAAAATGAAACACCTAGTATTAGGGACGTATTACCATTAGGTTTATTTAAATTATTAAGACCTTATGTTGACCAAGTAGATAACATACATCTATTAGAAGCCATAATGTACAGTAAAAAATTAACAATTGCTGGTCAAGTAGATTGTGTTGCTGAATACAATGGTAAATTATCTGTCATTGATTTTAAAACAGCAAACAAAGAACGACAAGAAGATTGGATTGAAAACTACTTTTTACAAACTTGTGCTTATGCTCATATGTATGAAGAAACCTTTAATACGCCAATAGATCAACTTGTAATTTTACTAGCTAGTGAAGATGGCACATCACAATGTTTCATTAAAGACAAAAAAGAATATGAACAAAATTTAATGACTTCTATTAATGACTTTTATAAATATTATGAAGAATTAAATAAAGATAAAGTCAAAAGTACGACATAAATTAAAAAGGTGATTTAAACTTCCTACTTGCGACCTCAACAGCTAAAGGGGAAAATGAAAAAATTAATAATAGCAATAGTATTATTGTGTACAACTGTATTTGCTGACCACGAAAATGAAAACGAAAACCAAAATCAAGGTTTATACTGGCGACAATTGCCAGTTGTTTGTGGCGAAGCAAGTGTTGTTGATAGTTATATAGAATTAAATGATTTTGAACCAGTTGCCGTTAGTTTGGGTAGAGAATCATCTAAACCAGAAGGCGAACCTGTTTTTATGGTAACGTTTTATGCTAATAATAGAAATGAATCATTGGCAGTAGTAGATGTACCATCAGGTGTAGAAAGATGTATAATGTTTCATACTTTTGATACAGCTATAGCAACAAAAAAACACGATACATAATAGAAAGAAAAAATGAAAAAATTTATAATGTTATTTGTGGCAAGTTTATTGATAACTGCCTGTAGTATAAGTGAACCAAGATTATCTTTTGGTAAAAAGTGTATGGTAAAAGACGATAAAGTCGTTTACTCATATATTTGGGTATGGGATAAAAAAGTTGGTTTAACGGCTACAGAATCAGATTGTGAATATATTGCAACACATAAAGCAAACAGAATTTGACGTTGAAGGTTAGATAATAACTGGAGAAGACTCGGGTTTAATTCCCGACAGCTCCACCAGTCCCTTTAACTAATAATAGGACTAGGGTGTAATTGTTTTATAAATAATAGTATGAAACAATATATTGCTGGGTTCCTAGACGCTGATGGTACAATCGGTATGAGTCCCAACGGTGTCGTTAATGTAGAGTTTTATAACGCTGACATTAACATTTTACAATCTATACAAAAAGTATATGGTGGTAGAATTAAAACTAGGAAACCATTAAAGAAAGAACACAACGTTAGTCATACATTAAATTTAGTTTATGATAAAGCATATAAACTAATTGAAGATGTAAGTCCTTTTATGATACACGGTAAGAAAAAGGCAAGAGCTGATTTAATTATCAAGTATTATAAGAAGTACACACCTAGAAATGGTAAATATACACCTGATCTTTTAGAAAAAAAGAAATGGTTGATAGACAAAGTAAAGAGTGTACTTATGAGAGGACAAGGTGCTTATTAGTTAAAGGGGCTGATTTGAGATCGATTCACAGTTAAAACTAACTGGAGTTAAATCGCTGACACCGTAATGTCAAACTATAAATGCTAACGAAAGTTATGCTATGGCAGCCTAAGGGCTGACGGGGTTTGGCCTAAACCTGGCAACAGAATTAGGCCGTATAAATAAGAATGCTATAAACACACAAACACAAACAAAGGAGTAAATTATGGCAAATACAACAAAAAACGCTTTTGAAATCAGAAGCGATCTATTAGGTCTAGCTAAATCATTAGCAGACTTCAATTTCAATGCTCAAATTAAAGAGTATGAATATTCAATCAAAAAAGACGGCGAACAAGTAGTACAAGAGTTTAAAGCTCCTACTATGTCTGCTGAAGACATCATTGAAACAGCAAAAAAATTCAATGAGTTTGTAACGTCTGGTGATGTTATGAAAGACTACCAAAATTTTGGTCAAAAACTTTACGAAGAAGGTTTAAAAAATGGTAAACCTTTTGCTGAAGCATACCAAAATACGGTAAAGGCTTTCTTTCCTCATTTAAATGGCCAAGCTAAGTAATATGTGGCCATATAACTATTGTGAGTGGAAAACACTTACATATGGAATAAAGAAATCCAAGTCTAAATTACGAAGACATAGAAATCTAATATTAATGTGTACTGTACCAAGTATAGTATTAATATGGATGTTATCTTTGGTTTTTTAGCCTTGGCGCCAAGTATAAGGGTGGTGAACGCTAGCGTTAGTAACCACCCTTTACTTTTTTAGTTAATTATGATATAGTGGAGATATAATGAATAGTAAAGAATTTAGTTTAAAGATTGAGACCATTGTAAAAGAAAAACGTATCTCTTATATGGACGCCATAATATGGTATTGTGAAGAAAACGAAATAGATACTGGAACAATATCAAATTTAGTATCAAAATCCCTAAAAGAAAAAATCAAAGTAGAGGCCACCAATCTAAAAATGTTAAAGTTTCCTAGATGTGGAGTTTTGCCTATATAATTTATGTATGGTGGATTTGATGTATTTAAAATATACTTGGGTGTTAAGTTACATTTTACAACAGACACCTACGATTATATCAAATATGATGGAAAGGTTAATTGTAAACTTGAAACATTTACAAAAAGAAACGATAGATATTTCTTTCACAAATTAAGTAAACAATATGGACAAAATGAAATACTTGACTTCTTCGTTGCCAACTTTGCTACAGACAGTAAAGGCTGGATTGGTAACTTGTTACAAAAAGATGGTAGAGATGTTTACTTGGATTATAAAAAAAGGAAAGACGCCTTTAGCTACCACTTTAGAAACGATTGCTTATCTATCAGTAATGACTTTGCTAAGCTTAATCTTTCTTTTGATGGTGGTTTTTTATGTCCTAGCGGACAACATCCTAGATAGTTACGCTTACTTATTCAAAAAAGAGCGGCACTCCAGACCATCATTGTGCTTGACCACTATTTGTCGTTTAGTAAAAATTGGAATAAAGAAATTACCGAGAAAGTTGTCTGGCCTAAAATCTCATCTACGCTTACCAGACTAAAACCTTTTATTCGGTTTAATGAAACAGAATGTAAAATGATAATGAAGGAGGTTTTTATCAATGGTTAAAAGAGTATTCTGTATTGGTAATGGTGAAAGTCGTAGAAGTATAGATTTAAAACAATTAAGAGAACACGGCAAGATATATGGTTGTAATGCCCTATATAGAGATTTTAAACCAGATGTATTAGTTGGTGTTGACCAAGGCATAATGCACGAAATATATCATAGTGGTTATTGTCATAACAATATATGTTATTTTAGAAATTGGTCTAAAGTGCCTGCTCAGTTATTTGATAATATGATTAAGGCTGGTGCTACAGATGAAGATTTAAGATTAGCAAGAGAAGAAGGGGCCTTTTATGAAAACAAAAGAACACCTGAAACTAGTCACTTTGTAATGCACGGCTCAAGTGTGGCTGGTGTGGCTCACGTTGTCAGAAAAGATAAATCAAAACATAAAAAATATGTACAACAGAAATCAATTAAGATTTCTTGGATTAAAGATAATGACAAATCAAATTGTATCAATGATATAATGTTAGAAAAAAAGGATCCAGGTTGGGCTGCTGGTCCTATTTCAGGTTACATAGCTTGTTTAAAAGAACAACCAGATGAAGTTTACTTAATTGGCCACGATTTAAATAGTACCACAGGTAAAGTTAATAATATGTACAAAGGCACACAAAATTATGTATTAGAAACACACGCCCCTACACCTAGTGTTAATTGGGTACAACAATGGAAACAGACATTTTGGGACTTTAATGGTAAAAACAAACACAATAGAATACAATTTTTTAAGGTCAATCCAGACTTGAAAACACCAAATGATGTAAACAATCCAGTTAGAGAATGGGACGGTACAGTAAGAAACCTCCAATATATGGATATGAAACAGTTTATTAATAACTTCAATCTTAAATGAGCATTGACTTTTTAGGCAATTTGTGATATATTATAGGGATATGTTAAAACAAATGAGGTTATATGTTTGATAGTATTGTTTATAGAATATGTGATAAGATTTCTTCTATTTGTGAGTCAATCAAAAGTAGAATAAAGACGACACCAGAAAAAAGATGGCTAAAAGGCTATAATGAATGGAAAAGTCGTATAAATAAAAATGATACCGATAATACAGGTAACACAAACACAACGAATACAAAGTAATAAGGAGAAAATATGGACTTTGAAACATTAAAAAGCTCGTCAAGTAATTTTGACAAACTTACAAAAGCCCTAGAGCAAAATCTTGCTCCAGAGGATCAAACAAACAAAAACAAATACCAAGACGATAGATTTTGGAAACCAGAGTTAGATAAAACTGGTAACGGTTATGCTGTTATTAGATTTTTACCTGCTGTTGAGGGTGAAGACTTACCTTGGCAAAGAGTATGGTCACACGCATTCCAAGATAAAGGCGGTTGGTATATTGAAAACTCATTAACAACTTTAGGACAAAAAGATCCTGTGTCGGAAGAAAACACAAGATTATGGAATACAGGTGTTGATAGTGATAAAGAGATAGCAAGAAAAAGAAAAAGAAAATTATCTTACTACTCAAATATATTAGTAGTGTCAGACCCTAAACATCCTGAAAATGAAGGTAAAATATTTTTATTCAAATTCGGTAAAAAGATATTTGATAAAATAACTGAAGCGATGCAACCAGCATTTGATGATGAGAAGCCTATTAACCCATTTGATTTTTGGAAAGGTGCTAACTTTAAACTAAAAATCAGAAAAGTTGATGGCTATTGGAATTATGATAAATCTGAATTTGAGGGTGTAACACAGGTTGCCGATAGTGATGAGAGAATCAAATCTATTTGGAAATCACAACACGCTCTAAAACCTTTCCTTGACCCTAGTAATTTTAAAACCTATGATGAACTCAAAGAGAAACTGAATAGGGTAATTACGGGTGATCGAAACGCTAGTACCGTTGAAAATGCGAACCTCCCACCTCAAAACAATGGTAAAGCGAAAAGCGACACAGTTAACTCTAGTCCTGTGCCTAGTGATGATGACGATACGTTATCATATTTTAGTAAATTGGCAGAGGAAGAGTAATCTCTCTCTCAAAAACTGAATGCTTTAAGGGGTGTTAGAAATAGCACCCCTTTTTTTGTTTCCAGCGTATAAATATTGTATATGGCAAGTATCTTAGACCCTTTAGTAGATAAACAAGGTGGTGTACGAAAATCAGCAAATTGGTATAGAACTAATGTACAATCATTAGCTGATAAAGTAACTGCTAGAAAACTAATGAACCAAGGTAAATTAGTTGGCAGACCAAGTGTAGGCCGATTAAATATGTTCTTCTATGATCCAAAATTAAAGAAGACATTACCTTACTATGATACATTTCCACTTGTATTACCTTTAGAGCCAATTAGTGGTGGTTTTATGGGTATGAATTTTCATTATTTGCCACCTCTATTAAGATTTAGATTATTAGAGAGGATGCAACAGTTTGCTGATGGTGGTATGGATAAGAAAACAAAATTTCAAGCAACTTATGATGATGTTAAAAAAATACCAATGGTAAAACCAACAATTAAAAAATATCTGTACGGCCACGTGAGATCAAACTTTTTAAGAATTGATTTTGATGAGGCTGCTCTAGCAGTTTATTTACCAGTACAACAATTTAAGAAAGCTGGTACAACTAGAGTATGGGCAGACAGTAGGAGTATGTTCTAATGGCAATTTTAAGAGGCGGCATAAGAATATTTGGACAAGATGTTAGAATAGGTTTACCGAGAGATAACACTTTAACAACAGGTGGTATTTTAAAAAGAGCTGCTGAACTTCCAGGTAAAAGTATTGGTTCAGGCCAAAATACAATCGGCCGATTTATGGCAAACATATCACAAGGTGAAGGTATGGCTAGACCAGCAAGATTTCTTGTAAGGTTTAATATGCCAAATAAACTTAAATTAGATAATAACAGATATGTTGAAGCAAGTGAGGGTGCTGAAATACCTGCTACTCAACAAGGAATTAATTCTGTTGGTGGCCAAGAATTAGCTAGAAACGTAGGTATGATGTGTAATAAAATCACTTTACCAACAAGAGATGTAAATACAAAACCTCATATCACATACGGACCAAAAAGAGAAATGCCTTATGCCGTATCTTACGGTGGCGAAGTAGAATTAAATGTTTTTGGTGATAAGTTTTTAAGACAAAGAATGTTTTTTGAAACTTGGCAAAAAATGATATTTGATAGGAATACTCACAATATGAAATATTATGATGATTATACAGGTGAAGTAGATATTTTTCAATTAGGTTCATTTGACGCTGAGAATGATAGAGATAGAGTTACATATGCTGTTAGATTATATGAATGTTATCCTTCTACAATAGGTAGTTTTGATTATTCTTATGATTCTCAAAATCAGATTGTCAACTTACCTATTACATTGAATTTTAGAGATTGGAGAAATTTAGGTATAGACCAAGTACAAAACTTTAGTGTTGGTGCTTCATTTGGTACTTTACCTGAAATCAAGCCAGCTGCTGGCTTTGGAGGCATATTTGGTGGTATACTAAATAGATTGCCACCTGAACTGAAAAGAGCGGGTAGAGATGTTACTGATACGATAAGAAGAAACTTACCTATCGGTAGAGCGACTGGTGGAAAAGTATTCCCACCATTTTTATAATTAATATAATAAGGAGATATTATGGCATTACCAATATTGGAAACGCAAACATATGAATTGACTTTACCATCCGCTGATGTTAAAGTTAAATTTAGGCCATTTTTAGTTAAAGAGGAAAAGGTCTTATTACAGGCACTAGAATCACAAGAACAAAAACAAATTGTAGATGCACTAAAACAAATTGTTGAAACTTGTACATTTGGTGTCATAAAAGCAAGTGAGTTACCAACATTTGATTTAGAATACATATTTTTAAATATTAGAGCTAAGTCGGTAGGTGAAATAGCAAAGATAAAAGTTTTATGTCCAGATGACAAAGAAACTTATGTTGATGTTGATGTTGATTTAAGTAAGATTGATGTTCAAGTTGACGATAGTCACACGAATAACATTGTCATTGATGAGGCCAAAAAAATTGGTATCATTATGAAATATCCTACTATAGGATCAGTTGACCCTACAAAAGATTTTAGTAAAGAGCAAACTAATATGATATTTGATATGATAGGTAAATCAATCTATCAAATTTATGAGGGTGACAAGGTATTTAACGCTACAGATTATAGTAAACAAGAATTAGATAAATTTGTAGAAAGTTTGTCAACAAAAGCTTTTAGAGATATACAAAAGTTTTATGATACAATGCCTAAACTTACACACGAAATAGAGGTGACCAACCCTAAGACTAAAGTGGTAAGTAAGATTATGTTACAAGGACTGTCTGATTTTTTCGGATAGCCCTCTCACACGATAATTTAGAGAATTATTTTAGTGTTAATTTTGCTTTGATGCAACATCATAAATATTCTTTAACTGAGTTAGAGTATATGATACCGTGGGAGAGGGAAGTTTATGTAAGTTTACTCGCTAATTACATAAAAGAAGAAAACGAAAGAAGAAGACGAGATAGTAACAAATAGAGGGAGAGATATGGACGAACACAATACAGTATCAAAAAAAGTTAACGTAGAGTTAGAAGTTGATACATCTGTTAAAGATTTAGGACCAAACCCTTACGCTAAATTAATACATTTAGCAAGAGCGGTTGATAGTTGGAGAATATTTCCTAGAATATTCATCACAACATATATTTACTTACTATACAAAGTAGTTGTATGGTATATGAACTTAGCACAACCTAGTATGGAACAATCAGGCTTAGTTAGTATCGTAGTTGGTGCTGGCGCTGCTTGGTTTGGTTTATACACAGGCTCAAGAGCAAAATCAGACGATAAGAAATAATGGCCGAAGACAATAAAAATTACGCTTTACAAATAGTACAGTCACAACAGAATCTTGTTGGCGCTTCAGTTGCTGGTGGTTCAGCTGCTGTAGCGTCAAACAATATTGATAGCAATTCATCTGTAGGTATATTAGAACAAATTAGAGATATTACTTTAAAATCATTTAGAAAAACTGCTGAGATTGCTTCTTCATTATTACAATCATTAAATTTTGATAAACAACAAGAACGAAGACAAAGAGATGAAGCTGCTGAACTATCTAAAGAACGTGGCGTTTCAGGTGAGTCAGTAAGTCCAGGTGTAACAGCTGGTTTAGAAAAAGAAGCTAAGGGTAAATTTGAT
>Ga0222714_10003374_pt1 | contig 16310 bp, 13 predicted proteins | sample C33_3DmetaG_FD_165048 | JGI IMG/M metagenome (GOLD analysis project Ga0222714, IMG submission 165048) | Estuarine water microbial communities from San Francisco Bay, California, United States - C33_3D | ecosystem: Environmental > Aquatic > Marine > Unclassified | place: USA: California...
AGCAGTGGGAACGGCGGCTTGGAGGGATGGAAGGCCTTCATCGCGATGTGCAGCATCGCGGCGCTGTCCTTGCCGATGGAATAGAGCATGACCGGGTTGTCGCACTCGGCGACGACCTCGCGCATGATGTGGATGCTCTCGGCTTCCAGCCGCTGCAGGTGGGTCAGTCCATTCATCCGGACATTTTAGGGCAACGGACCGCGCGCAGGTCGAGTTCTCACTCTACATAATCGTCGCCAAGCAAGCGCCTGGCGCGCGCAGCCACGGGCGCGTCGACGAACTCCCCCTCCCAGGTGGTCGCAGACTCGCCCCTGGCGACAGCCTCCCGCCAAGCGGAGAGGATTCCGCGCGCCCAGTTCAGTTCCACCTCGCCGGGGGTGAAGACCTGGTGAGCAAGGGCGACCTGGTCCGGATGCAGGCACAGCTTGCCGGCCATGCCGAAGGCGCGCGCGCGGCGCGCCGAATCGAGGAAGCGCGCCCCGTCTCTCACCTCCACCACCACGCTGTCGATCGGCGGGGCCAGCCCTGCCGCCCGGGACACATGGCTCAACCTGGAGCGGATGTAGGCGAGCGGGGCCTCATCGGCCGTCGGCGACAGCCCAAGATCGAGTGAATAGTCGGCCACGCCGAACGACAGCCTGCGCACCATCGGTGAGGATCGGGCGATGGCGGACAGTGCCTCGACACCTGCTGCGGACTCGATGAGGGGCAAGACCTCCATCGCGCCGACATCCAATCCGACGGAGGTGGCGAGGACCCCTATCGCTGCGCCTACTGCCTTCACCTCGTCCGCGGACTCCGCCTTGGGCAGCACGATACCGGTCAATCCCGGCCCCACCACCGCTGCCAGATCGTCGCGCCACAGCTCGCTATGGACCCCATTGATGCGGACGAACACCCGGCCGCGACCCCGCGCTGCCGCGGCGTTGACCCGAGCGGCTGATTTGGCCTCGGCCGGCACCGCATCCTCCAGGTCAACGATGATTGCATCTGCCCCGCAGGCCAGGGCCTTGTCGACCCGGGTACCCTGATGTCCCGGAACGAAGAGCAGGCTTCTCATGGGTCCTCCCGTCATTTGCCGCTCCAGACCAATCCGGAGCCGGACTGCCAGCCCCGCTCCAGGGTCAGCGAGTAGGTAAATCGATCACCCGGGTGTTCGGAGTGGCTGGCGAAGATCAGCGATCCTGCCGCATCGAGGTAGCGCCGCACCACGTTCATGCTGGGGCTGCCGGCCTCGGCCTGCAGCGCTTCGCAGTACGTTGCGGGCAGCTGACCGGCGCGGACATCGACCTCGACCCGCTCGGTTCGGAGCGCATGACGGGCCTCGATGAGCTCATGCACCAGTCCAGGCCGGCACCCGATCGCCGGCACGACGTCGCGATGGGTCGGACGCAGGTAGAGGTCAGTCCAGCACACCGGAGGCTGGTCGTCGGCAAAGTCGCGCAGACAACCCAGCCTGAGCCAGCGCTCGCCCGCCCGGCAGCCGAGCCGACGGGCGAGGACGCGCCCTGCCGTCAGCTCGGCGGTCTCCCGCACCCGCAGGCGGCTGCCTGTGGGGTATTGCAGCAGGTCCTCGGGTTGGGTGACCGCCTGTACATAGGACGCCTGCGGACGGCCGTTGAGCACCAGCGTGCCGCGGCCCGGGCGCCTGCCGATCAGCCCCAGCGACTCCAGACGGCGCAACGCCTCGCGAACCGTGTGCCGGCTGACCCCAAAACGGCCCGCCAGCTCGAGCTCTCCGGGGACCCGGGCTCCCACGGGCAGGCGGCCGCGGCGAATGTCCTCGAGCAGCGACTCGGCGAGCGCCTGGTAACGGGTGCGGGGACTGCTTACCGCCAACTTGCCATCCTGGTTAATTGTCCGGACAATCTCAACTATACGGCAGCCCGAAGCCGGCCTCCAAGGAGTTTGTACCCGCATGGTTCACGTTCCCACCCCGATCGGCCCCCAGCGCTACCGCGAGTCCTTCGGCCGCTACTTCGAGGACTTCCAGGCCGGAGACGTCTACGAACACCGGCCCGGCAGGACCATCACCGAGACCGACAACACCTGGTTCACGCTGCTGACCATGAACACCCATCCGCTGCATTTCGACGTGGAATACGCCAGGGCCAGTGAGTTCGGGCGGCCGCTGGTGGCCAGCCCGCTGACGGTAGCGATCCTGGTCGGCATGAGCGTGACCGACGTCAGCCAGAAGGCCATCGCCAACCTCGGCTGGAAGGACATCCGCCTGCCGCACCCCCTGTTCCCGGGCGACACGCTGTACGGGGAGTCTGAGGTGCTCGACAAGCGCGAATCGAACAGCCGCCCGACGGCGGGTATCGTCACGGTGCGCACCACGGGTCGCAACCAGCACGGCAACGTCGTTTGCGTCTTCGACCGCAGCATCCTGGTCCCGAAGCGCGGGCACGGCGTCGACGACAAGGCCAACTACTGAGGGCATGAGTATGGAACAGGTAAACGGCGGGCGCGCCTCTGCCGATGACGAGGCCCAGATCCTCGAGGCTATCGATCGCTGGGTCGAGCGCGAGGTTCGGCCTATTGCCCGGAAATTCGACCAGGCGGACGAATATCCCTTCGACCTGGTCGAGCAGATGAAGGAGCTCGGCCTGTTCGGCGCCACCATTTCGCAGGAGTATGGTGGTCTTGGACTGTCCGCAAGCTGTTACGCCAGCCTGGTATCGCGGATCTCCGCCGTGTGGATGGCGCCCACCGGGATCTTCAATTCGCACCTGATCATGGCTCAGGCCGTTGAGCGCAATGGCACGGCGGAACAGCGCCAGGAGTGGTTGCCACGCTTTGCGACCGGCGAATTGCGCGGCGGGATCGGCCTGACCGAGCCCGACGCCGGCACCGACCTGCAGGGTATTCGCTCCACCGCCCAGCGCGACGGCGACCACTACCTGATCCGTGGCACCAAGACCTGGATCACCAACGGCGTCCATGGCACCTGCTTTGCGGTGCTGGTCAAGACCGACCCGGATGCCGAACCACGCCATCGCGGCATGAGCCTGTTCATCTGCGAGAAGGGCGAAGGCTTCAGCGTGGGTCGCAAGCTGAAGAAGCTGGGTTACCGCTCGATCGACAGCGCCGAACTGGTGTTTGAGGACTTCAGCGTACCCGCTACCCGGCTGGTGGGAGGCGCTGAGGGCCGGGGCTTCCAGCACGCCGTGGGTGGACTGGAACTGGGGCGCATCAACGTCGCCGCCCGCGGCGTGGGCCTGGCCAAGGGTGCGCTGGATGACGCGCTGCGCTATGCCCAGCAGCGGCGGACCTTCGGCAAGCCAATCGCCCATCACCAGGCCATCCAGCTGAAACTGGCAGACATGGCCACGCGCGTAGAGGCCGCGAGGCTGCTCGTCGAGCAGGCCGCCCGCAAGTACGACACCGGAGTTCGCTGCGACCTGGAAGCCGGCATGGCCAAGCTATTCGCCTCGGAGGCTGCAGTAGCCAACAGTCTCGAGGCTATGCGGGTGTTCGGCGGCTACAGTTACTCTGTCGACTTCGACGTGGAACGTTACTACCGCGATGCGCCGCTGATGTGCATCGGCGAGGGCACCAACGAGATGCAACGAATCATCATCGCCCGCCAGTTGGTCGAAAGGTTCCCCGCATGAACCTGCCACTGCACGGCTATCGCGTCCTGACCTTCGAGAACTTCGGGGCGGGTCCGTACGGGTCCATGTTTCTCGCCGACCTCGGTGCCGAGGTCATCAAGGTCGAAAACCGCCCCCAGGGGGGCGATGCCACACGCGGCATGGGTCCCTTTCTGGGTGAGCATGACAGCCATTTCTTTCAGGCTTTCAACTTCAATAAAAAAAGCGTTTGCCTTGACCTCAAGTCGGAGGCGGGCCGCGAGGCTTTCCGCAGGCTGGCGGCGACCTCGAACGTCGTCCTGAACAACCTGCGCGGCGACCAACCCGCCAAGCTGGGACTCACCTATCAGGCCCTCGCCGACTGCAACCCGCGACTGGTCTGCGCGCACCTGTCTGCCTACGGCCGGGGCAACGAGCGCGAGGGTTGGCCCGGCTACGACTACCTGATGCAGGCCGAAGCCGGTTTCCTTGACGTGACCGGCGAACCTGGCTCGCCGCCGGCACGCATGGGGCTTTCCATCGTCGACTACATGACCGGCATCACCACGGCGCTGGCCATCACTTCGGCGCTGCTGGGAGTCGCCCGCGACGGCCGGGGGCGGGACATCGACGTCAGCCTGTTCGACGTCGCACTGCATCAGCTCACCTACCCTGGCGCCTGGTACCTCAACACGGGCCTGCGCACCAGCCGTTTGCCGCGCAGTTCACACCCGTCCGCGACGCCGGTGCAGCTGTTCCCAACGCGTGACGGCTGGATCTTCATCATGTGCATGACCGAGAAGTTCTGGCGCAACCTGGTCGCGGCCATCGGCCGGGAGGACCTGGCGCAGGATCCCCGCTTCGCGACCATCGTCGAGCGCAAGAATCACCGCGATGAGCTGACCGCCGCGCTCGATGAAGTATTTCGCGCAGACACCACCGAGGCCTGGCTGGGCAAGCTCAGGCACCTCCTGCCGGCCGCACCGGTCTTCACACTGCCCCAGGCCCTCGACAACCCCTTTGCTCACGCCATCGGCATGGTGCGCCCCATCGAGCACCCGGACCAGCCGGGATTCCGGGGGCTGTCCAACCCCATCCGCCTGGACGGCGAGCGGCTGCCCAAGCGGCGGGCGCCCGCACTGGGCGAGCACACCGACTCCTTGCTCCGGGAACTGGGCTATGGCGAAACGGACATTGCCCGGCTGCGGGCGGAGGGCGTGACATGAAACTGGAAGGCGTCAAGGTGATCGATCTGTCGGTGTTCCTGCCGGGACCGCACCTCACCATGATGATGGCCGATCACGGCGCCACCGTGATCAAGGTGGAGCCACCTGGAGAGGGCGATCCAGGGCGCCACATAGGCCTCAGCCAGGGGGGGCACACCACCTTCTTCCGCAATGCCAACCGCGGCAAGCAGAGCGTGGTACTCAATCTCAAGGAGGCGGCCGACCGCGAGCGCCTGCTCGAGCTGTGCGACGAGGCGGATGTGTTCGTGGAAGCCTTCCGCCCCGGCGTGATGAAGCGACTGGGCATTGATTATGAGACCGTCGCGCGCCGTAATCCGCGCATCATCTACGCCTCGATCTCGGCTTTCGGACAGGCTGGCCCCGAGCGCGACCTGCCCGCTCACGACCTGGCGGTGGAGGCATTGTCCGGCACCCTCAGCGTAAACCTCGGCCAGGACGGCGCGCCGGCCAATCCCTCGATTCCCGCAGCCGACATGGCCGCCTCACTCATGGCCTTATCCGGGATCCTGATGGCCCTTTACCGCAGGGAGCAGACCGGTCGCGGTGACTTCCTGGACATCTCCATGCAGGACTCACTCATGGCCTGGCTGCCCAACGTCCTGGGGCCGGTGTTCGTCGAGAAGCGCGCACCCGTTCCCGCGCATGAGCGAACCTGGGGAGGTGCAGCCTTCTATCGAATCTACCGCACCCGGGATGGCCGTCACGTGGCGCTCGGCGCACAGGAGCTGAAGTTCGTCCGCAACCTGCTGGGCGAATTCGGTCGACTTGAACTGGCCGAGCTGGCCGAACGCGGCCCCGGGCCGCATCAGCTGCCGCTGGTCGAGTTCCTGCAGTCGAAATTCTCGGAGCGGACCCAGCAGGAGTGGATTGAGTGGTTCCGGGGCAAGGACATCGGCTTCGCGCCGGTACGCAACCTGCGCGAGGCCTTCGATGCCCCCCATGTCCGCGAGCGCGGCATGTTACTGCTTGATACCGACGGCATCGAACATATCGGGGTGCCGATCAAGTTCCGGGACGAACCCGCAAGGCCGAATCTGCACGTGCCCGCCCTCGATGAGCACAGTGAGGTTCTCGGCAAGGGCTAACCGCCTCAGTGATGGTGGCCGCCCGGGCCATGCACGTGGCCGTGGGCGAGTTCTTCCTCAGTAGCCTCGCGAACGTTCGAGATCTCGACGTCGAAGTGCAGCGTCACGCCGGCCAGCGGGTGATTGGCATCAATGGTGACCACGTCGGTGGCGACGTCGGTCACCACGACCGAGCGACTGCCTTCCGGGCCCTGCGCCTGGAAGCGCATCCCGGGCTCGACGTTCTCCACGCCCTTGAAGGCGCTGCGCGGCACGACTTGCACCAGGCGCTCGTCGCGCACTCCGTAACCCTGCTCAGGGTCGATGCTGACCTGCAGCTTGTCGCCCTCGACCTTGCCCTCGAGGGCTGTCTCCAGCCCCGGAATGATGTTCCCGTGACCATGCAGATAGGCCAGCGGATCACCGCCGCTGGATGAGTCCAGCACGGTGCCATCCTCACGGGTCAGGGTGTAATGGATCGAAACGACCTTCTGGTGACCGATTTTCATGGGGGCTCCCGCGGCAAGAAGCCGACATGGTACGCCCCCTGAGGGGCTGGCGCACCCCGGGCGGCGCGCCAGCGCTGATTCAGAACTTCCAGGACAGGTCGAGCTTGGCGGTCAGCCCTACCGTCTGCTCGAGGATGGTCACGCCCTGCTGCTGGATCTCGATGTTTGAATCCAGCAGGTTCTGCAGGCGCAGCTTAAGGCTCAGGCGTTCGGTGGGATACCAGGACCAGATCAGGTCCAGGGAGTCGAAGGGCTGCTCATAGGCATCGTCCGCCCCGTCGCGCCCGGCAAAGTAAATCCGCTCACCGTAGACGCTGTAGGCCAGCGATACGCTGTGCTCACCGCCCGGGGAGTCGTAACCCAGTTGCAGGTTGGCAACGTATTCAGAGTGCTGGGTCATGCGCCGGGTGTTGTTGGTGAGGTTGAGCGCAGAGCCGCCGATGACGATCTCGGAATCACTCAGCGTCAGGTTGCCGGACAGGAAGAACCCCTCGCTCCAGCCGTTGCCGCTTAGGAAGCCGAGGTCCATGAGGCCCTCGATTTCCAGGCCCTGCACTTCCGCTGAGTCAGCGTTGATGAAGGTCAGCGACACGTTGTCATCCGACCCCGAGGCCTCGACGGATTCGATCGGGTTGGCAATGTCTTTGTAGAACAGGGATACGGTCAGGTTATTGCCGTTGCCGAAGTACCACTCCCCTCGCAGGTCGAAATTACTGATGTCTGCATTGACGAGCGCAGGATTGCCCCGCACGCGCGCTTCGGTGAGCGGGTCGATGTAGGTGGATCCCGAGATCTCCCGCAGGTCCGGACGGGCCACGGTCTCACTCCAGCCGAACCTCAGCTGGAATTCCTCGGCCCAGAAATCCGGCTTGATCCACGTGAGGGCCACAGCGGGATAAATGTCATCCTCAGCCGTGGCCAGGGTTTCGAGGCCCCCGGGCGGGACCAGGATCTTGCCGATGGCCGGATCGAACTGATACTGGTCGATGGGCACAGAAATCCGCTCGAAATCCTCCCAGCGCGCACCGGCAGTGACCCGCCAGGTGTCATTCCACAGGACATCCACCTTGCCCCAGCCTGCGGTGATGGTCTCCGCCGCCAGGTAGCTCTCGGTGCCGATACCACCGAGGGTCAGCTGGAAGCCGTTGTCCGGGTCGAGGAGGTTGCCATCCGTGAAGACTCCGCCTGGTGTGCCCGACAGGGCACTGCCGGCGATGGTCGTGCCGAGACCGAGCTGAGTCTGCAGGTAGCTGCGTGCCTTCTGGTAGTAGTCGTAGCCGCCGGAGAGCTCCAGCAGGTACCTTTCACCCTCGATCGGCAACATCAGCGCGGAGCCGTAACTTTCCGCCTGATCGTCCAGATCCGTAAAGCGATAGTCGGCCGCACTGAGCGATGGGCGGATGGAGGTGGCCAGCAAGGCACCCGTCGATGGATCGACGGCATCGATGGCCGAGAACTGGACCTCGGTGGGCAGGTCGGTGGTCGCCGTGGCGTCCGAGTAGTACCAATCGAAGCGCAGGTCCTCGAGGAAGCCGAACCCGCCGAGCGCCAGCGAATCCAGCAGGCCGAGGGTCTCACTGCCCAGGCGATGGGAACCACGCAGCTGCAGGATTTCCAGGTCGCGTTCCTCGAAGCGGATCCGGTAATTGCGCAGCTGCTGGCCGGCCGCCGCCTGGAAGTTGAAGTTGTTGCCAATGCTCAGCGAGGCTTCGTCCTCGGTGTTGCGCAAATAGATGGCCGTGGCCTCGACGCGGTGCTCCTCTGCCCAGTCGAGCCCCAAACCGACCGAGCCCGTCATCACCACCTGATTGGTGGTCCGCTCGGTCCGGAAGGTGTTCAGCTCCGGCTCCAGCACGCCGCGCACGATGCGCTCGCGGTTACGCCACTGGTTCTTGTAGTCGCCTAAAGCCAAGACCCCAAAGCGCCATTGCTCGTCGCTGCCGAAATACCAGCTGTTGCCGGCGGAAAACTCCACCGAGGTATCCGGCGACAGGCTCTTGCCCTGCAGGTCGAGGTCGCGATACAGGCTGGTCGCCAGCTGCCGATTGATCAACTCTGCCTCAGCAAAGCTGTGGAACTCACCGTCCCTGAGCAGCGCCTGGTAAATGGACGCCGGGCTGATGTTGCCCTGATAGTCGCCGATGGCCGCCAGCAGCTCGGCAGGCAGGGCCCGGGTGCCGTCGTCGGTACCCCAGGTATCGTCATCACCACCCCGATAACTGAAGCCGTTATTGGAACTCTCGGAGTTCCAGCCGGATCCCACCTGCAGGTTGAACACTGGCCCCTCCGGGATGCCGCGGGTGCGCACATCGACGTTACCGCCACCGAAGGCCGCCGGACGATCCGGCGTATACCCCTTCTGGATGGAAATGGTCTCGACGATCTCGGCTGGAAACAGGTCCAGAGGTATGACATTGCGCGTCAGGTCCGGTGAAGGCACATAGGCGCCGTTCAGCGTGGTGCTGGAATAGCGCTCGCCGAGCCCCCGGATGTAAACGTACTGGTCGCCTACCAGCGTCACCCCGGGCAGTCGGCGCAGGGCCAGCGACACGGTGCTGTCGCCAACCCTGCTGATCTGCTCGCTGCTGACGATGTCGGCCACCACCTCGGCTTCGATGCGTTCCTGCAGGACGTCGGTGGCCACCGAGCGCTGGCGCCCCACCACCACGATTTCCTCGAGCTGGCTCGAGGCGGCCGCGATTTCTCCTGACGTCCCCTCTTCCTGGGCGGCCGCCGGCGCCGCATGCAGCGCTCCAGCGGCCAGACCGAACAAGGCGACACGGATTGCTTGGGTGAGCGGCTGAGTAATCACGGCGGCCAACTCAGGGTGCGAACCATAGGGGCTGGTCGGCGTTGGCCGCACGCAGGCCAAAGGCCCAGGGCGAGGTCCAGTCGCTTCCCGCCTGCACCGCGCCGAGGCCGGTACCGGCACGCAGGGTGGTCCCTGCCTCGTTCACGATGTTGCTAGCCGTGGCATAGCCGCCTGCAACCAGCACGGAGACGTTGGCGTTGTCGGAGTCGGCGATGGCGAAGTTGCCGCTGTTGAAGCTGTAGTTGGCCCCGCTGGCGCTAGGGTTGGCCCCAAACCACCATTCGGTGGCCGGATCACCGTTGGGCAGGGTCATCTTGAGCAGTTCCTCGCAGGCATTGACGGTGTTGACGACCGCGAAGGCGGTGCCGGCCACCGCAGCCGCGAGCGAGCCCGAACCCGACACGTCGAAGCACTCATTTGAGGTCCGTCCATTGACCAGGTTGCCGTAGCCGCCGTAGATGATGCTGTCCTCCAGCACCAGACGTCCGCCCTGGCGGATATTCAGGCCCTCTGAGTCGCCGTGGGTGCCGGCATCGTTGTTTGAGAGGATGCAGGTCATGTTGCGGATGGTCGGCTCGGAGACTGGCGTCAGGGTGTCGGAGACGCCCGCGGCCGTACGGCCCGAGCCCACGTTGTCGCCCTCGACGCAGCCGTTGCCGTCGGTCTGCCAGTGGATGATCAGCGCATTCTCGATGGTGCCGACGTAGCCGTCGGAGTAGTCGAGGGAGTCGTCACGGGCATACAGGACCACCACGTTGTTCACGTTGACCGCGCCACCAAAGAACTCGAGACCGTCGTCGTAGGTGCTGTAGACCTGAAGGTTTTCTACGGTAGTCCCGGAGCCGACGGCATTGAAGGTGATGCCGTTCAACTCGTCGCCAGGCGCCACCTCGAAGCCGCTGTGCTTGACGATCACGTAGCGCAGCACGCCGGAGTTGTCGGCGTTGTCGCTGCCGCCGTAGTTGGACGGCTGACCCTCGGAGACCACGTGGCACTGGTTGTTGGCCCGCTCGGCATCGCTGCAGTTGTTGGTGATGCCGTTGCCGTTGATGACCATGCCACCCCACTGCTGCACGTCGTTGGCCCCGGCCGTGCCGGAGATCGCATCCGTGAAGGAAGTGAAGGTGATCGGCGCCGTGGGCGAGCCGTTGGCGATGATCTGTGAGCCGCGGTTGACCAAGACATAGTCCGCCGCGTCCTGGAAGACCAGCGTATTCCCTGCCGCGATGGTGAGCTTGGGGCCGGTACCGCTGGCTGGGGCAGCGCCAGAAGTGACGTTCTGTCCAACGAACAGGCTGTCCTGGAAAATGTGCTTGCCGGAGATGAAGGGGATGGTCAGGTCCACCAGCAGCGGATTGGCCGCGCCCACGAAAGTCGAGTCATAGACGCAATTGGTGCCGTCGAAGTTGCCACGACGGACCTCGTTGGAGTTCTGGGGCGTGTAGGCCGCACAGGGGTTGGTGCCGCCGCCGCCAGAGTTGTTGGTGCTGTTGTCGACCGAGTTGTCGACGGTGGATACGTTGAGGTTGACACCGCCGCCCTCGCAGGCGGCGAGGCCGGCGACCGCGATCCCGACCAGCATCAGTCGATTCAGGTTCATGTTTACCATCTCCAGTAAGGCTGCCGTTTATCCGGGATCGGCATGTTCCGCGGCGGGCGTTGCGGTCAGGTGACCGGCAGGTTGCAGTTATTTGACAGCCTCGTACCCGCGCGCCGGTTAAACTGTGGGAATTCCACCCGGTGCGGGTGGTCTCAAGGTGCGTACTCACAGCCACGGAGGAAACCGATGCGCTCTTTTATCCTCGGCATCCTGACGTTCTGCGTCCTGCTCTCCGGCCCCGCCCGGGCAGAGGATTCGGAATCACTGTTGATCGACAAGTCCCTGATCGTGCTGGAGGAATTACAGGCCATGCCGGACCTGGCGGCTCCTGACTGGCTGCTGCAGCGGGCCGAGGGGATCGCCATCCTGCCGGAGGTCATCAAGGCTGGAGCCATCGTCGGCGGCCGGGGAGGCAGCGGGGTGCTGCTGGTCAGGCGTCAGGACGGAAGCTGGAGCAACCCGCTGTTCATTGGCCTCGGGGCGGCCAGCTTCGGCTGGCAGTTCGGCGTCCAGGCTGCCGATGTCATCCTGGTGTTCACCACCCGTCGCAGTGTCGAGGGCATCACGGACGGCAAACTGACCCTTGGCGCCGATGCCGCAGCGGTCGCGGGCCCCGTGGGTCGGTCGGCGACGGCGGCCACCAACGTCACGCTGGACGCCGAGGTGTACAGCTATTCACGTGCCAAGGGCCTGTTCGCCGGCCTTTCGCTGGAAGGCAGCGTGATCGCCATCCGCGACGGCGCCAACGAACGCTTCTACGGCCGGGACGGCGTCATTCCCTCGGACATCATCGCCCCAACCGCGCCCCTCGCGCCGAGCCCGGCGCCCGCCCTGATGGAGGCCGTCTCGCGCCTCTCTGGTACCTCGAGCGAGCCACAGATGGCCCCGCCCGCGGGCGAAACGGAAACCCCACCCGCTGTTGAACCCACTCCTTCGGAAGGCGCCCAGAGCTTCCCGATGGAAGATCCCGCGCCGGGCGCAGAGCCGGGCTGAGGCTGCTGGCATGAAAGTGGGATTCATTGGCCTCGGCACCATGGGTCAGCCCATGGCGCGCCGGGTCGCCCGGGCTGGGCACGAGGTGATTGCCTGGAACCGGACTCGTGCCCGCGCCGAGGCCCTGGCCGCCGACATGGTGGTGGCGGTGGGCAGTGCCGCAGAGGCCAGCCAGTGCGAAGTGCTGGTCTCCATGCTCAGCGACGACGAATCCATCGAAGCCATCCTGTGGGAGAACGGGCGGCTGGTCTCGGCAGGCGTACCGGGACTGGTCCACGTCTGCATGGCTTCGATCAGTGACCGTCTCGCCCGCAGGCTGGCCAGCGAGCACGCGGCACTGGGGCAGGGTTACCTGTCTGCACCGGTCTTCGGTCCACCGGAGTCGGCCCAATCGGGCCGACTGCTGATCGCCGCTGCCGGCGCCCGACCACACTTCGAACGGGTACGCCCCCTGCTGGAAGCCATGGGCCGGGCTGTGTATTTGTCGGAGGCTGCGCCTGCAGCCAACGTGGCCAAGTCAGCCGGCAGTTTTCTCATGGCCTCGGTTGTGGAAAGCCTGCGCGACGCGACGGCGCTGGTGAACGCGGCGGGCGTCGACCCTCGCGAGTTCACTGGTATCGTCACCCAAGCCTTGTTCCCAACCCCGGTCTACCAGTACCTCGGGGGCATGCTGGCGAATCGCGAGGCCCTGCATGGCGCACGGGTACCGAACCCCTTCCTGAAGGCGGCCGAGCAGTGCAGCGCGAGTGCCGCCGAACTGGGCGTGGCGGTGCCCATGATCGACCACGTCAGCCGGCGCTGAACTCCAGCCCCAGGCCCACCGGGCAACTCACGCCGGTACCGCCCAGTCCGCAGTAGCCACCGGGGTTCTTGCCCAGGTACTGCTGATGATAGTCCTCGGCGTAGTAAAACGGCGGGGCCGAGCCCACCTCGGTCGTGATGGTTCCACGCCCGGCCTCGCGCAAGGCGCGTTGATAGGCACTGCGAGAGGCTTCGGCAGCCTGCAACTGGCCCTGATCCTGGCAGTAGATCACCGAGCGGTACTGGGTGCCGATGTCGTTGCCCTGCCGCATCCCCTGCGTCGGGTCGTGAGATTCCCAGAAGACCTTGAGGAGCGCCGGGTAGGTGATCCGGGTCGGATCGAAGACCACCAGCACCACTTCGGCATGCCCGGTCAAACCCGAGCACACCTCCTCGTAGGTCGGGTTGGGCGTATAGCCCCCGGCATATCCCACCGCAGTGGAGAGCACGCCGGGCTGCTGCCAGAAGCGCCGTTCTGCTCCCCAGAAGCAACCAAGGCCAAACACCGCCAATTGGGCCCCGACCGGAAAGGGCGGCTTGAGGGATGCCCCGTTCACAAAATGCCGATTGGTGAGCGGCATCGCCTCGCTGCGCCCGGGCAGGGTGGCGGCGGGATCCGGAAGCTGGGTCATGCGCATCACAAAGCTCCTCGACGGATAAATTGCTGTGGCTGGCCTAGGGCGTCCGCAGGCCGCCAAGGTTCAGGTGCAACGAACTGCGGCCTGCCTCGTCGATCCCAATCGCCAGATAAAAAGGACCGAGCGGCGTATCGAGCCCCACAAAACCGGCCGCATTGACCAGCAGGTCTCCCACATCCACGTCACGCCGTCGATTCCAGGCGTTGCCCGCCTCGAGCGAGACGCCAAGGTAGGCCGGCAACTGGAGGAAGCCCGGACCGCCGCGCCCGATCTGGCGGAAATAGAGCCCGCGCAGCATCAGATAGTTCCTGCCGGTCAAAGAATCCTGGGCCAGGCCGGACAGGTTGAACAGCCCGCCGAGGCGGAACAGGTCCTGGACACCGGAGGGGTCATCATCGGGCTGGATGCCTGCGCTAACCCAGCCCAGCAGCGCATTGCGACCCCGGCTCCCCGCCAGCATGGCATCCAGGGTTTGCCGGTTGAAGTCGCTGCCGTTGCCGAGGGCGTCCACCCCGCGCCACCAACCCAACGAGAGCGACTGTCCAGAGCGCGGGAAATAAGGGGAGTCGCGGGTATCCAGGTCGAGTTCCATGCCAAGCAGGCCCCGCTCGAAGCCCTGCCTGCGCGCCGAACCCTCCGGAACCTCGCCGGTACGGAGGATCGCGCTGCCGGTGGAGCGCAAAGCTGCCAGGCGCAGGTCTCCCAGTGCACCCAGCTCCCGACCCAGGGCAACGCCCGCCGCCGATTCGCGCAAGCGGTACTCCGCGACACGGCGCCCCCCCAGCACCTGGTCGAAGCTGCTGCGATCGGTACCCGCGCGCGCGGCGACAAACCAGGCAGAGCCCGCGGCAAACGGCTGGTGCCATTCGGTGCCGATCACGGCGCGCTCGCCCATCTGCAGGTCGATGAGCAGTTCGCCGCCGGCAGGATTGAGCTGGGTGAACATCAGGCGCGTACCCGCGCTGTAGCTGCTGCCGCCCTCGAAGTCGTCCTGCAGTTCCAGCCCGAAGCGCAGGTAGTTGGGCCCCCAGGACTTGGGCCGCGCGGTGACCTCCAGCCCGATGGCCTCATCTTCCTCGACCAGCCAGTAGTCGACGCCCTCATACAGGCCGGTCCCGTAGAGCCGACGGACGCCGGCCTCGACCGCAACCGGATCCAGCGGCTGACCCACGAGGCCGCCCATGGCCCGCTTGATGCGGGCCGCGGCCAGCGGCTGGTAGTCCGCACCCCGCACAAAGGCGAGCCTCGGCATGACCGCCTCCCCCGCAGCAGGAGACGGTGCCGCCTGCTGCCGGGTCCAGCCCGCCAGCCTCTCGCCTTGTGCGTCGGTCGCCTCCCTGCCGCGCGCCACGAACTGACGGACCCGGGTGAAATCAAGCGAGGTCAGGGATCCAAGAGCCGGCTCGATCAGCAGGTCGGCTTCGGTAAGGGTCGCACGCTGCCGGTCGATGCCCTGCTGCAGGACCACCGCCAGCATCTGGTTGGTCACCGCCAGCGCCGAATCGAGCGATTCACGCGGCAAGGGCCGCGAGCCCACGTCGACCACGATCAGGCGATCCACGCCCATCGTTCGGGCTACGTCCACCGGCAGGTTGTTGACCAGGCCACCGTCGACCAACAAGCGCCCGTCGCGCTCGACCGGCGCAAACAAGCCCGGCGCCGACAGGCTGGCGCGCATGGCAGTGACCAGGTCGCCACCGTCCAGCACCACCTGCACCCCGGTCTCGATATCGGTGGCGATGGCCCGGTAAGGAATGGGCAGGTGATCGAAGTCGCCGTCCACGTCTCGCCCCAGGGTGGCACGCCTCAGCACCTGGGTGAGACGCTGACCCTGCAGCAGGCCGCGCGGCACGCTGAAGCCGTCGCCACCGAAGCCGACTGGCAAGCTGACCAGGAAATCTCGATCAAGCTGTTTCTGGCGCGGCACAAGGTCGCCCCGGGGCGGCGCGTCCCGGAAGGCCTGGCGCCAGTCCAGTCCCTCCACCAGGCGCTGGATCTCCTCGGCCGTCATGCCGGAGGCGTAGAGTCCGCCGATCACGGCCCCCATGCTGGTGCCCACGATGGCATCGATCCGGACCCCAGCCCGTTCAAGCTCGAGCAGCACGCCAACGTGCGCCAGGCCGCGGGCCCCGCCTCCCGACAGGACCAGGCCGGTGCGCACGGTAGTTGCATCCGACGAAGCAAACGCAAATGGGGCCAGCAAGCCGGCAAGCAATACTGGCAGCAGACGGCGGAGCAACATGCCATGAGCCTAGCACGCGGCGCCCGCGCACCGGAGGCTGGAACGAGCCGGAGGGGTCACCCATAATCCAAGTCATGCGCCACGTCCTGACCTGTACTCTCGGCCTCTTCCTGTGCTGGGCAGATGCCACTTCAACCCTCGCCTGGGCTTCTTCATCAGAAAGCGTCGACCTGGAGGCAGTGACCGTCACGGCCCTGCGCCGGCCGCAGGCGCTGCTCACCCAGGCGGGCAGCATCGCGCGGATCGATGCCCGGGAAATCGGCGAACTCGCCGCCACCCATCACTCGGAACTGATGAACCGCATGCCGGGGGTGTTGATCCAGCGAGGCAGCGGCCAGGAATCGCTCACGGCCCTGCGCTCGCCGGTGCTCACCGGCGCCGGCTCCTGCGGTGCGTTCCTGTTCCTGGAGGACGGCCTGCCGATGAGGCCGGTGGGCTTCTGCAACGTCAACGAACTGTTCGAGGTCAATTCCGAACAGGCCGCGGCGGTCGAGATCATCCGCGGTCCGGGCAGCGCACTCTATGGCTCCAACGCCGTGCATGGCATCGTCAACGTGATCAATCCCGCGCCCGCGGAACTGCCTCCGCTGGCGCTGGGCCTGGAGGTGGGCTCGGATGACTACTTCCGCGCCCGACTGGCCGCCAGCGCGCCTGTGGCGCTCGGGGAAGTGGGCCTGGTCATGCACGGCACCCATGATGGCGGCTGGCGCAACGACTCGGGCTTCGAGGAGGGCAAGCTGGCAGCTTCCTGGGCGTTCGACACGACGGGCGGCAGCTGGCTGCTGCGTCTCAACGCGACCCGCCTCGACCAGGAAACCGCCGGTTTCAT
>Ga0222714_10003376_pt1 | contig 16306 bp, 41 predicted proteins | sample C33_3DmetaG_FD_165048 | JGI IMG/M metagenome (GOLD analysis project Ga0222714, IMG submission 165048) | Estuarine water microbial communities from San Francisco Bay, California, United States - C33_3D | ecosystem: Environmental > Aquatic > Marine > Unclassified | place: USA: California...
AGATCTCAGCGGGCAGGTCTACAAACTCAGTGAACATTTCAGGGAAAGGGTAAAGGTCAGAGAGAGTGAGGGTTAACCTCAGACGAGCAACATCTCAGGGGCAAGAGTACCAAGGCGCATACCATTGCGAAACTCAGTGGTGAAGAATTCAGTGCCATTGAAGAGACGAATGAACCAATCGAAGTTCTTTTGGAATACACCTTCGCCTGCGATTCCGTGCTCAGAAAGAATAGCATTCAGGCGGGACTTGGTGGTGTTAGATTGCCAGCCACCATCGTACAATTTGATGCCGCGATCATCAACCTCAGCGATCAGATTGCCGTGCAGGTAGACATAGCTAACGCCGTCATGATTTTCAACACGGGTGTTAGCATTGCTCCAATCTTTGCCCTCGCTGATAGCAGCGTTCATTTGGGATTCGATCTTACGCATGAGAGGTGGTTGAGAAGGGTTGAGAGGTGGGGAGGGGTGCTGTCCCCTCCACTTCCTTAAGATACCAAGCCCAGGGGGGTCTGTGGGGGTTTGGTGGACAGTTTCAGAATTGGGGGATCTTAGCGAGGGCCTCCTCCTCGTAGCGGTCAGAGTAGCAGCCAGCATACCACCAGCCCTCGTGGGCCTGGATTTGACCGGCAAAGGTGCTTTGCACGTCCGTCTGAACGTGGCGGGGAACGTAACGCATCTCCCGGGTCTCAAGGTCAGAGGCGAGTGAGAAGATTGCCATGGGGTGAGGTCGTTTGCTTTGGTAGTCTACAGGCTGGGGGAGGGGGCTTGACTGCCCCCGTTACAATCATTCACACAGCTCCTCCATCATGTCGTTGATCTCCAGGCCGTCGATCGCAGGATCATCCCAGCGGCAACCGTCTGGGGTCTCTTTGCTGCCACACTCACGGAGCATGGCCACCAGATCCTGATACGATCCACCACGGCGGGCGATGCTGCGGGCCTGATCATAGAGGCTTTCATCGTTGCCGATCCACAGGGCGACGTTCCAGGTCTCCCAGTTTGCCCAGCCGTTGAAAGTGGTTTCGGTTGCGGTCATGGTTCGTTTCGTTTGAACTGAGGTTAGTCTACAGGCCCCTGTGGGGGGATTTGGGGGAATGGTGGACAGTTGATCAGGCGACCACTTCCAGCCAGCGGGTTGCTGCTGCAGTGCCCACACGCCAGACGATCATGGGAGCGCCACCCTCATCAGCAGACCAGTCAAAGGCCAGATCACGGGCATGGTCAAGGTCGGTGGCCCACTCTGCCCCATCGGGGTCAAAGGAACCGAAGGACTTGGGTTGAACTGCAAAGGTCATGGGTCTGTGTCGTTTGATCTGAAGTCAGTCTACAGGCTCAGCGGGCGATCAGGTCACCTGCAGTGTACAGTGCCTCAGCTGTCACAGTGCGGACAGGGCGGATCGGTTCCCAGAGCAACCACAGCAGACCTGCAGCAATGATTAACTTAAGCATGGAACGACGATGATAATCAGCAGAGCGGGATTTGGTTAAAGAACTCAACATCAGTTAGTTACACCTTCCACCAGATCTTCCCACATATCTTCACTGTAAAGGTCTTCAACTTCCTCTTGCATTTCATTCTCTGAACATGCTTCATATTGGTCCAAGAGAAGATCATGTGCCATCATTGCCAAATCATCCATATCCATGGAATCAATGATTTGCATGGCATAGTTAGACTTCAGTTGGCGCAGTTGATCGACGGAAAGAGTCATGAATGCCTCAGCAACAAATGTAGATTATCACCGATCAGGGAGGAAGTCAACCCCTCCCGACCAGTTCAGCGACTGTCACACTGCCAACTCTTTCTCTTCAATGATCATGGCAAGCTTGTGGGTCATGTTGTAAACGTAGGTTAACAGGGTGTAGGCTACATCAGCGATCTTTGAGTTCATATCATTTTGAACCCAGGAACGTGATACAAACTGTGCAACACCTACGATAACAGCAACTGCAGTGATGATAAACATCATCAGGTTGTGGACTTGATTGAAATAATTGTCCTGAAGTTTGGTGAAGTTCATTGTTGTTGTGTGTTGGGGGAAAGTGTAGAGAATTCCCAACCACAAAACTACAATAGCACAAAAAAAGCCCCATGGGGGCTTCAGTGGACACTTCAGAAAGTGTCACACTACATCTTCAATTGGCAGAATTCCGTGGTAGGCTTACCAAACATCAAGATTGTCTTCGAATACTTTAACTTCAACCCGCTCACTTGGTTCGAGGTTAAGTACACTTTCCCAATCGATGTTGTCGATGTCAATATCATCGAAGCACTCGATATCCAAGGTGATTTGTACCTTGCGCTTGGTGGCGTAAGCAATCATCGCTGAACTCCCTGAAGACTCTAGAATTATAACAGGAAATAATCTTGGTGTCAAGCCATGACATGATATTTATGATTATTGATGATATCTAGTATGATACATGATGATATCTAGTTGATGATATGATGATATCTAGTTGCATATCTAGTTGATGTGTGGAGATCTAGTTGTATAATCTCGACTAGATCTCCGAGCACTTCCTTCACACGGAAATTATATTTTAGTCGAGATCTGTGATTTTGTCAAGCGTGGGGGCCTGGGAGATTATCGGCGGGGGCTTGACAATTATGGGATCGTGTGATAGAGTGCAGGCTTAACTTGCAATAACTTCAGCCATTTCTCTACCCATTTATCTCCCTATTCTCTACACATATAATACGAATTCATATCATTATCACCCCTTAATCACGATAATTATCAATCAAAACAAATCACACAAATATATTTTTTTAGCCATTTATTTTTATCTTTCATTATTATACTTTTCCAATAGCATTGATATAAATCCACCTCTTCCACACTTATATTCTTTCTTTGCTTTATCAATTAGTTCCCATTCATGTTCATATAAACAGAGTACTTTTTGAATTCTACTTGGAGTTTCCCATTTGAGAAATCTTCCATCTGATCCACGCTTTACATGAGAATTAGTATATTGACCTTTCAATATTCTATTTGGACTAGCCCAACTCTTTCTTTTTCTTGTTAGTTCTATTCCATGCATAACAGCATGATGTTCACTGCAAAGTGTTAGGAGATTTGTTTCATCATCAGTCCCACCATCTGCTTTAGGAATAATATGATGATGCTCAAGATTTTCAGTTTTTCCGCATATAGAACACTTATCTTGTTTCATATTCCAAAGGGTGATATTTCAGGTATTCGAAGAAGGTCATCTTCATCTCCTTATTAGTCATACCACAGTGTTCTGCTGCTTTAGGGAGATTCATCTTTGAGTAGAACAATGCTTGATTTGCTTCTTCTACTAACTGTGGTGTTGTCTTTACTTTGGCCATTTGTTCTTAGGGCAGGAGTTAGCGGACATGGAGATCTTTACACTGAGCATACATCCACATGCTTTACAACGATGATCTTCTACATCATAATGCTCACATGCATAACAAATAGATTTACGTTCTTCTTGTACTTCTTGTGTTGCAAGTATTTGTCCTGTAGATGCAGTATCCTTCATTTGTTTCAATACAGACAAGGCCATATTCCTTGTCTGTTCATTCATTGGAGGATACTTTCTTTCTGGTGTATTATCAGTCATCGGTTAAATGATCAACGCATTGAAGTGTATCACAAGGAGGACATTCGTTGGCATTGTTCCAGAACTTTTGATTCGCATTCAGTAGTGCTTCTTCTACATCCTGTTTGAATGATCGTCGGGGAATGAAGATCTCATCATCATCATTCTTATACTCAGGATACTGCTCCTTGAACGTATATTCTACATCATACATGAGTGATTGCACAATGTCATTAATCACTTCCATGTGGCCTGATGTTAGTCCATGCCATGAAGTACCAGGGAACATGTCATCTTTCACACGATCTAATAGGGCTTTCTTGCAATGCCAACGTGCATCAAACATTGCTGTAAATGCTTCCCAATCATGTTGGGATCTGAAATTAGGAATAGTCATTTCTTTTTAATTACTGAAATTACTTTTTGATCAGGGTATCGTGATTGAATGACTTGTTGAGCATCTTCATAATCAATTGCGTCAGGAACATCGTGAATGTTCATACACCACTCTTCATTATCCCATGTCTGAACTTGATACATTATGCTCCGATCTCATCAAGTTTCTCATTCATGATACCAGTCATGTCAAGTGTGCGTGGGTCAATACCAGCATCAGTGCAATCCATAATAAACTCCATGAATGCACCTAGAATGAGACAAGCACGGCGTTTGTCATCAATTGGCATGGCAACATAGTTTAGCACATGACAGTAGAGATCATCGTAAGTCATGGCGTTTCATCACTCCAATAGTACCTCAGTTTATCACCATCAGCAGAAATATTCAAGTGATAGATTTTATCATCTTCACCATAAACCCCAATCCAAAGTGTGCGTTCGTTCATACTTTCCAGGTGAAACATTTGAATATCTTGGAGAACAATTTCGTCAGGGTTTTCAGTGAAGCGACTCATAGTTGTTCAGGTTGCACATAAAACGATTCATCAAGCCAGTTCCTGCCACAAATGTCAAAAGAGAATCCTAACCTACCAAGAGAGAATAGGAATGAGAACAGTCTACCATAACCCATTGAAATTTGCAAATAAGGCCACTCAATCCAACCACCATACTCACCAATGTCAAATGCCACCTGAAGTAGAGAATAACTTTTAGTGGTAAGCACAGTCATATAGTATTCTGTGCCGTAGTCTTGACGAGTGCCGAAGTTAAAGAGTTTCATCGTTCTTTCTCAAATCAGTTTGTTGTTGAAGATCTAACTGTGCTCGCTTGTTGTAGTATTCTGCCTCACGCAGATTGTACTCACGGCACTTTTCTTTCTCTACTGCTGCTTCACACATCGCATCCATTTCCTCTTCAGTATACTGATGAGATTCTGGACTGTGATTCTCCAACTTACCTTGATTGGCAAGTTCTTCAATGTACTTGTTCTTCCAGTACATGGCCTCTACATTATCAGAGACACGATTGATCTTCTTAGTCAGATAATCTGCATCTTCGAGTTGTTTCCATTCTTCAAACTTAGCACGGAGATCTTCATCCATGGTCAGTTCATACTCATCACACACCTTGCGCTGTTCTTCTTCAAGGACACAATCATTGAATACCAATGACATAGCACCAGTACGAATAGATTTGGGATCCATACCTACACAGAGGAGAAACTTTTCAAAAAGTTTGAAATACTGTTTGCAGTTAAGATCTGCTGCTGGTGCAGTGATAAGATAATGCTCTTCAGGGACAAAATCATCATCAGCCCAGGAGGATGATCCATAGGTGGGGGTGAATGTTGCATCAAACTTGAATTGAACTTCAGCGGTGTAAGTCATGACGGATTGGGTTCAAGAAGTTGAGATTGCTTGGAGAAAAGATTGTACTCTTTCTTTTTTAATTTATGGCGTCGAATGTACTGTTCGGCCTGATCTTCATACTCAAACCAACAGACCTTGTTATCTTTCTTATCCTCTAATCGGTAAAGAAAGTTAGAATAGGGAAACTTCATACCCAGTGATCCAAATACTCTTCAAGGGTGAACTCTTCATCAACACATGCTTCTTCAATCAATTCATCATAGGTCATTTCTTTCAACCCTTCCAGATAATCCTCAGGAGATACATCCACATCAGGATCATAATCATCATGACAGAGAAACACATACTCATTGTACAGTGCTTCGATCAGACGCAGTTCTTCTTGAGTGTGAGTCATTTTACTGTACAGAGAGGGATTCAAGATAGCGACGCATTTGGTAAGCCTGAAACTCATTGTCAAAGGTGCAAATGGTTTGATGATCATCAGACCAGACTAACGCCCACTTGCCAAGAGAACGAATGATCAGAATAAGACGTTCCATCAGAATAGTTCCAGTTGAGCAAATTGCAGGTGATCGTCACAACTATCAGAGTCATGAAGATCAATCATGTCGGTGTCAACATGACTGATGAGTTTGTCAAACAGAAAGTTCACGAACTCACGATTTTCTTGAGAGATCATCAGACAGAAGGAGTAACAGAGATTTCTTTAATGTTGAGTCCACACAGTTGATTGTAGACACGGTTGAGAATGAGTTTGTCGGCAGACTTTGCCTTGCTCTTCTCATACCAAATGGTCACACACTGATCGTAGGTCTCAACACGAACTCGGTAGTTCTTCATGGGATCTCTCCCTCGATTACCTATGTATTATAGCACCGATACCCTCGCTCAGAGGGACTCGGTGGACGGTTTGCCAAGTGGCACACACTTCAGTTCCTTGCACATAATTGAGTTAGAATCACCGCCGTTCATCTTCTCAACCAGGAGCATTGTCAGAACTCCTACATTGTTTGCCATCATGCGATAACCCAATCCAACATAGAGTTGACCAACAACAACAGCAACGGTGCAAATACCCCAGAACAGATAATAACGGGATGACTTTACTTGATGTACTCTATTCTTCATTGTCATCACGCTTTACATAGCGAACGTTATAAGGAGAGTTGAAGAAACGACGGAAAGCAACGACAATAATAAGAAGCGACGAAGCAACACCAATAAGGCCAAGGAAGGTGGTAGCATCTCCGTTGAAGTTCAGAGTGTCAACAGTGTCAATCATTTTGCGTAAATGCAGTTAGGGTTGGGTTGAGTGAGATGAGCACATGCACGATCATAAGAATTGAACATCTTTTGATCACGTTGGGCCAGTGCTACATTGTACAGCAGAATACCGACAAATGCAATAGCACCGTAGATCACATACTTAGGTTTCATTGAACTTCCTGCTCAACAAGTTCAAGGTAGTTGTAACCAATCAGTTTGCGACCTTCATGCGAAGAGGTATTAACCTCTTTTCCATCATCGGTCATTTTGTTGATGCGACGTGCAGTCGCTTCATTCATCTTCGGAGTCCAATAGCGAGTCATAATTCAATAATCGTGGGTAGAACGTGTCCAGGCAGGATAACCTTGAGATTGATTAAATCGTTTCATCTCAAGAATCATTTCGTAGTCATCGGGTGATACAATGTCATCCCAATCACCATCTTGCTCATCATAACGATTGAGAACGTCAGTTACCTTCATCGGTAGATTGCCTTGAAGAAGAATACAATGCCACCAACAAGAAGAATGAAGGTGGCAAGAAGAGAAAGATTAACTATATCCATATCAGCAAGCAAGGGGACGATAATTCGTGTAGTTGTCAAACTTTTCGGTGTGGAAGTCAGTTACTTCATAACCAAGTGCAATGCGGCTGCTAACTTCATCAGCAAAGGTCAGTTTGGTGATGGTAGAATAGGACTTCTGTCCAGTAGAATGAGTCACACACTTGATGAAACGCTTTACACCCTCATCAGCGATGATTGCCTCAGGATAGAAGTCAACAGTGATGGTGTGGGCGGGATGCGTCAGTTGCATGGGGTGTTCCCTTGATTACGAATGTATTATAGCAAGCCCAGAGGGGTCTGGACTGCCGAGTGTACCAGTTCAGAAATCGTCCTCAAACTGGTCCCACTCCTCAAAATACATGAGATACTCCTCCTCTGTCATCTGCCAGACTCGGATGCACTCCTCAAGTTCAGCCTCGGTTTGCTGTCGGCGGTGCAGTTCGCTCATGGTGCTCATGGGCCCTCCTGTCTTTACTTCTCCATTGTAGCATCCTGCTCAGCAGAATCAGCGTCCAATCTCAGGGGACCGTAACAATCTTTAATCTCTTTAACTTGCTTCCAGTCTGGAGGATAAACTAAGACGCAACATCTGTTCTCTTTTCTCAAACAAGCAGTGTCTTCACAGTGCCTATCTTTCACTGCCACGCAAATGGTGATGTATGCATCGTCCACGAAGTCAACGTAACCCTGAAGGCCGTCATATTCGACGCATTGATACTGCTTAAAATGCATCTTTACCCCACTAAGAAAGATTTTTCATATTCCAGCAATTCTGGCGGTGCAGGGATGAGGTTATGGTCCTGCGGCACGGCAGATTTCCAGGTTTTTCCGGTTTCCTTTTTATATAACTGAATACCCAGATGATTGTATTTAAGATTAGTCGGAACGAACACTTTGTAGTCGAATCCGTTATTCTCTGTGAGCATACTCAACTCTTTGTTCTCACGTTTTGTGACCGTGATAGTAGAGCACGACAACCAGAACATCTGCTCAAACACAGAATAGTCTTGCAGATACTTATCTGGGTTGTCCATAATCATCCGTCCGATGAATTGTGGAGACAGACAGTGATCAGCAGTGCGCTCTTTTCGATTGTTCAGTGCTTCCTCACTGATCAGGCCCAGGTGATTCACCTGAGCACAATCGAAGACACTGATATAATACAACCGTGTGATCGGTCGATAGAAGTCAGGGTCACCCCAGTTAGCAAGACTTGCACACATAGCATGGTATGCTGTCTTACTGTATGCTTGCCAAACTTTCTTGTGCTTGGTAGTCATGATGAGAAGACTGGTTTAGTTTCGATTGAGGTATGGTCCTCGCTTCGCTTTAGATGATTCTCCCAGAAGATCGCATCTTCGATTGTGTAGAAGGTAGCTGATTGTGTCGAAGTCTCCTTCTTTTTCTTCCTGTTCCAGGTAACTACGAATTTCATGATAAAAGGATGGGGGATAGGATTGGATCATGAGAATGCTGCCATCAAAGGATTAAGATTGAGTTGCATTGCAGAGTATGGTGTGGTATCCTCAATCTTTACCTGATCTCCTTGCTTGGAGGAGTTAATAGGTGCATAGTAACACTTTCTCTTTGTGTCATAGAAACCCCAGATGGATTTGGGAGTTTTGTCGGTATAAGAAAACTTGCCATGATTACAGATCCAGATAGCAAGAAGATTGCGCTTGAACTGCTCAATTTCATAAGAATAACCCTCGGGGGCTGTGTGGGGGAAATCAATCATTGATGTAACCAATGGCAGGCATTCCGTTAATGAAGATGCAGTCAACAATTGCCTGCAACCTCTTGATTGTAGCAGCAGCACCCTTAGAATGCAAGGGCACGATCACCTTTCCACAGGGTTTGTTGTACATCTCAAACTTACCAGGAGTGATAGCACCAGAGGCGATACCCTCAGCATCACGACGATCAAGACGGATCACACGGCCGATAGTCTGTGCCATCTCAATCACGGGGAGTTGACGCAGCAGAATGGTGTGAGTCAGACCAGGGACGTTGATACCCTCAGACAGAATGCTATAGTGGAACAGCACAAACTTGCGGGTCGAATCCTTACCCCAGGCGGTCAGAGTGTTGAAAAACTCTTCACGACCAACTTTGGTTTGGTTGACATAAGCACCATGCTTGCTGGTGATGTGAAGAACATCATAACCACGCTGCTTGAGTTGGTGCAGCAGATTGGTCTGACTGAGCATATTCCAGATCAGACGAGTGCTAGGAGCAGCAACAAGAATCTTGGCAGCACCATCAACAGAGTCGATGATCTTCAGCACGTTGTTACGATCAACCTCATGTGCATTGTGCTTGGTACGAACCTCATCACAATCCAGAGATTCAACAACGGGAGGAATGATGCTGCCATTGTTCATCAGTTCAGGTGCAGGCACGTTGATAAGATCGTTGCCAAACACCAGACTGTTGTTCATACCACGACCTTTGCTGTTACGGCTATAACGAGGGGTGGCAGTGAAGAAGTAAGCATTGGTTGCATTCATGCTGGTGCCAGCAACACCAACGAAGTGAGATTTCTGGGTGGCATTGTGTGCTTCATCGAAATATGCAACGTCGATGTCAATACCAGAGTCAACAATGCGACCCAGAGAGTGATAGGTAGTGAAGATCAGTTGATGTTGATTAGCAGCAAGACAGATACCAGTGTGAACAGCAATATCTGCGGGTTTGGTAGTGTTGCAGCAATCAACTTCACCGCTGTGAACATGCAGAACAGCAGCGTCAACAACATCATTCAGAGCAGCGGTGAACTCCTCATAGAGTTGCACTGCCAGCAGAATGCGGGGAGCGGTCACAACGACCGTCAGAGGGCGCTCAGAGGCGCTCAGACGGCGCTTCAGGTCCTCGATCATGGCAAGGGTCTTGCCACCACCAGTGGGGCAATAGACGCAACCCTTGGCGGCAGTTTGCAGCACGTCAAGGATACGCTGCTGGTGGGGGCGGAGTTGCATGTCCTCTCTCATCAGTACCTAGGTATTATAGCACAAAAAAACCCCGCCGAAGCGGGGCCGTGATCCAGTATGCGGATTGTCACACCAGGACGTTGACGTTCTGAATGATCTCATTCAGGACTTGGATGCGAAGTTCATTGTTCTTAGCACCCATGCCACCACATGCCCACTTGAAGGTATCACCCTCATCGTTTGTGATACTCTTGTCGTTGTATGCTTCATAATGAAGAGCTACAGCGGCAGGAAGTTTAGTGATGGGCAAACCATTCACCAACATCCAGAAGTAGTTGTGAACAGCAGACTTGCTGACATACTTGTCATCCAGTCCATCAACAATGGTCATCAGGTCATCAAACAAAATGGAATACTGAGTAGTATCCAGATCGTTGATGTCAGTGTAATAGAGTTTGTCTTTTACACTTTGAGATACACCACCGAGGGTATCATTTGTGACCAGAGAGTAAGCAATTGCATCCACAAGGAATTCATCACCTTGCAGGCGCTTCTTATAGTCGGGGCCAAAGACTCGCAGCAGCAGAGGTGCATTCTCCTTCCGCATTGTGCGAATCCACTCAGACCATTCGGTGCAGAATGCATTACGCTTCTCTTGGCGATTGAGGGGACAACCGCTATTCAGGTTCAGGAAGATCGCAGGGAGATCTTCATAAGTTACCTGAGTGTAGGTTACAGCAACGCAGATGCGCTCTTTGATGAGTTTCTGCACAAACTTGGGCAGATCATCAAAAGATTGCTTAGAACCAACAGCGAATTCAACGACGGCATCACCATTAATAACTTGGTAGACTCCTTTGGGAATCTTATAGTCTCCGTTGATCAATTCACGAATAAACGTAAATCGATTATTTCCATCCAGAGTCAACCAATCAACACGAGAGATCATCTCTTTGAAGATGGGCAGTGCTCGATCTCCAGGGCACTTGTCTTCAAGTGCAGCAATAGAACTATGAAGATCAACGAACACAAATGAACCCTCAGTACGGTTCATCAAAATAGACTTGAAATAAGCCTTACGGTCTTTATCATTCCATGCTACTGGACGTTGCACCCATTCAGGTGCTTCAGATGCCTCAAACATTTGAAGCAGAAACTGAATCTGCAGCAGTTGAGGATCTTTCTTTGCAGGGAAAAGTGCGGGAATCATTGGTAACGAAGAAAAAAGGTAACGAGTAGCATTGGTTGGGATGTCTCCCGTCCGTTGCTTGAGTATTATACCAGGGGTCTTACAGACTTGTCAAGCCCCCTGGCGGGGGTCACCGCATGTAGAGGTAACCACCTGCCCAGTCACAACGCTCAAACATCTCTTCACGAGAAGGAATGGAGAGAACATTGTAACGCTCACCTTTAGCAGGTGCTTTTACATTGGCAGGTTTGTAGACAGAACCAGTCTTCTTATCAATGAAAGCGTGAATGCTATCACGACGATCACCAATGTGCATGAAGACTTTGTGATACTTACGTCCAGAAGAATCCAGAGAGTAGTGATACCCGTCAGGAGCATCTTGCTGGAGAGCATCACACAGCATCAGACCATACTTAACAATGTTGAGGTAGATGGTGTTCTTGGCGTCTTGCTGGGCAGCGAAGTCAGCGAAGGCGGTGGTCATGGGTGGTGTTCCCTTGATTACGAATGTATTATAGCAAGCCCAGAGGGGTCTGGGCTGCTGTGTGTACCAGTTTCCGAACCGTCACACTGCCAGTGCTCCAGACGGGATTTCAACAACTTCAGGGAGTTTGCTATCATCAAACTGGTGCATGTTGTAGCACACCCATTCACCATTACGGAAGACATAGGCATACTCTTCACTGTTATCAGGGTGAAGATACTCTGCAAGGTCAGCATCAAGGCGAGGAGGATGATTCTCACCACGCTGAGAATAGTATTGAGGACCATAAACACCCTTCACACCAGTATCATCCCAACGCTCATCTGTCCAGCACACACTCATATCACCACCGTCAATCAATTCGGCGGCAAGTTCTTTGCTATTATAGTGCGTCTTCAGAATACGACCCAACCAGGACTCATATCCATCCCAGTGGTGATAAGCAGAGAGAATAGAACCGTCCTTAAGTTCGATGCCGATGCGGGAGCGGGTTGCCATGAGGCATTTCGTTGATTACCTAGGTATTATAGCAAGGAAACCACCCCACAGAAGCGGAGTGGCTCCAGTTCGCCAACTGGCACATCAGAATCCTTTCTTTTGCTTTGGTTTCTTCTTGTCTAAGATCTCAACATAATCCATTTGATCTTTGAATCCATATTGAAACCAGAATTGTAAGAGAGATTCATAATCATCAAACGTGACACTTTTACCAGTAGTAAAGAACAACTTGTAATTGTGTTTGTTATACGGTTCGTCTGATGTTTGTGTGAATAGATCAGGAAGCGTCGTCATATTCATTCTCATCCTCTTCAAATTGACGGATCAAGGCTGCACGCTTGTTCTCAATGCTTCGAAGCAGTTTCTCACTGTTCTTGAAGTCATCGTCTTTCATTTCAATACAATCAATATACTCAAGAATATCTTTGAGAATATCGAACTTGTAGTATGCTCCGATTCCTTGTTCCGTATCACTTACTTCATCCAGTTTACGCAACTTGGAGTAAAACTCATGCTGAAGTGCAAGATACTGCTTCAAGCGAATGTAGTTGACAAAATCCATGTGCGCTACTTAACTCACATAGTATTTTATCAGGTTTCTTTGATGCTGTCAATAAATTGTAACGGATCAGGTATCTCGATCCATTCTCCATTGTAGTAAGCCCACCAGAAGAAGTTCCATTGGAAGAGATCGCCTTCTTTAGGATCTTCGGGGAAGGTAGGAGATGAGGGACCATTTTCTACAGCACATTCTTCATAAACGTGCTTCGCCATGTGTGCAAACTTCTCTTCAACGAAGGTTCTATTATCGTCCTTCCATTTGCCAATGGGACATGTCTCATGTCCATACATTGTTTTAGATCCTAGAGGGCATCCACACTGTTTGCATTGAATCTTCTGTGCATCATAGTGTGGACATCCACGACAGATGCGAAGTCTTTCTTCTTGGTACTTCTGATCAAGTATGATAGCCCATGCTTCATACTTGTATGCTCTAACGAAGCACTTCCAAACAAAATCTGCTAATTCTTTATCGTTAGGGTCAAACTCAAATGCCATAAAAAATCAAGTCAGTATATTATGTATATGTACCAGCGAATGCTCCAAGAACACTAGTTGGATCTACTGTAAATCCAGTTCCACCGATAGCAGCACCACCATAACCTTTGTCTGTTCCAGATGTAGGACCACTTGCTTGACCAAAACTAGGTGCTTGTGTTTGGTTTCCATCAACACCCTTAATTCCAGTTTGTCCTACTGTACCATCAGATCCCCAAGTTCCACCGCTTCCACTAGTTCCGCCAGCGCCGCCAGCACCAGCACCTTGACCACCAGCAGGTTGACCAGGGCCACCAGCAACACCACCAGTTGCTGCCTGTTGATAACCTCTACCGTACCCACCTAAGTCACCAGTGCCACCATCTCCACCTGTACTGTATCCAGTATTTGTGACGTTTTGTTGAGCCCAGCAGCACTGACAGTTTCCATCTCCAGTCTGTTCATTACTGTAGCAAGTGCATCCACAACCACCTTGACCAAACGTTTTATAGCAATCTGATTGACAATATGCAGAACCTCCATAAGCGTTTCTACAAGCATTCTGACATAATTGATAATATGCACCACTAGTGCGGGCTCCAGCACCACCTACTCTGTTTGTTTGCTGTGTAATGTATGTGTAGGTTCCATTTCCACCCTTTCCACCAACACCACCACGGCCTCCACCGCCTCCACCAGCATAAACAGAAGCACTACCTGTAGTATAGACAATTACGGTTCCTTGTCCGCCAGTGTTAATAGAAAGAGCGATTCCACCATTGCCACCTTGGGGAACTCCACCAGATCCATAGATTCCACCAGCAACTTCTACTCTTAAATTATACGCTGCCTTTTGTACAGCAGGTGTTCCTAGAAGAGCTGCAGGGTTGCCATTAGTAGATCCACAAGTACCTTGAAGAATACATCTTTTCTTGATTGTTCTACCAAGATTACCATTCCATCCACTCGCACTATCATCACCAATGTTCAAATTCAGATCAGTATCACCTGAATTCTGAGTAAGATCATAATATTTGATAGAGTTTCTAAACTGAGATGATTTCCAATTTACAGAAGATGCAATTGCACTATTCTCAGTAGCATCAGGTACAATCGGATTTTGATTAGTTACGTCAGTAACTTTAAGAAGTTCTGATGCTTTAACCGCACCAGAAGCAACTTCCTTAAACCTCAGTCTTAACTCACTAAAAGCAATAGAACCTGAAGAAAAGTAAGGTCCAGTTTTAGACGCTGTAAGTGGCATATCAATACAGGAGTAGTGAGGTTACACCAATACCTTGAACGGTAAAGATAATTCTGTTGGGTGAAGATGCAAAGTCTATTTCAATAGCACGAGGAGCACCAGCTGTACTCTTGAATCCATTTACAGCGGTGACTGATCCCACGAATGTTGCAATACCAGATCCACCAGTACCACAATACAATTGATTATCAATATCAAGATTATTAATAACAGCACCGTTCTTTACTGTCAATCCTTTGTTAGCGATTGCAGTATTAGTTCCAACTCCAAGAGTGTTGACACCTACAAAACTACATGCAGTGAAGTCAGCCGTAGTTGTTGCTTTAAGGTTAGCAAACGTGGAGACACCAGTGGTGTTATAAAGGTTCGAACTAACGATAATACTTGGTAATGTAAATGATCCACCAGAGATATTACCAGTAACAGTGAAGTTACCACCAACAGTAACGTTACTGGTAAATCTACCAGTTCCAGTTACATCGAGATTATATGCTGGTTGAGTGTTACCAACTCCAAGATAACCATCGTATGTGAGAGACATTCTCTCAGCATTGGTTTGACCATAAACAAATCCCCAACGTCCTGTGCTCTGTCCTACAACACCGTTAGGAATGGCAGGGCCGCCGTGAAGAACAAAGTTTAAGTTGCCCCAGGAGTTATTAACAAGTTCAAAGGTGTTTGCGCTATATCCAAAGCGCATCATGCCAGTGCTTTGACCAACACCAACACTCTGTCCTACAGAAACTCTTGCTTGTCCCTTTTCAGATACAACTTCTGCTGTAGCAAGATATTCTTTTCTAACAGCAATATCAGATGTTGGAAGTGCAGTACCAACACCAATCTTACCACTGCTAAGTGCAGCGAATCCAGTACCAGATGTGCCTACATGTACAGTTGCCGATGTAGTTACACCAGTTACATTAATATTAGTAGCACCCAGTCCAGTAACACCAATGTGGGGGAAGTCTACAAGATTTCTAGCATTAAGAGCAGTTCCGATTACATCACCAGTAAAGTTTGTAAGAGCAGAGATGATACCTGCAACTTGGAAACTAGCTGGTAGTCTAGACTCAGGAATTGTTCCTGTGAGGAATGTTGCTTCTAAGTTACCACTGAATCTATTTGCAGTAATAATACCAGCAGCATACTGATTACCAAAGTCATCAAATGCAACACCTAATGTATATCCACTTCCACCAGTGATAGGATCACCAGCAATCTGGAGGGTATGTCTCGGATCGGTTGTACCCACGCCAACATTTCCTGTTGCGTAGATACTAGTAAATCCAAGACCTACATCAGTATCAACCCACTGAGATGTTGGCAGGTTAGATAACGTAGCACCATCACCATAAAAACTAACAGCGGTGACAGATCCAGCAGCACTAACTTTAACATTCGGGCCCAGTGTTACTGGTCCAACAAATGTTGCAGCGGCACCTACATGAAAGGCGTCAGTAAAAGTCGTAACACCAACAAACTCAGAAGAACCATAAACAGATAGGTTTCTTGCTGGAGCCGTTGTACCTACGCCAACCTTATTAGAGGAGACGACCAGATCATCGGTCGCCACCTGCATTCCATCACGAAAGTTGAATGATTTACGGAAGTTCGATGCCATTACACTGCCGGTTTTAGAGTTATTTATTCTTCATCATCAAGTGAGATTGCATCTTCAATCTCATTAACTCTACCAGAGAGTTCTTTCACCGCTTCAACCAA
>Ga0222714_10003378_pt1 | contig 16304 bp, 12 predicted proteins | sample C33_3DmetaG_FD_165048 | JGI IMG/M metagenome (GOLD analysis project Ga0222714, IMG submission 165048) | Estuarine water microbial communities from San Francisco Bay, California, United States - C33_3D | ecosystem: Environmental > Aquatic > Marine > Unclassified | place: USA: California...
TTGAACCAGAAAAATCAGATATCTCAGAAGTTCCTTGCTCTATATATCTTCCGTCATTATAGAATGAACCATTGCTGTCTGTGAAACGAATATGATCCCCGTCATACGTTATTGAAAATGTATTTCCTGTATATTCCGCTATCTGTGTTTTGTCTAAATATCCCATATCTATTGTGTACAAGTTGAGCAGTTTCCAAATGATGCCCCACTCCAGTATCTATAAGATTCTCCATCAGAAACCCAATAACTTCCAGTTTCTTGCACGCAGGTAGAGCTTGTTCCATAGTAAACTGTAGCTGAGCAGAAGTCAGGACTGTCAAAGTAGTGGGTTCCTCTTTTCAAGCTATTACAAGCAGTTGTGCTACTATTAGCGTCTCTAGCCACAAAGGTTATACCATAGCATGTTGCTTGAGTTGTTGTAGTAGTTGTTGGCGCAGCCGTAGTTGACGTTGTTGTCGTGGTAGGTGCAGCTGTAGTCGTGGTTGTAGTAGGTGCAGCTGTAGTTGTAGTTGTAGTAGGTGCAGCAGTTGTAGTTGTTCCTGATGAAGGACATCCAAATTGACCAGTAAAACTTAAGCCCGTTATGACTGGACCAGGTTGTGTTGTTGAAACACCATCGTGTATATAATAGTCTACACCATCAGTCCATCTACCATTAACCGCAGGTGCGCTTGATAGTGTCTGGAAGTATAACGTACCTGAATCACAATTTTCGAATCTATAATATGTAACTGACGCAGCCGTTGTGGTTGTTGTGGTTGCTGATGGACAGCCAGTTAGACCTGTAGATGTTATTGCATATAACATTACGCCTGGATCAGCCAGTAATTGTCCTGTTATTACTAACGTTATTCCGCCTACAGAAGTAACCCTTTCATTGATTGCAAAATCTCCTTCGTTATACTGTTGAGAATACTTTGTTGAACTATCAGCACAATCGGTCATTTGATACCAAACTGATCTTAATGTTGTGGTAGTAGTTGTGCTTGTGGAGGTAGTGGTTGATGTTGATGTTGATGTTGATGTTGATGTAGAGGTTGTAGTTGTAGGATCTGGTCCACATTCTTCCGAATCTAATACGATAGTATACGAGTTAGACCCGTATTGTCTTGCTATACTTTCCGAACAAGCACAGAAGACTGGAGTTGTTGAATCAGGTAGAACAATACCATCTGAGATGAAAGTACCAGAACAATCTATGTAGCTATATTCAAGTGTTTCTGTCAACGAGTAGTTTTCAATATAGTAGCTGAAACAAGGACAAGAAAACTGCGTTGTTGTAGTTGTTGTAGGTGTTGGACCTTCCGTTGTAGTTGTGGTCGTTGTAGGTGTTGGACCTTCAGTTGTAGTTGTAGTTGTTGAGGTAGATGTAGAGGTGGATGTAGAGGTCGAGGTTGATGTAGAAGTCGAGGTTGACGTAGACGTCGAAGTTGACGTAGTAGTTGTCCCATCGTCATTACATACATAAGTGTCTTCTCTCCATTCAACTTGTTGGTCTTGAATTGAAATTACATACTGACCATTTATTGGGTCATATCCTCCAACGGCATTTATATTTAAATTCTTGCTTAGATTGTCGTTGAACCAACTTCTCATTCCATAGTCGGAAATTACAGTCATGCCATCCTGAGCCAATCTAAGTACCGCTGAGCGTCTTTCGTCTGCAAAGTATACCCTACTACCCCAAGTCGCAAAAGATTCAGGAGAACCGCTTATTCCGTATTCTCCAACGTATGGCACTTCTTGACCTAAAACACTTAATGTCTGAGAAACGTCTCCTGTTCCAGATGCTGTAAACAATACGTTTTTATTGAAAAGAATTTTATGTATTTTATTTTCTTGAAAAACTATAAGATCATTGTCTCTTGAATGAAGTTTATTTATTTCACCATACTTCTCATCAATATCTTTGTAGTTTGCTTGAGATAGGTTGAATACATTTAGTCCATCATATCCTGTGCTTTCCTCATATACATCACTATATGTCAATGAAGCTATCCTTTTGTTTCTTTTAAATGAGTCTAGTCTTTCATTAACCCTTACTCCTAGATTAAATGTATTTAAAGTTATGTCGTCTTTTATTCTGTTTGACTCCACTCCGTATCCAAAAGCAAATGCATTAAATGCCTGAGATTGTACTATAGCTGGAAGGACTTGTGTTTGATTCTGTTGAGTACCGTTATGAAGACCATTAACCACATCATATGTTCCTGGAATTTCATAAAATACAGAGTCTTGTTCTTTTTCCGAAACAACTTCAAATGTTGTGTATCCACTTAGCGGAAGAGAACCAATATAAGCTGCTTGTGCTAAAGTCTTCAAAAGACCATCGCCACGCAATTTAATATATAATCCAGCTTCAGAAGACGATGCTATCTCATTAGCATCATATAATGCCACAGACTCTACTTCAAATATGTCAATATTATTAACTGGTATAATGCCAATTTTTTTAGCTATGACTTTTGATCCGTCTGGAACTTTATTTTTTTCTTTTTCATCTATCCTTACATACAAATAAGAATATGATGCTGGGTTAGATGAACTTGTTTCGCTCTTATACCAAATATCACCTAATGTCTTTAGTACAACATAGTTTCTTTCAATTTCTTTAATAGCTATTTTGTATCTATCAGCCCATGAGGGAGCAAAACTATTTATTGTTACCTGAAGACTATTTGATAAATCACTATTTCCAAATGGCACATTAATAAATTTATTTTCATCTGCTATTACAGATGATTTTCTGCCATTAGAATCAAAGTACACAAGACCAACAATGTAGTTTCTATTGCTCTTTAATGTCTTAACCGTACCGTACTCTCCACCACAATCCCCTTCGTCTGTAATTGTAAGCCCAGCTTGACTGACTACTTGAGAAGCACAAATATAATTGTTGCCTGGCTTAGCTATTCCCTCTCTATAAGACGTACAAGACGTATTCTCTTCAGTTATTATTATTTGAGCACCACCTTGTCTAGATACAGATCCAGCTTGAGCGCAAAAATCTGGTGTTGAGCTATCTGCTAACACAACTACATCTTCGACTAAAACTCCATTGCAGTCAATATATCTAAAAGTTGCACTTTGACTTAAATCATTGTTCTGAACAGAATAAGTGTAGCAGCCAGATGGAGTTGATGTTTCATCACATAGTAAATATTGATAAATTATATCGCTAGATGTTGTGTTGTTAATCTTGTAGTATCTATTTGAAGCACAACCAGAACCTATAGCTTCTGTTTCAATTTGAAGATCAATATCTAGAGGCTCTGTTATATTGTAATTTTCTTCATAGTTACCGTATACAATACGATTACCTATAAAGTCTTGGGCTTGCGCTTTTATTGGCACATTATCATAAACCCTGTTATATTGTGTCTCACTAAGTACAGTGTATATTTTATTGTTATTAAAACTAATGGTATACTCTGCGTTGTCAGCAATACCGTCATTTTGCTTGTTAAACTTACCTATCAAATAATTGTTTGGTGAGTTTTCTTCTTTAGCATAAACCTCTATCTCAAGAACCCGACTAGACCCAGTATTGTAAGTTATATTTACTGAGTTGTACTTATTAGTCATTGCATAGACATCATAGGGCTTGTCTTGAAACGTATCATCGTTAGGGAAAAAAGCTACTTCTGAAAAGGGAGATAGTGCGCTATACTTGTTGTGGTTATATCTATATCTATAAGCAAACGTAAAAAACTTTTCTTCAATATAGTTGTCATCTAGTTGACCGTCTATAACCAACGCTATCGATGGTTCTTTTCTTGGAGGTGCCTTAATTACTGATATATCTTCCTCATTAAAACCATTTTCTGCAAATGATTTAGCTTCCGAAACTTCTAAAAATCTAGGTGGATTTTCACCGTCTGTCCAGTATATGAATATTTTATCTTCATCATCATTAATCAAAAGATTAACTCCAGTTATGAGTTTATGCTTCTTGAAGTTTAATACACTATTTGTTCTTGTGTCTTTTAAAACAAATGCGGCACTATTTGTAAACTCTGAATACTCTGCTATATAAGACCCTGTATCTGATTTTACAAACCAATATATTTTTCTATTTTTATCATCTGCTACAACCCCTATACACATTGGGTTTGTTCCAAAGTCAAGGGAAGTCATTGCTTCATTTGAAAGCGAATTTTCTATTGCACCAACATCAGAGCCTTCTGAATTTGCAACCTTGACATTAAGAGCATCTCTGTATTCTCCTTGAGGAACAAGTCTTTCGTCAAGATCCTTGTTCATCTTTCCAGATGTAAATAGATTTTGTATTTTCATTATTTAATCCACTTGTTACGTCCCTTAAGAGCCTGTACTAAATCAAATGGATGTATATCCATCATTCTTATTTTCATGTTTTTAAGGGCTGCAAAATGCTCCCCCTTCACACGTCTAACAATGTACTCTTGAACGCCAAACTTGTATTGAATTATTTGATATGCAATATACTTGTATAAAAAGTCCTCAGCAAGTTTATTTATTTTCAACTCATCTTCATTCATGTATTCTAAGCCATCTGTCAAATACTCTATAACAACGGCTTTTCCTTTTACATCTGAACTAAATCTAATATATCCTAAATTCTTATCAATATTGTACTTCCCATTTACATTAGCGCTTTTTGTGTCCTGTCCAAAGCGACCTCCAAAAAACTCATAATCTAAATTTGTAAATGTATCGTTGTCTACACTTTGAGCTAGAGCTAGTTTTGTGTCTATAACTGAAGTTCCTTCTGTAGCAGCGCCTTGACTATCAAATATAATGTTGTAATCATTGTCCTGTAGATATGCCTTTGCTATTGTAGTTTGATTGTCAGACATCATTTGATGAAGCCTTCCTAAATCATCAACCCAAGAGAGTCTAATTAGTTTGACAAAATCTTTTGGCAACTCAAGTCTTAAATCATCAGGCAATTCCAATTCAAGAGCCCTAACGTCTTTTAATGCATCATAATGAAGTTCTTGTAATCCCCTCTTTGCGTGAAATACAACATCATAACGCTGAACATCATTTATTAATTTATCATCTCCTACATAGAATGCCATAAAATTATTTATGATATCCTTCAATAGCACAAACTGACTTTCACCCCAATTAGCGCTATCATTATAATATTGTTGATCTGTTAGTGCCATCTATTATACATTTTCTTTTTGCGCATCTATAGCATCTATTTGAGCGGCTGCTTGAGTTACTTCTGCCTCTCTAATAGTTACTCCAGATAGTTTTAATATTTCTATAATTAATCCAGTTTCGTCATCTGGACCAAGCTCGAAATCTTGATAGTCTCCAGCCGAAGGATTAAATATAGGGTTCTCTGCCACTACAGTATATGTCCACTTTGGATCGGCTAAAGTTCTTATATAAGATAAACTTAAATCATCTGCTAAAGAAGCTGGTTTTAAATACCAATAATCATTCTCATCACAATATCCTGGATACAATGTTGATGGACCAGATATGTTAGACGACTCTAAAAACGTTTGTTTGTGTTTTGGAATATATTCAACCATTTTTCCTCCATATACTAAAGATATAGGAGCGTATAAGTCAGATGGCTTGATGTAATATGTAGAAGTCTTAGATACTGTTGCAGACTTCATAAACTTGTCTATATTCGATCTTAAAATAGTTAATTTATCTCCCTGATCCCTAGATAATCTTCTAGCGTTTTTTAATGTAGATAAACGAGAATATTCAGAAAAGTATTGGTCAAACAATGATTGCTGAGCATACTTAGCATATGCATTAAACTGAGAAACCGTAAGAGTTCCTCTGTTCTCTTTATTTAACACACTTAATACAGTGCTTCTTACGTTATCTATCATTACTAAATCTTTCCACAAAAATACAAAAAAAAGAGGAGCCACTCTCGTAACTCCCCTCTTGTGGTAGTGTTGGGTGGAAACACTACATTTTATTGGTGATGCCTTGTAAAATGTCTAGTCCGTCATCTGTTTTAAAGAACCCAGCAAGAGCTGAATATACATTTTCACCGTAAGGAACTGTTACAATTTTGTCTTTTGTTTTATTGTTCCAGCATACAGTTCTATTGTCGTCTTTAATAAATAGCACTCCCATTTCAACTGCACGAACAGCTAGATTACGTAATTTAATATTCTCATCTTGAGCTAAATCCGTTACCTCTTTTGGATTGTTTCTAGCATAAATAAGCATGTCTCTTTTCATTTCTTTAGAGCTCATGTTTGAAACACCAGACCCTAAAGCAACACGTGCTATAGCCTCTAAATCTTCAATATCCATTTCTCTAACTAAATTTTGAGCATCAAGCTTCTCCTCTTCACTAGCAATCTCTAATTCTGCCTTAGCATTGGGGTCAAATTCTTCGTATACTTTACCTCTGTCTGGGTGAAATAAACTTAAAAATTGTTGCAATAAAACCTGTTCTCTAGGAACAATTAGTTTTCCGTCTTTAAATATAATTGCTGGAAGAGTCACATCTCCGAATTGCTCATCCTCAAACACAGAAGTTTGATTCGATGCGAATCTAAGTGAACGTGTAATCTGTCCGTCAAAATATTGTAGTGGTTTGTTGAGACTATGTCTCGATCTTAGAATGAAGTTTACTGGAGTTCTGTTTCCAGATAATATATAAACTCTATCTTTTACTTCCCAACCAGATTGGGTAGTTGTATTTTTTTTTGCCATTTTATTACTATTTAATTAAATTAAAAAAAAGGGGACAGGATGTCCCATCCCCTTTAGATAAATATTACTTCATAAGGATGAAGTTGTTTGCTCCATGAACACAAAGCGCTCTTTCACTTAAGAAGTGAACTTGCATTGCGTCAAGGTCGCTTGTCATTCCAGCAGCACCAGCTGAACCAGTAACCCAAGACTTATACTTGCGATCTTCTGCTTCTGACTTACGATATTTCACGTGCAAGAAAGGACGAACAGCGTTCTTACCTAAAACTTGATCGTAGATAGTAGTAGTACCAGCAGGAACTAATACACCATCTACTCCAGAAGTTAAGGCTCCAGTTGTAGCATCGTTTAAGTATTTCCAGTCAGTTTTGTAGAAATCATAGCCTAAGTTGAATCCTTTGAATCCTAAGCTGATAGCCATTGACTCATCGTTATCAAATAAACCGTAAGAGCTTGTAGAAGCACCGCTGTTATTTTGATCAGCTAATACTTTGTCAATTTCGAAAGATTTAGTACGATTAACGAAAAGTACGTTTTCTTGGATAGCTCCTTCTTTGTCTAGAACTTTGATAAGCTCTTCGATGTCAGCACGAGCAGCAATAGAACCAGTAGAAATGTTACCACGATTTTCTAATTCATAGAATAAACCTTTTGTTCCTTTGTATCCAGCAGTTTCAGCACCAGATCCAGAAGCAGCAGGCTCTCCTTCAATAAGAGATAATTCTAGATAATCTTCAAAACGTAGACGAGTTTCATGCTCTGATTTTAAGTACCATAGGTATCCAGTAGCACCGTTCTCAGTAGTTACTTCAATCCATCCAATCTGAGCCATGTCAGAACCATTTACTTCATATTTATCTTTAATGATAATAGGAGTAGTAGTTTGGATATCTTTAGGAGCCTCTAGAGAACCGCTCATTCCAGCAGTACCTTTAGCAAATTCAGAACCGAAAGCAAATACGCTAAGTCCAGTTGTACCAACAGCAGCAGCAATGTTTGCTCCAGAATAAGAAGCAACATCAAATGTGTTAGTAGTTACAGCTGTAACGATAGCTTTGTCTTGGTCAGTTCCATCAGAGATGATTACTGTTTGGTTAACGCGGAAAGGGTGTGCGTTAGAAGTGATTACATCACCTGAACGAGTAGCGCCAGACACAGCTAAGTGAAGACGACCTTGCTCAGCCCATTGAATAACGTCCGATTGGAAAGGCATCTCAGCACCTACCATTCTTAAGAATGAAGATACAGAACGATTACCGTACTTTTCGAACTCCTTTTCATAAACATCAGGTAAGTATTGAGAAGTAAACTCAATAGCAGAACCTAAATAGTTAGTCGATAAAGTCGACTTTGATGGAGCTGGGGTTAAAGCACCTTGTACTCCAGAAATAGTTACACTCATTTTTTAAAGTTTTTAATGATTAATTATCGTTTTTTAATTTTAAACGAGAACTCATCTTCTGCCGAAACAGCTCTAAACTTTGTACCTCCGCTTTCTGTTACTACATTTTCACGGATGTTCATGTCTATATTTTTAGTTTCTTTAACAATTCCATCCGTTGCATCTGCTCTACCTTGCTCATAAGCAAAATTAAATAGAGTGTCTGCATTTTGTGCAGCGTACAAAGCCTTGTGATACGCATTAATGTCTTTAACTATTCCATTTTCATCTAAGTGTTGATTAAAAAAGTTGCTGATATCAGACTGTACTTCTTTAACTTTACTTATATCGGATGGCTTATAAACTTGTTTCTTTTCTCCTGCTTTAAATTCAAAACCTTTGAAATCATCAGAAAAAAGAACATTCGTTTTTTCAGCAAAGACTTTAGAGCGCTGTTTTTGAGCTTCTGCTTCTTGCTCAGATTGTTCTCTGTATTGATTATAAAAGTTAAAAGCCTCCATGTAGGGCTCTGGGATATCAGCATCTCTTGACTCAAGTGGTGCTTTATATTTCTCCTTTAACGCTTCAAAGTGGCTAGTAGCTTTATATAATTCCTCTTTATATGCAATCTTTTTTTTCTTGATATCTTTCTCATCGTCAAGTTCACTATCATAGCTGTACTCTTCTTTGATCAAATAATCAATTTCATCTATATCTAAATGAGGTTTTGTTTGCTTATAATATTCTCGCAAACGTGTTGTCTCATCGACTTGTGACCAGTCTTGTTGTAGTCTAGCATAGTCATCGAAAGAACGTCCAGTCTCTTTCTTGTACTCCATAAACTTAACAATATCTTCTGGTAAAGATTGCTCTTGTTTTTTTCCAGTATTTTTAAGAACGTCAATAGACTCAACTTCTAGGTTGTGTCTATCCTTTAAATAACTCAAGATACTATTATCGTCAAGCTCGAAAGGCTTTTCTATAACTTTATCTTCTATTTTTTCTTCAACAGATGGCTCGCTTTCCGCTACAACCTCTTGTTCTTCTGTTGTTTCTTCTACTATCTCTTGCTGTACACTTTCTTGAACAGGCTCTTGCGCCTCTTCTTGTACAGTTTCTTGATTTGGCTCAATAGGATTACCATCGTTATCCAACGCCCTTACTTTCCATTCCATATAAATTAGATTTAATTATTATGCAAAATTATAAAATTAATCAATGCCTACGATTCCCTCTATGCCTGAGCCTAATGAATCCCTGCCGTCAAAGTCAATTGGATCTAAATCCTGTTGTCTCTGCTGAATTAATTTTGATTGTTGGGTAGCTTGTTTCGCAGTTCTACCGTCTTTTCTATCTTCTTTGTACCTGTCTTTTTCCATTTGAAGTTGCATTTCAGTAGACTTTATTTGTCCTTCAATGCCCTTCTGAAGTTTTATAAGTTCTGATTTTAAATAAAACTCCTGTTGCATTCTTTGCATTTCAAGATCAGCCTCAAGTTGTTTTATTTTAGCCTCAGCCTCCATTTTAGCTAGTGCTGTTTGTTGTTTGCCTTGCTCAGCCGTTAAAGCAGCTTGTTGATTAGCCTCAGCTTGTAACGCAATGTTTTCTTGTTGACGTTTATTGTCTAGTTTTTCTTTGCGTCTTTTTCTAACTTTCAACAATTGTGAGGCAATTTTTACATTTTTAATGCCTCTAATATCAATTGCGTCATCTATATCAATTTTACCAGCAGATAAAGATGTTTGGATATTTTGCTCAAGCATCTGTTTTTCTTCTTCGTCAGGATGTAATTCAATAAAAATTCCAAAATCGTGTAAATGAAGCTCTTTAATCTCTTCAAGTATTTCAACGCTATGCCTGCCAATGTTTTTAGCAAAGTCTTCTTTCATATCAGAATACTCTAATATGTCAGATATACGATAACTAACACACTCTGCAAGTCTCTGTGTTATAAATATCCCTGATTTTAAAATGTGTCTTGTTGCAGTATTTGAGTTTAGTGCAGCAAGCTTCTGAACACCTACTAAAGCATGTGAATCTGGCATAGAACCATCTCTAGCTTCATTTAAGCCTGTCACGCCCCTTAACATATTAAGATTGTAGTTATATACGTTTATAAGGGAAGATATTTTAGCGTTTGCTCCAGATGAGGTTAATTCCTGAATAGGAACTTTGCCGTGATTAAATTCTCCCTCTTCCGTAAGACTTCTACCTATAACTGATCCAGTTTGGAAATATAAATTCAAAGCCTCTTGTGGAGAATACGTGTTTCCATTGCCTAAATTAATAGAACTAAGTCCATCAATGTCAATAAAAACTCCATCTGGAATCATTTTAGCAGCAACCTGCTGTAATTTTAAATGTAATAATTGTATTTGATCCGCAAAAGGAATCATTCTTTTAACAAGTGAATCAATCTGACCCCTGTACATTTTTGGTGCACTTACAATAAATGGAGCGTATACTTTCTCCATCGAGCTTTTCGGTCTCACCATGTTTTTCATTACATCCCATTTCAGGATTCTGTTTGTTCCTAGAACAAGAACACCTTCGTACCATACGTCAATTCTTTTAGATAGTTTTTCAAAACGAGCTTGCTCTGTCTTGGGTGGATTGAATTGATCGTCTTTTTTCAATACCCTATCTCCTCCGTAGGCGTTTTTTTTCTTTTTATATACGATATTCTTGTCCGTCTTATAACAGAAATACAGCAATGTAGCTGTGTTATAATCAAAGTTATCGGTCTTATAGCCACCACGCATTCCTTGATAAGCATCAAATTTAGACGAAGATTTAGCTATTTCATCTATTTCTGACTGCGTTAGTGATGGATCTATTTTCTTTAATTCAGTGATATTTACATTCTTAACTTCACCAAAATAATAACAGTCATCAAAATAAGGATCCTCTGTTGGGCTGTACACCAAATCAGAAGGATCAACATATTCAACCTTCACCCCTTCATGTCTATTGAAAGAATGCTTTATTGCTGATATACCAAGAACTGTAGCATCTTCATCTACACGTTTTTTGGTTAATTCGTAGTTATTGTATTTCAAAGTAGTCTCAATAGCTTTCTCTTCAGCTATTTCAATATCATCTTTGTAGTCGATTTTCATGTGAAGCTCTAACTCATCGTCAGATTCTGGCAGCATGTCTGGTTGAGTAGAAAACATATTCTTCCCTAACAACGCTCCTATTTCTTCAAAATCTTCTTTATTTCGCATTTCAGTTTGAATGCGATTTTTGTACATTGCTTTTTTGTTTGACGATATTGGGTCTACAGCTTCCGCTTTAATATCAAAAAGCCTGTTTGTTATTCCATTAACTACAATGTCAACAAACTTTGGAATAATAGGAACTGGAGTCCAATCTAAGTTTAGATAAGATATGTCTCCATTGACAGCAAGTTCATCTTTATATTTACGCACAGACTGTTCGCCCATAGCGTAAGTTCTAAGCTTGTGATATGTATCTCTATTGTTATAAAACCTAGATTGACCACCCTCTTTTCTAAACCATTCAGACTCGATAGCACGTCCTACCATTAAGCCATATTGTTTAGATGCTTTTTCTGCATCAGACGCTAGTTGATTTGGAAATCCTATAGTATATCTCCCAGAAGAATCTTGCATATTTTTACTTTATAATAGAGCTAACTATGCCTCCATTATTATACTTTGCAAAGTTAACATTTATTTCTATACTATTTTTTTGAGGCTTAAGGACATACTTCTGATTTGCCATGATAGCCAATCCTGAACTTACTGTTGCATCAAACTTTGTTCTATTATTAATATCATAGTTTGCCCAATCAAGTAAAGTTCTTGTAAAGTACATCTTTCCAGTTCCCTCGTCACTAAATCCAACATTGTTTTCTATATAGCTTTCTATAGCTTCTGCGTGTATGGAAATCACTGAAGGAGAGGACGGTATACCGCCAAGCTCCTTTTCTGCTTTAGATAAATCATTTGTATGTTTATCTGGTCTGTTTATGCTCCATCTTCTATATCCTCTATTTTTTAAATGATACAAAAGTCTAGGTTTGTTATTTTCAGCTAGAATAGGCATACCATAAAATACCATCGCCATAAGAACATCCTCGTAGAAAATCTCTGCCGTTTGAGGTCTATATATATACTCCAAAAAGAACATATTAGAAGGACCGTCAAAGTTTGTCTTTGTAAATCCATGAAGAGCTCCATTAGAACCTCCTCCCCCTACGGTTCCAGATATATCATAAGAGTCACATCCAAAAGACCCTATGTGCTCGTTTCCAGGATATTTAAATCCATTTCTATGTATAACCCTGTTTCTAAGATCTCGTGGAGGTATCCAAGTCACATAAAATCTTCCATTCTTTTCTGGCGTCCATATAACTTCCGTGTCTTTGATTCCATTCTTCCAAGAGAACCCTCCCCTTTGTACAACACGTTGCCTTTCAAGATTATCATTAAAGTCTATTTGTTCATATATTCTAGTTAGATTAAATAAACTATTTTTAGCTTCATCACGAAAAGCATGTCCTTCTGTTCTTGGAAACTGTCTATAAAACTCATTAAGTGCGTCAGAATCGCTTCTAAGGCTCTCTACTTCATTTTCCCAATAATCTAATACTCCCCCCTCTATAACATCTCCAAGAGCATCTAAAACAATATTTTCTGGCTTTCTAAATACGGGTTGACCATAAGCGTCAATAAATCCTTCAAAGTTCCACTCCATAGGAATAAACAAACTATATAGTCCGCTTTTTGTTTGACCATTAGCATTCCTTTCAGACACATCTGAATCCCTATATAATCTCTTAAAGTTCCCTCCTCCCTTTTCTTGAGAGTTTGAAGTTGACCCCATCATACACTTGCCAATAATTCTACGACCAAGTCTTAATGTAGTTTTAGTGACACGCCAGTTGTTGAGGATATTATCTGGACGTTCCCATTTTCCAGATTCATCATGGACGAGTAATCGCAACTTTTCTCCATCGTAAGAGTTATCTCCAGTGTTTTTCCAGTCAATAGTTGTATCGAGTCCAGTGAGTATTTCTTCGTTTTCTGTGTCCGATATAGATCTTCTAGTGAGTTTTGATGCTGGCACTCTATATGCCAATTCTGTTTTTGGTCTATCCATACCGTCTTGAATGGGCTTAAAGAAGAAAGGATAGTTCGTTGATATTGGCACGACTTTATCGGTAAACATCTTTTTTGCGTCAGCACCTGATTTAGATAAAATACCGAATCGTGCATCTGAAGTAATGGTTGCAAGATTAACGACTTCTGATGATGACATAAAAGAGAATCCAGAACGTCTGTTTTTGAGATAACACATTCCGTAGCATCTGTTATCTGCTTTACAGGCTTCCCAGAATATAAAGAAGATTCTGTTTGACTCTCTGTAATCTGGATGACCGACATCGATTTTTGTCCATTGTAAGTACATATAATGAGTGCCAGTAATATAAGTAGGATTGCCATTGTTTTTAAACCAATAACCGCCCTCTCTTCTTTCAAACTCATCCTCAATATAATCTACCCATGACTCCTTGAATGCATTTGGATATTCATTCCACTGGAATATAGTCTTGATCCTCTGCAACTCTTTTGGGTATTCAAAAGGCTCCCAGTACTGCTCCTCTTCTTTAGCACTCCTTTGGTATATTTTTTCTGGTTGCAGAGGTAATGCTATTTTAAGATTTTGTATTTCTAATACAGAACCAACTGTACCGTCTTTAGATATAACGACAATATCATACTCAGAATTGTATCCGTATTTCCATTCTTTGTTTTTATTTTTCTTTAGAATGATTTTTTCTGGAATACAATCTATGATTTTACAAAGATTAAGACTTTCGTCCTCTAGATTCTGCGAAACTTTGGAATCCGCTATCTTTTGCTTTACTGTCTTTAGTCTCGTCTTCGCCATTCAGTTTACTTCTTTCATTTTCTATGCGCTGTAGAATAGCGAATGCATCCTCTATAGCCAAACGTTTTGTTGCCGCAGCATTCTTTAACCTATCAGCAGCCAGATCATCATCTTTTCTGCCTGTAATAATCTTTTCTTCAGCAACTTTTATAAGCTCATCTACGGCTTTTTCTCCTGCAGATATTACTCTTAATATAGTCTCTTTAGTGTCATTCATTTGCTTTGAGCATCTGTAAATAAAGTGCTTGCGCTAGTGCGATTTCGTGCTGATGATCAGTACATATATTACTTGTCAATTCACGATATTTTAGTTTTTGACTCTCCGTTAGTTGTTGTTGTGTTCCACAACTTGCCATCATCAATGTGATAGTTGTAATTATCATTGTCTTTCTCATTACGTTTGTTTGTTTGTGCCATAATAATGGCGTTAGTTAGTTTGTCGATGCTATTTTTTATTTCTTTTAGCTCGTTGCGAAGACCATTAGACTTCACGTTGATTGTTTCTTTTACCATTTAATTAAATTTAATACAAATATCGTTATTTTTCATTCTATATATCTTTTCTCCGTCTATATTAAACTCATATTCTGAGTTTTTAGTGAAAGCAATTAGATCTCCTTCTAGAACGTTCTTTATTTTACCATGCTTTACAATTCCCACATGTTCTTCTTTTTCTTTATCTGACCTATATAAATCGCCATCCTGTATATAGTCAATAGGATTGATAAAGCAATATTCCTCAGTAGTTTTCCAGCCATCTCCTTCATTGTACATGTAAATTCTATTAGGGTTCACGAGATATTGCTCATCACGAAAATACTCATTGCTCTTTCTTTTCCTACCCTTCATATCCAGATAGGTTCTAAAAACGTTGTGATGAACAACAACTATGCTATCCAGTGGAATTTGTCCACCATTCGGCACCGCACACACAATGCCCAGCCTGTTCACAAAGGTTGCATCCTCTATTGAGGTGTTCACGGTGAACTCTAAGTTCGCTATTTTCTTTGTGTTGTTGTATTGCTTTCCATATGGTTTTATCAGATAGTCCCATCTTGGTGTCATATTAAATTTATATTATATTCTATTACTACAGGAATGTTTTTAAATTCCTTCCACTTAACCGATTCTTTATCTTTTTTAACCCAAACACTATATCCTTCTTCTTCTTGTGCAATATCGCAAATAATATACGATCCACCAAGAACTGATTGATCTATTATATAATGCATGGCGTCTTTATAATTAGCGCCTACAGATATTTTTCTTATGTAATTCATTTTATTTAATTTTCCATTGTTTATGCTATTGCTAAATAAATCCAATCATATCCTGAATTATTATATGACTCTCCTGATAATGTAAATCCTGTTGATGTGAATGTATGGGTGTCACTTGCGGTGTATTCAGAATTTTGTTTATTAGCAGCTAAAAACTTATTATTTGGTCTTACGGCATCAATCATATACCAATCTGAAGCATTATTAGTAGCCTTAATCATTACAAATCTTGGTTGAAATCCTGTTGTAATAGTTTGACCACTTACTCCAGTTCCACTATAACTCCCTATCTTCTGATACCCAGATACTGAATGGAAGCAGTAGGTTATTTGTGTTTGACCTGAATTGTTGTTATTTCCTGTACCAACAGAAAATACTGTTGATGTAGGTGCGGTATTATTCCAAAAAGCTGTACTTGTTGCTGCCGCAGCAGTATCATTAAGATATAAACCTTTTGTAGCACCTGTAGCTGAAGAATAGACGTGCCAATCATACGCACCGCTTATAGATTTATTTATAATCAATTCAGGAGTAGAAGAAAGTCCGTGACCAACAGTTAATGTACTGCCAGTTCCTGTCCACTTCACAATACTAAATCCTGCTTCAGCATTCACACTAACAATACTATCTATAGTTCCGTTTGTGTTTATCTGTGGGAGATTGTCATCGTGGTCGCCTGCTTTCCAACACCAAGCAACGTAGTTTATTCCACTTACGTTACCCTTATTATTGCTTCCATATGTAAAACCGTCTGAGTCAAAAGATTGAATTGCAGTAGAAGTAATCGTTTCTTGTTGGGTTAAGTCAGGATAAAGAAGGCTATTTACCCCTCTTACGCTATCCTGTATTCCGTGGTCGTATGAATCTGTTCTTGATTTAGTCCACACCAAATCAGGCTTGAAATCTGTATTAATAGTTTGAGTACTACCATTCCCTGTATAAGTAACAACGTCAAAGCTATTCTCTACAACTGGTTGTGTTACATCAGGGTCTGCTGCTATTGCAAGGTAGATATATGTGCCACCTGAAGCGTTAAA
>Ga0222714_10003379_pt1 | contig 16302 bp, 31 predicted proteins | sample C33_3DmetaG_FD_165048 | JGI IMG/M metagenome (GOLD analysis project Ga0222714, IMG submission 165048) | Estuarine water microbial communities from San Francisco Bay, California, United States - C33_3D | ecosystem: Environmental > Aquatic > Marine > Unclassified | place: USA: California...
ATTAAGAAACTTGGAAGATGATATAAAAATTGCAGAAGAAAATTTAAAACGACTTAAACAACAAGCTGATACTCTTTCAGGAGAAATCATTCCTACCATGATGACTGAAATGAATATTAGTACAATCAAATTAGCAGACGGATCAGCGATTGAAGTAAAACCCGTCTACGGTGCTTCTATTTCTCCAGAAAAGAAAGAAGAAGCATATAACTGGCTTCGTGAAAACGGCCTGGGTGATCTTATTAAAAATGAGGTTACTGTTTCCTTTGGTCGAAACGAGGATAACAAGGCAATTGCTTATGCAACCCTTGCACAAGGTCAAGGATATCAACCCGTCCAGAAATTAAAGGTTGAGCCTATGACACTTAAAGCACTGGTCAGAGAGCGTATCGAGTCTGGACAAGATATGCCCTCTGATCTATTTAACGTGTTCGCAGGAAACCGAACCAAAATAACAAGAGCATAGGAGGAAAAAATATGTCTCAAGAAACACTAACCAAGAAACAAGAACCAAATAGCCAAGCAGTAGTTGAAAAAGCTACAGCTGGTGCATTATCTGTCAACATATTTGAGGCAGATGCAAACCAAGGAGTAGGTAATCTAACTCAAGAAGATTTAGCATTACCTTTTTTAAAAATACTCGGACAATTATCTCCAGAAGTTAATAAAAGAGATGGTAAATATGTTCAAGGTGCTGAACCTGGCATGATTTATAATTCTGTAACAGGAGAATTGTTTGATGGAGAAAAAGGAATTGAAGTCATTCCTTGTCATTACAAGTTAGAATATATTGAATGGCAAGATAGAGGCGAAGGTTCTGGAGCTCCAGTTGCTATTCACCCTTCGTCTAGTGATATTCTTACTAAAACAAACAGAGGTGCTGATTATAAAGATAGATTACCAAATGGTAATTATATTGAAAAAACAGCAAGTCATTTTGTAATTGTTAATAGTAAGACACCTTCCACTGCTTTAATTGCCATGAAATCAACACAATTAAAGATTAGTAGGAAGTGGAATAGTATGATGGCTAGTATAAAGATGAAAGGTAAAAATGGTCTTTTTACACCAGCATCTTTTAGTCATACATATAAATTAAGAACTACTCAGATGTCTAATGATAAAGGAACATGGTTTGGTTGGGAAGTAAGTAAAATTGGTCCTGTTCAAGACGGTTCTTTATATCAACAAGCTAAAGTTTTTTCTGATAGCATTTCCAAAGGAGATGTTAAAGTAAAACATGGTGAGCCCGTTGAAACTTCATCAGAAGCTTCTCACTTTTAGTTAAGACCTATAGTGGGCGCTTATGCGCCCACTATTAATACAGGACGAAGAATGGATACAAACAAGAACAAAGAACGAATATTTATTGAAGCCTTTTCTGGATTAAAAAGAAATTTTGGATCTGCGGATTTAAAACAAATTAAAATAGATCCAAGTAGCGGTAAAGCTAAACCAGTGTATGAATGGGCTCACAGAGTATTAGAAGATAAAGACTACATAGATCATTTAGAAGGTAAACAATCCATAGGTATTCAACCATGTGATGATATTGGAATGGCAAAATTTGGTGCCATCGATATTGATGATAAACAACACAGTTATATAAATTTTCCTTATAGAACTTATTTAGAAATTATAGCAAAAAATAAATTACCCTTAGTTCCTGTTAAATCTAAAAGCGGTGGAATGCATTTGTATTTATTTTTAAAGGAACCAGTCAAGGCTGTATTTCTTAGATCTTTTTTAGAAAAACTTTTATTTACATTAAAACTTCCACCTAACATTGAAATCTTTCCAAAACAAACAGAGTTAGGAAAAAATGCAGATGGTGATTTTGTTCATGGACAATTTATTAATTTACCTTATTACAACAAAACAGAAAGAACTGCTTTTAATTTAGATGGAACATTTTTTACGTTTGATCAGTTTATAGAAGTTATTAAAGCAAATACTTATACAGCAGATGAATTAGAAGATTTTATATTAGAACATACTAAAACTATTTTAGAAGGAGGTGGAGAAGAATTTAAAGACGGCCCTCCATGTTTGCAAAGATTAACTAAAGAAAAATTAAGTGATGGAAGAGACAGATTTTTATACAACTACATGGTTTTTGCTAAAAAGAAATATCCAGATAACTGGGAAGAAATGGTTAGAGCTGCTCCTAGTAAATACTTTCAACCGGATTCTAATGGAGTAGTAGATTGGACAGAAGATAAAACAAAAAAGAAAATTAATTCCTGGAGAAAAGAAACTAAAGGACACACCTGCAATGAAGATCCTATTTTTGCTGTATGTATGAAAGCAGAATGCAGAAACAGAAAATTTGGTTATTTATCAGATAAGAAAAAGGTATTTCCAGCATTAACTGGATTACAAAAAATAACTTATGCTGAACCTCAGTATACTTTTAATGTCACTTTATCCGATGGACAAACAACAAGAGAAGTCAGAGCAAAGAATATAAAACAAATTATTGAATTAGATAATCTTAGAGCCATTATAGGAGCAGCCGCAGATTTAGTTCCACCAAAAATAAAACAAAATGAGTTTCAAGATATTTTAGATAATCTATTTCCACCTAAACTAGTTACTCCTCCACCAAAAGGAACTACTCCAGATGAATTATTAGAACAGTATTTATTAAAATATTTAATTGGACCAAAAGCAGAAACTTTTGCAGCATTTAAAACTGGAGCTGTTTTACTTGAAAGTGGATATGCTTATTTTGTCTATTCTAGTTTTTTTGACACATTAAAAAATAAAGAATGGAAAGAAGATAGAGCAAGAACTGCAGAACAAATGACTAAATTATTTCAAGCAGAGTTTGGAATATCCAAACGATTTCCAAAAAAATCTAATGATACACATTCTCATAAACCTATAAATGTTACCAAAGTACCATTAGATAAATTTCCAGATTTATTAAGTGATAAACCTATAGCAGAAATAGTAGAGACACAATCAAGAGAGGATGTATTTTAATGAAATTTCCATTAAGTAAAACTCAGCAAAAATATTTTGATTTTATTAAACAATATTATGAAGATCATAGAACAGCTCCTACTTGTGAAGAAATAAAACAAGGATTAAATTTAGTTTCTAAAAGTAATGTGTTTGCATCTATTAATGTTTTACACAAAAAAGGATGGATTACCAAACTTCCTGGAACCTGGAGAGGAATAGTTATTAATGATTAAAAAAATATTTGGTCCTCCAGGAACTGGTAAAACTACTACCTTATTAAATCATGTAGATAGATATATTAAAAATGGAACACCTTTACATAAAATTGGTTATTTTGCTTTTACTAGAAAAGCAGCTAATGAAGCTAAAGAAAGAATGTTAGAAAGAAATCCAAAGTTAGATAAAAAAGATTTACGATACTTTCAAACCTTACATTCTTTTGCATTTCATACATTAGGTATGAGTGAAGACAATGTTATGCAACCGGTTCATTACGAACAAATAGGTAAAGAATTAAATTTAAGAGTTACAGATTCCGGTGATGAATCCGGTTATTTAGAATTTAATAGTGAGTATTTTAAGTTAATTAATAAAGCTAGAGTTAAAGATATTTCTGTTGAGTCTGAATTTAATACTAATGAATGGAGCAGAGATGTTGATTATGAAACATTAGGACATATTTATTTAAACTATAATTACTATAAGAAACAAAATCATTTAGATGATTTCAATGATATGATTGAACGATTTGTTATTCAGAAAGAAAAATGTAAAGAATTTGATGTTATTTTTATTGACGAAGCACAAGACTTATCTCCCATACAATGGAAAATGTTTGATATATTAAAAGAAAAATCAAAAGATATTTATCTTGCAGGAGACGATGACCAAGCTATTTTTGCCTGGGCAGGAGCAGACGTTAAACGATTTATAGAAGAACCTGCAGAAGAAATTATACTAAGACATTCTAATCGTATACCACCAGAAGTACAAAATCTTGCTAATGTTATTTTAGGAAGAATAAAAACTAGAAAACAAAAGGATTATTTACCAAAAACCAGAGTTCAAGGATCTGTTCAACATATTTATAATATGGACCACATTAATTTATCATCAGGAAGTTGGTTAATTTTAACTAGAACTGTGTATAGATCAGATGAAATATCAAAACAATTAAAAGAATCTAATTTATATTTTAAAAGTAGGTTTGGTAAAAGTTATAATACCAAATTATATAAAGCTATTTTAAACTGGGGTGACTTATGTAAAGGTGGAAGAATAAGTCTATCAGATGCTAAAGATATGTATGAATACTTAGCAGAAAATTTAAACGAAAGTAAATTTAAAAATGAAACTCATGTAAGTATAGATGATCTTGGGTTTCATAAAAATGAATTATGGTATGAAAAATTTATACATGCAGATCAAGATGAATGTTTTTACATACGGACCATGTTATCCAGAGGTGAAAAATTATCTCAGCTACCCAAAATAGAAGTATCTACTATTCATGCTGCTAAAGGTGGTGAATGTCAAAATGTTATTTTAGTATTAGATAATGCTAAAAAAATTAGAGAGTCTATAGAAAATAATATTGAAAAAGCAGATGAAGAGCATCGAGTTTGGTATGTAGGTGCTACTCGTGCTAAGGAAAATTTATATTTATTAAAACCAAAAAAAGAAAGATATGGATATTCATTATAATATAACCAGGAGAATATATGACCGATAAAAAAATGTTTGATGAAGCTTTTCCACACGCAAAACAAGAAGGTGGAGATCATTATATGAAACATAAAATTCAACCTTACAAATTTATTACAGCCAACAACTTGTCTTTCTTTCAAGGAAATGTTATTAAGTATGTGGTTCGTTATAAAGATAAAAATGGTATTGAAGATTTAAAAAAGATTATTCATTACTGTCAATTAGAAATAGAAGAAATGCGAAAGGATAAATAATGAAGGTACCTATATTTGAAGCACAAACAGAATGGATTGAACCGGACGAATTTCCAGATTTACGATCATATGATGAAATTGCAGTTGACTTAGAAACTAGAGATCCTAATTTAAAAACACTAGGATCAGGTTCTGTTATTGGTGAAGGAGAAGTAGTTGGTATTGCAGTTGCTGTCGCTGGAAGAAAATTTTATTTTCCCATTGCTCACGGATCAGGGAGCAACATGGATAAGAAAAAAGTTTTAGAATGGTTTAAGGATACTATGGCTTGTCCTGCTGTAAAAATATTTCACAATGCCATGTATGACGTGTGTTGGATACGAAATTTAGGTATAAAAATCAATGGCTTAATTGTGGATACGATGATTGCAGCAAGTTTAATTGATGAAAATAGATTTGCCTATTCATTAAATGCTTTGTCCTGGGAGTATTTAGGTCATGGTAAAAATGAAGCCGCTCTAAATGAAGAAGCAAAATCTAGAGGATTAGATCCTAAAGCAGATATGTGGAAACTACCACCAATGTATGTAGGAGCTTATGCAGAAAAAGATGCTGAACTTACTTTAGAATTATGGCAAAAATTTAAAACAGAAATTATTCAACAAGACATAGAATCTATTTTTAATTTAGAAACAGATTTATTTCCTTGTTTGGTTGATATGAGATTTAAAGGCGTTCGTGTCGATAGCGAACGAGCTCATATATTGAAACAACAATTAGTTTCACAAGAAGAACAATTACTGTTAGACATAAAAAAAGAAACAGGAATAGAACCTCAAATATGGGCAGCAAGAAGTATTGCGAAAGTTTTTGATAAACTTGATTTAACTTATTCCAGAACTGAGAAAACACAAGCGCCCTCCTTTACTAAAAATGAATTACAAGAACATTCTCATCCGTTAGTACAGAAGATAGCAAAAGCGAGAGAAATAAACAAGGCTCATACTACATTCATTGATACTATTTTACGTTTTCAACATAAAGGTAGAATTCATGCAGAAATTAATCAGATTCGTTCTGATTCTGGAGGAACTGTTACTGGAAGATTTAGTTATAATAACCCAAACTTACAGCAGCTTCCTGCAAGAAACAAGGACCTAGGACCACTGATTCGTTCTTTATTTTTACCAGAAGAAAAACATACTTGGGGATGTTTTGATTATTCTCAACAAGAACCAAGATTGGTTGTGCACTATGCAGCATTACATAAATTTCCTAGTGTATATGAAGTAGTAGATGCATATAATGATAATACAGATACAGACTTTCACCAAACTGTTGCAGACATGGCCCAAATTCCTAGAAGTCAAGCTAAGACAATTAATCTTGGATTATTTTATGGAATGGGTAAGACAAAATTACAAGCTGAACTTGGTGTGTCTAAAGAAAAAGCAGAAGAACTATTTAACACTTATCACTCTAGAGTACCTTTTGTAAAACAGTTAATGAATAGTGCTTCTAATAGAGCACAGACTCATGGACAAATAAGAACTTTACTTGGTAGATTATGCAGGTTTCATTTATGGGAGCCTAATATGTTTGGTATGCATAAAGCCATGACACATGAAGATGCACTCAGGGAACACGGACCAGGGATTAAAAGAGCTTATACTTACAAAGCTTTAAATAAATTAATTCAAGGTAGTGCTGCAGATATGACCAAAAAAGCAATGGTAGAATTATATAAAGAAGGAATTGTTGCACATATTCAAATACATGATGAATTAGATTTATCTGTAGAGTCTACTGAACACGCAAAAAAAATAATTGAAATTATGGAAAATGCTGTTATACTGGAAGTCCCTAATAAGGTTGACTATGAATCAGGAGAAACCTGGGGGGATATTTACGGGTAATGTGTAATGAAAAAATGGATTTTACAGAAACTTTTGGCGTTTTTTGCACGAATGGAAAACAAGATTTGGAGAAAACTCTACGTCTGTGATAAGAAAAAACGCAAATGAAACAATATTGTAAAGAATGTGGACATGTTTGTCATTGTTTAGGTAAAGGATATTACGTTAGTGAGTCTTTTTGTGACTCTTGTAGTTGTAATGAATGTAAATGCAAACCATCAAAACCTTTAATATTAACTAAAACAAAACGATCCAAAAAATTTGAAACCTACACTATTTGTATTTTAATTATTATTATTTTAACAATAGGACTTTTGGGTTGCACACAAAACAAAAAATATCCTAATAAAATGAACACTATTGCAGAAAAACTATCTCAAATAAAACTATGAGATACTGCATTTACTGGGTTTGTATGGGTTTCTGTCTCTTGTTAAAAGACTGTAAATGTAATAAGCTAAACAAAAATGAAACTATCAGCAAACTTCCAGCTGAGTGAGTTAGTTAAATCTCAAACAGCGGAACGTAAAGGAATTCCTAATAATCCTTCCCCAACGCAAATTGATAATCTCAAGGCGTTGTGTGTGAATGTATTACAACCGATTCGGTCCCACTTTGATGCACCGGTTATGATTTCTTCTGGATATAGATCAGGAGAATTATGTATTGCGATTGGATCTAAACCTACCTCGCAGCATGCCGAAGGCAAAGCGGCCGATATAGAAGTGGTAGGAGTGGATAACAAGGAGCTAGCACAATGGATCAAGGATAATTTAGAATATGATCAACTTATTTTAGAATTTTATAAAGATGGTGAGCCAGATAGTGGATGGGTTCATGTCTCCTGGAATTCAGGAGAAAATAGAAATATGTCATTACGAGCAATTAGAGACGAAGAATTAGGAAAGGTACATTATAAACCATGGTAAAAATAAAAGATCTTATACAACAAATAGATACTGTTCATGGAGTATGTCCTGAATGTAAAGAAGACACAATTCTAGTAGCGATTGTAACGGATTATTATCGATGCACTAGTTGTGGTGAGGATACCAGACAATATATTAATGGAAGTATAAAATATTTAAGAATATCAGATGAGGATAAAAAATGGCTAAAAAGAAACAAATCGGCGCAACAGAAATCTTAAAAAGAAATAGGATTAAACGTCCAGGACGTCATTCTAAAAGGCATAAAGGTAAAAAGAAATCAGAACGTGGCCAAGGGCATCCTTAAGCACCTTGTTTAGTTGTATCTTTTATACAATTAGAATAAGTACCTGTAATTATTAGATTATTTTCTTTTCCAACTGCTAACATTTCTTTTCTTTTTTCAATGGCAGCATCATTACATTCTTTTTCAGAAGCGTAGTAAATAGGCGGATTTGGACTCATAGGAATACATACTTCTTGACCAGTAAAATAGTCCAAGTGACATAACATCACTATCATAATAAAAGTTTCCATTTTTAACCTTGACTTGAGTTGAATAATTTACTATAACATCCTAGAATGTTAATTATAAATAAAGAAAGGTTATACTAATGACAGATGTAAGTAAATACAAAAATGTTTCTCTTCCATTAGAGACGTATAACAATATTGATAAAGCGCGAAAGGTCATTGTCCCAGAAATGGTAGTGAGCCGATCTCAATTTATCACTTTGATTGTCAATGAAAAAGTAAAATCATTAAATGGAAAAATAACGAAAGAAAAAAAGAAAAAAACAAAAAGGAGCTGATATGCCTAAAACACAAAGCAGATCTGGTATGGGTTTTTATAGCCATACCATTTACAAAACAGAAAGCCAAGAAATGCCTTTACCTGAACAACGATTATGGAGAGCCGTTCTTGGTCAAACTTTATTAGATGCTTTTGGTCCCGATAAGTATGAAAGTAAAAAAGCAGATCGTACAGAAGCACTTCATTATCTAACTGATTATGATAATACTAGTTTTACCACTGTATGTGAGAATGCTGGTTTTAATCCTGAGTATGTTAGAGAAAAAGTAAATCTAAAACTATTGAGGAAATAATAATGATAGGAAAAGCAATTTGTCCCACATGTAATGGAAATGGATTTATTCGTAAAAAGGATCATGTGGATATTCGAAAACAATCCGTAGAGCAATGCAGTACATGTAAGAGTGAAGGTGAAATTACTATCACTCATCAAAATTTACAGGAGCATTTATGGCACAAACAAAAACAATAAAAGGTGAAATTATAGGTTATTACTGGGATGGAAAGGAGCATTATGTTATTTACCAAGATGAAGATGGTAATACGAACATGGTTTTGGAGTCAAATCAGTAGTTTGGGTTGCTATTTATCAAACCTTAGTTGGAGGAAAATGTATCGTGACTACAAACCCAGTCGCAAAGCACTTAAATAAATTTAACAGGCCTAAACGTATTGAAGATAAACGATACAAACAAAGGTTAAAAGAAATGGAGAAAGACATACGAGAGGTTAGACGAATGCAGAAAGATATTTATGGAAAATAAACTTTGTAGTAAATGTCAGCAGCATTTTCCTATAACTGAATTTCATAAAGATAAACATAAATCAGATGGTCTCAATGCCTGGTGTAAAACCTGTAAACGAGAGGAACGATTTGCTGCTACTCGTCAACCCGTAAATTATTTAAAACGTCGTTGGGACAATATGGCTAAAGGAGATCGTAAAAAAAGAGATATTACTTATGAAGAATTATTAATACTATGGAAAGAATTTATGGATGACAATATGAACATGGGTTTACATCCTTTTTCATGCGCATATACTCATGAACCTATGACTTTTATACAAGGACAAGGTCATGTCATGACCAATCTATCGTGTGATCGAATTGATAATACTAAACCTTACACGAAAGATAATATTACTTTTTGCACTTTTAAATTTAATAATACGAAAGGTGAAATGGATATTAATAACATTAAACAAGTCTTACAATTTTTTAAACAAAAGGGAATCGACTATGAAATTGAATAATCTTTATCAGTACCCCACTTCAACGCGAGCTCTGATTGAAGGTAAACGACACTATGATGTGGGAGAAGAAAAACTTCCCTCCGTTACAACTATCCTTGCAGCAACACAACCAGAAGAGAAGCGAGCATCCCTAGCCGCCTGGGCTGCACGAGTAGGCCAGGATCAAGCAACACGGATCAAGGACCAAGCAGCTAACCGAGGAACCGTCATGCACCATATTCTAGAAGGATGGATCAAGGACCAGCCACACGTTGATCTTACGGATGTTGGACAACAAGCAGAACAAATGGCTTATCAAATTTGGAGTAATGCAATTAAACCTAAGCTTCATGAGTATTGGGGACTTGAAGTAACTTTATACTATCCAGGACTATATGCAGGTGCTACTGATGTGGTAGGTATTTATGATGGGGCTGAAAGTATAGTAGATTTTAAACAATCGAACAAGCCCAAAAGAAAAGAATGGATTTCGGATTATCTGCTTCAACTTGCCGCATATGCATTAGCCCATAATGAAGTGTATGGTACCAATATTAACAAAGGAGTTAATTTGATTTGTACCAAAGATAATTATTTTCAAGAATTTGTATTTGAGGGTAATGAATTTAGACAAGCAAAATTTGATTGGCTCCGAAGAGTAGATCAATACTATAACGAAAGGAATAAAAATGAATCTGTTTCATCTAGACAAGGACCCAGTAACGATAGCTAAATATCATTGCGATAAACATGTCGTAAAAATGGTATTAGAAACTGCGCAGATGTTATGCAGCGCATATAAAAAACATTACCATGATGATGGTGATTTATATAAAATAGCTCATCCAAAACATCCTATGACTTTATGGGTAGGATATGCTCATATGAATTTTAAATTTACCTTAGATGTACTTAAAGCTTTAGGTGATGAGTATACTTATAGGTATGGTAAAAGACATGCCTCTATGCGCATCTATGACCTTTTAACAACTAAATATACCAGGTGGCATGAATGGGATGGTTTATTTACTAAACCTCCTCAATGTATGCCTGATGAATATAAACATGATGATTATATTACAGCTTATAGAACCTATTATAAAATGGCTAAAAAGCAATTTAGCAATTACACTAAACGAGAAATACCGGAGTTTATGCAATGATTAAGCAGTTTTTTGACTATTGCGTTTATATCTTAGAAGTGATAGGCGATTTTACAGGAATGGGGTATTTCCTGGCTAATATTGTAATTTTTGTTATACTACAACCTTTATTAATATTAATATTTTTTATATTGTGGAGATATGAGCGAAATAAAAGACATTACCAACTTGGACAACGAGAGAGAATCGGGTCTAGCAAGTCTTAAAAATGCTATTCCTCCTAATATTAGATTATTTGTTGCAGATTTATTAGGTCAAAAAGAAAAATTTACAGAAAAGGATTTATCTCCTGAATATAAAGATTTGTTAAAAGAAATAGCTATTTATAGAACTCAATCTGGTGAAAAAAGAGCACCTAAAAAAACAATCGATTATTATGATTATAAGGTAGATTCTTATGGTAGACCTTTATTACAAAATATAATGGATCCTAGGTATAATTTAAAAACATTACTAGGTAAAGCTAAGGTTGAATTAACTAAAGATGGGGATTTAGTGGTTAAAGATAGTTTTGATTTTAACGACAAAAAGGACGTTAAAAACTTAGAGGACTTTAAGGCCGCTATTAAAGATATTTATGAAAAAACTAAAGGGGATGGATTATACCAGGGTATTCGTACATTAGGTAAGTACTTTGGATCAGGGCCCGGGGAAGGAATACCAGTAGAAATAAATTTAGGTAAATATAAAAATATTTAAGTTCCTAGAAGAACAACTAGGTATAACGAAAGGAGAACATGTGAGTAAGTATATAGATAAAAGGACCAAGCAATTGTATAATCTTAAAAAAATGGTGCATAATACTTCCGGAGAAGTACGAGAGATGTGGACTAATAAATGGTACCAGTTAGTTCGTAAAATTGCGGTAGAAATAAGGCAAGAAAAAGGCAATAGCCATAATTAAGACATAATTTTGCCACATTGTAAGAAATTGTAATTTTAAAAAGCTAGGTTTTATGCGCATTGTAAGATTGTAAGGATGTTTTGGAGACTTTTTGAAAAAAAATTTTTTCAAAAAAAGTTTTTCAATTTTTACTACAATTTGAAAAAAATGATGAATTATATAATAAAATCAATGGTTTATTTAAATTTTCAATTTACTACATCGTCTTACAATCCTTATTCTATGCGGGTTATTTTTACTACAATTTTACTACAATGGACTACAATTCATCTAGTCGTACAGGTTTTGACCAAACCTGGGCTAAAAAGGTGGGATACTCAAAAAATCGTGCTATAAACTGACATGCCTAAATCAAAAAGAAAAAAATCTAAGTACAGATCTTTGGTTATTGATAAAAAGCGGTACTATTTTTATAGAATTACATGGTTAGACATAGTTGGTGATTCTGGTCATGCTAACGCAGAAGAATTTAGTAGATTAAAACCAGCTGAAATGGTCAGTTATGGATATGTATTTGAAAAGACTAAAGAATTAATTAGAACTTTTGCAAGTTATGACTCGAAAGAAGAAAGTTTTTCTGATAGGAACGTTTTCCCAATTGGCTGTGTAATTAAATTGGATAAAATAAACATTTAAGGAGAGAAACATGAAAAATAAATGCGCTCAATGTAAACAAGAGTTTGAAACAGAGGATCAACATCAATTAATATGTAGTGAAGAATGCAAACAACAAGCACTAGCAGAATTAGACAGAGAGTCTGATGAATGCTTATCGTGTCAATAATTAACTAACAGAGGAGTGACTATGCCAAAAAAGAAAAAAGAAGAAACAATACAAGATATCTTAGATAGGATTGAAGAAGACATCGATAAAATTAGAGACAAAGTTTATGAAGATGACGATTCTGAAATGGATGATGACTCTGATGATTTTGATGACTCTGATGATTCTGATAATGAGTAGTCTTCATCAATAATTGTAGCTTCAACAGGTTTGGGTAAAGTTTTATCAGAAATTGGTTTAGTTTTTCTAATCTCTTCTTTAAAATCTTTATGTTCAATTCCTTCTAGAATAGGTGAGTACTGATCTAACACTTCAGCTATTCGCCTATCTAGTTCTTCCTCAGACATATCGTCTAACTTACCTGTTCTAATTATTTTTTGTTCAATATATAATCCTGCAGCTTTACCTCTAGCTACTTCTGCATTGATAGCAGCTGTCCAAGCTTTTGCATCAATAGCTTTATTTCTCATATCTCCCAATTGAGCTAAATGAGATTCAAAACTTATGTCATATTTTTTTAAAATTTCTTGTCTAAGTTCACCAATGTATTGAACCACTAATGGGAATTTTTTTGGATTTTGTAGCTCTGATGCTGTTACATGAGCTCTGTCTGGTGAATACTTTGCTTCGACAGCACATTCCGTAGCTGTTTTTCTACCTTCATTATAAACAAGTTCCTGAGCAAACTTAATTTGCATAGGTGTTAATTTTGCAACTTTTCCCATGATATCCTTGACAATTAACGTAATAAAGAGTAAAAGTCAATTAACATAAATTACCTCCGTAAATTATGTTTGTTTTATTTTTCATAGAAGTTGGGGGTCGGCTTACGAAGTATAACCTTGTTAAGTAGTACGGATACTGGGCCCCCAGCTAAAAATTATGACAGGAAGATTACTTAGACAGGTTTTAGAAAAATTTTTTAAGTCACCAGTTGTTGCTGATGCAAGAGTTCAAGTTGTATTACCCAATGGAGAATTTTACGATATTGACAAAATCCAATTAATGGAAAACAAATTAATTGGAGTAAGAGAGTCTCATCGATTGGTAATTACTATTACACCTGAGACTTGGAAAATGGGAAAAGTCTTGAAAAAACTATAATTTTCATTTACGTTTTACCTTAATTTTGATTAACTTACTTACGTCGTATTCATGGCAAAACCAGAAACTCTTTTTTGGAAAGAAGTAAAGCAAAACATCAAGCAAATTTCCTTTACAAGACTTGAATCTTGGGCCTCTGCAGGTGTGCCAGACTTGTTGTGTTATAATGAAAAAGGAAAGTTTTTTACCATCGAATTAAAAGTAATTACGAGTAAGAAAATAAGGTTGTCACCGCATCAAATTTCGTTCCATATGAAACATCCTAATAATACTTTTATCTTGCAAAAGTCCCTCGGTCCTTTAGCCATAAAACTTTATGCAGGAAAAGATATTCTAAGACTCGTGAACCGGGAACCTGTGTCCCCGATTGCCGAATCATGGACCAAGATCCAAGAGCACCTTGTCAATGTGACATAACGCCGCACCCTGAAGCGTGCTTGTGGGCGGGTCCCACCCTTTTTATTTTTTTTTTCTAGCTTGTTCCCTGTCCCGCGTGTTGCTTGTTCCTTGTTCTTTTATTTTGAATCTTGGAACCTGCGACAAATTGTCGCAGGCTCCTGGAGGGTTATTCTTTTATCTCATATTTTAACCAGCCATCCATTTCATCAACACCTTTCATAAAAGCATTGAGTTCGGCTTGCGACTGGAATGAATATGTTTTTTCTACTTCTTGGTCAGTACCCCAAAGGATACTGACCTCCCATTCTACTTTAGCTTCGTTCATTTTTTACCTCCTAACAGTAATAAGGAACTGGAAGCTCCTTGGGCCCCGAGCCTTTAAACCAGATATATGTTTTAAACATGCTGTAGGAATTACGCACGTTGGGAATGTTAAACTCTTTGACCGTAGCTGAGTCGACGCGATGACTGATTTTTTTACAATACGCAAGAGCATCCTGCCTTGAAGAAAATTTTCTAGAAAGGAATTTCACAGCATGACCCGCTGTGTAATACCATCCTCCTTCTTCAGGTCCTCCATACTCTTTATAAGTATTATAAATACTTACTTTCCAAAATTTACTCATTTTTTCCTCCGTTGTTAAATTGTCCCATAATGTCCTATATCCATGATTAATGCAACATGAACCTTGGGCCTGTGACCTTTTGTCATGTCAAGAAATAAATTGTCCCTGCGACAATTTGTCGCGCGCGCATGTGGGCGGGTCCCACCCTTTTTATTTTTTTTCATTACACCTGTTGCTTGTGCCTGTTGCTTGTGCCTGTTGCTTGTTGCTTGTCGCTTGTTCCTTTTTAAAATCTCTACTATCTAGATCCCAGACAATATAATCACCATGAGCTTGTGGCTTGGCTCCTAGTGATTCCATTAGCTCGATTAATTCTAGTTTATTTTTTCTTTTAGTGTTTTTCATATGCTATATTTTTAATTTTATGATTCCAGCATTTACGGCAATCTAAACACTTTCCGCCCTGCTTTGGTGCTGGGCATGTGGCTTTTTTAGTTACTACCGTTGAGCTCCACGGCCAGAACTTACCCGCGGGCCCGTCAACGTTGGTTCCAGATAGTCTGATTATTAAATTTTTTGGAACTCGATCAATTGGAATATGTTTTAAAAACTGAGCTTCTTTAGTTGGCATCCAATGCTTAACGCCTGGCGTTAATCTACAAACTTTGAATATTTTTAATAAATGTTTTATTGATTGAATATCCCCAGCATCGTGCCATCGGAACCATTTAACTTTAAAATTTGATATTTGAGCAGCCATAGCCGGAACCCATAAAGGATGGGCCGTCGCCTTCAGTCTGGTATACTGAGCTTTTTTAACAGTGTCATACATTGCATAAAAACCTTTAAGAGCATAGCAGCCATGGCACACTGTGCCAGGAATTTTTGCAAGCTTGGAACCCGTTTTACACTCCCATGCAGGTAGGCCGTACGAATAACCTGGCATCTTAGAAGGCTTAGAAAATGAGCCCGTAATTTCTTTTAATTCTTTTTTATTCATATGGATGGTTTAGCATGAGCCCTGAGCCGTGAACATTGGCCAAAGTGTCGCAGGAGAGAGGAGCTTGTGGGCGGGTCCCACCCTAAAAAAAAAAAATAAAACTGCGACACTATTGATCATTTTAATTTACATTAAAAAATGCATAATGAATTTAAAACAAACAGAGAGGAAAAAATGAAAGAGACAATAATATACAACAACAAAAAAATAAAACTTCCATGCGATGTTTTATATAATGATTGTGAAATGGTAGAAGAAATAAATCCATTTAGCGGTGAAGTGTGCAAGCTACCAAGGTTTGCCAGGGGTGTATATGTTAAAATAAAAAATGCAGAAATAAATGGTGATTATAAAACTATGCAAAAATGTATAACTTGGTTTCAAAAACATTTCACTAAAGAATATTATACTTTATTAGATTAACAAACAGTGTTGCCACACTGTTGCACAAAAACCACAGACAGAGAAGAGCCTGTGGGCGGGTCCCACCCTAAAAAAAAAAAAATAAAAGGCAGGATAACAACGGCGTATACTTTCCGATAGCTCCTGCCTTTCATATGAGAGATAGGCTTTTTTAAATGGGTCATCACCCCAAATCTGGACATTTTAATCGCCTCCA
>Ga0222714_10003380_pt1 | contig 16302 bp, 12 predicted proteins | sample C33_3DmetaG_FD_165048 | JGI IMG/M metagenome (GOLD analysis project Ga0222714, IMG submission 165048) | Estuarine water microbial communities from San Francisco Bay, California, United States - C33_3D | ecosystem: Environmental > Aquatic > Marine > Unclassified | place: USA: California...
CGGCGAGTTCACGGCATTGCCGGCGGGATCACGCCGGCGGCAAACAAGGCTGCTTCCTTGCGATCACGCATCATGCCTTGCCCGCTGGCGCCCCTGTATACGCTGCCACTGACACAGTACAAGTCGGTGCCACTCACACCAGCCGTGCAGGCCGGCGACTACGTGCAAAAGTATCAGCGATTGACTACGTCGGCGAACCCTGACGCCGCCCATGTACACGCCCCCACGTCCGGACGCATCGCTGCCATTCGCAATTGCCTGATAGCCGACAGGGTCGAGACGCTCGCCCCTTGTATTGAACTTGTACCCGATGGAGCTGATACCGCGCTGGGTTGTTCCCCCGTGCCGGATTTTCGCAAGCTGCCCACGTCCGAACTTTTTCAACGCATAATCGATGCCGGTATCTGCGGCATGGGTGGTGCCGGCTTTCCAGTCGCCCAAAAATTGCGACTCGCCCAGTCAGCTGACTGCCAATTACTGATAATTAACGCGGTGGAGTGTGAGCCTTTCATCAGCGCCGATCACGCGCTCTTGCGTGAACGTGCGGCCGATGTCTTGCTCGGCGCGGAGATCGTGCAGACAGTCTGCCGTGCTGCGCGCTGCGTGATTGCCTTGAAACGCGACATGCATGCAGCGATTAGCGCCACACGGTCCGCGCTGGCACACAGCACTGTCGAGATGTTGCTCGTCGACAGTAAATATCCTGCGGGCGCCGAACGCCAACTCATTGAGGCGGTGACCGGCATGCAGCTGCCAGCAGGGTCGCTGCCATTGGAAGCCGGCATTCTTATGTTGAATGCCGGCACGACGTACGCATGTGGACAAGCCGTGGTTACGGGCTCTCCCTGCATTAGCCGCATCACTACCCTGACAGGTAGCGCTCTGACGACGCCGAAAAATTTCGAGGCATTAATCGGGACACCCGTCACCTTTCTCCTGGAGTTGTGTGGTGTCAAACAGCATGATCACACTGCTACAGTGTTGGGCGGCTCTCTATTGGGAGTCGAACTTGCCAGCCTCGCGGTCCCCTCGACCCAGACTACGAACTGCCTCATTGCAGCCACTTCCGCCGACCTGCCGCAATCCGAACCTGAATTGGCTTGCATCCGCTGTGGATATTGCGCTGATGTCTGTCCGGTGCGACTTCTGCCCCAGCAACTGCATGCGTTCGCACGCAATCATGCACACGCACAGCTGCAGGATTACGGACTCACCGAGTGTATCGAGTGCGGGGCCTGTGATTATGTGTGCCCGAGTCACATTCCGCTGGTTCAGTATTTTCGCGCCGGCAAACAGGAATTACGGGATGCGACCCGACATTTCGAGCAGGCCGAATCATGGCGTACGCGCTTTCAACAGCATCAGTACCGACTGAAACGCGAGAAGGAATCTGCGCGAGAACGGCGGCGGCCGGAATCGCAACCCACATCTGCGCCGGTTAGCCGGCACTCGCCCGCTTTTTCCCGCGAACAGGCGCAAAACGAAATCGCCGCTGCCGTAGCCCGTAGCAAGGCGAGGCAACAGGCACGCACCAACCGCCTGCTTGCAAGTGTGCCCAAAAGCAGCGGAGATCCAGAAGACTCCGGAGGCGTTGCGTAAATGTCAGTTCAACTCCATTCTCGCGTGCTGCAACGTGCTCCGCAGTCAACCCGGGCCATCATGTTGCAGGTCATGTTGGCCTGTACACCAGGCATCCTGCTGTCTGTCTGGTTCTTCGGGTATGGCATTGTTCTGAACATCGTACTCGCGAGCGCATTTGCACTGTTTACAGAGGCGGTTATCCTTAGTGTCAGAGCACGCAACTGGTGGCAAGGCTTACAGGATAATAGTGCCCTGGTCACCGCAGTGCTGTTCGGGATCGCAGTGCCACCGGGACTGCCCTGGTGGCTGGTCGCAACGGGAATCGTTTTCGCCATTGCGATCGTGAAGCACAGCTTCGGTGGCCTCGGTCAGAATCCCTTTAACCCAGCCATGTCCGGCTACCTGCTTCTGCTTCTTGCCTATCCGCTGGACATGACGGCGTGGCATGTACCCGCCACGCGATTATTCGATGATACGGCAATATCTACTCTGGGTTGGTATGGACTGCAACAGAGTCTACTCGCGAGTTTCCCGGGCCTCTCCCTGCCTTCGGCAACAAGCCTGCCCGCCATCGACGGACTCGCCATGGCAACGCCATTAATTGAATTCAAGATGGCCGCCACCAGCGCCTTACTCAGTGCCCGGGAGTCCGGCCTGTCCTTCTTTGCAAGGGAATCCGGCACCGGCTGGGAGCTCGTTAATTTCGGCTATCTGTTGGGCGGACTGTACTTGCTCGCCCGCCGCATCATCTCCTGGCACATCCCTGTCAGCATCATTGGCACTGTGGCGCTGCTTGCGACTCTGCTTTATGCACCCAACAGTTTTGCTATCTATGGCACGCCCTATCTGCATCTCTTCGGCAGCGCAACCATGCTCGGTGCGTTCTTCATTGCCACCGACCCGGTGAGCGCCGCGACAACCCGACGAGGCCAATTGCTCTACGGCGTGTGCATTGGCCTCGGGATCTACTGCATACGGGTTTGGGGCAGCTATCTTGATTCGGTGGCGATTGCCGTTCTATTCGGCAACTTATGTGCCCCCTTACTGGATCACTGGTGTCGTCCCACGATCTACGGGCACGGAGCGCGTCAACTTCCTGTGACAGGCGGGGAATGGAAGGCATGAGCAAACTGCACTTTCTGGCACATCAACCCCCGTCTCTCTGGCGCAATAACCCGGTCCTGGTGCAGATGCTGGGCCTCAGCCCCTTGTTGGCAATAACGGATTCTGCAGCCCAGAGCCTCGGGCTTGGCCTTGTTACCGCAGCCGTCCTGCTGGTAACGAGCAGCCTTGTGTCTGTATGCCGACGACTGATCAGTGAGTCCTGGCGCTTTGTAATTTATCTTGTGCTGCTGGCGATTAGCACTACCTTCGCGGATCTTCTGTTGCAATGGCAGTTCTATCCTCTGCACAAGGCGCTCGGCCTCTATCTGCCGCTGATCAGCTGCAATCTGGCGTTGGTGCTGCACCTGGACGCACAGACTCGCAAGCAGGCGTTGATCCCGGCGCTTGGCTCGGCTGCTCTGACGGCTTGCGCCTATCTGTCTGTTTTAGTGGGATTTGCCATACTGCGGGAATGGTTGGGCACTGGCACGCTGTCGCTGGATCTTATGCAACTACGTTCCGCTGCCTCTCCACCTGTCTCTCCACCTGTCTCTCTACCTGTTTCTCAACCTGCCTCTCAACCAGACATGGTAGTGCCGACGACGACTCCCTGGTCGATGCCTTTCATGCTGTTACCACCAGCAGCCTGTCTCTTGCTGGGTTTGCTGCTCGCGGTCAGAAACTGGCTGCAACCGGCCGCCACCGACCGAGTGACACACAAGGGAGAGATTATTCCAGTGGCACGCGTCCGCGTTACCGGTAGGATTCAGGGTTCATGAACCGGGTGAAACGCCAACAAATCTTCGAGCGACTGCGGCTGGCCAATCCGGAGCCTCGAACTGAATTGCACTACAACTCCACGTTCGAGTTACTGATCGCCGTGATGCTCTCTGCACAAGCGACCGACGTCAGTGTCAACAAGGCAACCGGGCCACTATTCAAGGTTGCCAATACGCCGAAGGCGATCAAAAGACTGGGACTTGCGCAGCTGAAACACTACATCAGGACAATAGGACTGTTTAATACCAAAGCCGCCAACATCCTCAAGACCTGTGAGATCCTGATCGAGCAGCATGGATCTGTAGTGCCAGCGGATAGAGCCGCGCTCGAGGCGCTGCCAGGAGTCGGGCGCAAAACCGCCAACGTGGTTCTCAATACGGCATTCCGGCAGATCGCCATGGCGGTTGACACGCACGTTTTTCGCGTCTCCAATCGCACCGGCATCGCGCCAGGCAAGAACGTGCTGGAAGTGGAGAAACGCCTGTTACGACTGGTTCCGGAAGAGTTTCTGCTGGATGCCCATCACTGGTTGATTTTGCACGGTCGTTATGTGTGTCTGGCACGCAAGCCGCGTTGCGCCGCTTGCGTGATCCATGACCTCTGTGAGTATCGGCACAAGACCGACGAGTGACATACGCGCCTACTTGCGCCCTTTCTGCGCGGCGATGCGCAGACGCAAAGCGTTCAATTTGATGAAGCCTCCGGCATCAGCCTGATTGTACGCCCCGGCGTCGTCTTCAAATGTGGCGATGTGTTGATCGAACAGCGACTGATCCGACTCTCTCCCCACAACGATGACATTGCCCTTGTAAAGTTTCAGCCGCACTTTCCCGTTCACGTATACCTGGGAATAGTCGATCAGCTGCTGCAGCGCCTTTCGCTCTGGCGACCACCAGTACCCGTTATAAACCAGAGACGCGTAACGCGGCATCAGGTCATCTTTCAGGTGAGCCAGTTCGCGGTCAAGCGTCAGGGATTCGATGGCACGGTGCGCCTTCAGCATCACGGTGCCCCCGGGTGTCTCGTAACAACCGCGCGACTTCATCCCCACATAACGATTTTCAACAATGTCTGCGCGACCGATGCCATTGGCTCCGGCCACCTGATTGAGACGGGTCAGAACCGCCGCCGGTGTCAGCGCCTCGCCGTCAATCGCCACGATGTCACCGCGCTGGTACTCGAGCTCGATATAGGTCGGAGAATCCGGTGCCGATTCAGGCGACTTCGTCCACAGCCACATTGGCTCTTCCGGTTCTGCTGCCGGGTCTTCCAGGATGTCGCCTTCGTAAGAGATGTGCAGCAAGTTCGCATCCATCGAGTAGGGCGATTTTGTACCGCGCTTTTTCTCAACGGGAATATTGTGTTTCTCGCAATAGGCCAGCAGCGTATCGCGAGAAGTCAGTTCCCATTCGCGCCAAGGTGCGATTACCTTGATAGACGGACTCAACGCATACGCTCCAAGTTCGAATCGCACCTGGTCATTGCCCTTGCCTGTGGCTCCATGGGAGATGGCGTCGGCTTTCGTCTCGGCCGCAATCTCGACCAGCCGCTTCGCGATCAAGGGTCGCGCAATTGAGGTGCCCAGCAGATACTCGCCTTCGTACAGTGCATTGGCGCGGAACATCGGATTGACGAAGTCGCGGGCGAACTCTTCTCGCAGATCCTCAATATAGATTTCTTTTATGCCCATGGCTTCTGCCTTGGCCCGGGCCGGCTCGACTTCGCTGCCTTGACCGATGTCAGCAGTGAAGGTGACGACTTCACAGTCGTAAGTTTGTTGCAGCCATTTCGCGATGACTGACGTATCGAGTCCACCTGAGTAGGCCAAGACGACCTTGTTAATCCCTGCCATGACGATGCTCCTGAAACCTGGTTGAGCGCTGTGGGGGTGTTGCAGCGAAGCGAATAGACCGAAGTCGCATCGGCCGGGAAACGGGCGGCACTGCAGCACTGAAAAAGGACGCGTATTCTAGCACCATCGGCATTCAAGAAGAAAACCCGGGATCCATCCGACATTAACCCTGTTGCAACAGCCAGAACCGGGGCAAATCGGACAAATCCGCCATACTGCTCACCCGGGCAATCCTGTACAATGGCGCAAAATCCAGCGAAGTCAGCCCGCATGAGCTCAACCACACTCTCCCTCACCCTGCCTGATGACTGGCATTTGCACCTGCGCGATGGTGAGGCGCTACGCACTACTGTCCCGCACACAGCCACACAATTCGGGCGGGCGATCGTCATGCCCAATCTGAAACCCCCTGTAACGACTGTCGCTGCGGCCCTGGCCTATCGCGAGCGCATCCTTGCTGCGCGCCCGGCCCACAGTAATTTTATGCCGCTAATGACGCTCTACCTGACCGATAGTCTGGCGCTTAAGGAGCTGCTGCTCGCTGTCGAGAATGAACATGTACATGCCATCAAATATTACCCCGCGGGCGCCACGACGAATTCAGACAATGGCGTAACTGATATTCGAGTCGTTTACCCTCTGCTCGAACACATGGCAGCAACCGGACTGCCACTACTGGTTCACGGCGAGGTCACCGATTCCACAACGGACATCTTCGATCGTGAAAAAATCTTCATTGACACGGTGTTGTCTCCATTGTTGCAACGATTACCGGAATTGCGTGTTGTACTCGAACATATCACTACGCGCGACGCAGTGCAGTTCGTTAGCGAGGCAGGTGCCAACGTCGCCGCCACCATTACCGTCCATCATTTGTTATATAACCGGAATGACTTGCTCGCCGGAGGAATTCGCCCGCACTACTATTGTTTACCCGTGTTAAAACGCAATACCCATCAGGCCGCCCTCATCGCAGCAGCGACGAGTGGCAACCGAAAATTTTTCCTCGGGACTGATTCGGCACCACACAGTCGGGCGACGAAAGAACACGCATGCGGGTGTGCTGGAGTCTACTCGGCTCCGGCTGCGCTGGAGTTGTATGCGGAAGTCTTCGCTCAGGAAAACGCGCTTGACAAGCTGGAGGGATTCGCAAGTTTTCACGGCCCAGATTTTTATGGCCTGCCTCGCAACCAGTCACGCATCCAGCTCCAGCAGCAGGAATGGCACATGCCCGCCAGTTTCCCGTTTCTTGACACTGATATCATCCCGATCCGCGCCAACGATGTCATAAGGTGGCGTCTCATTCAGGACCATACATGAACAACTTCGAACCGGATTCCGATCTCGAGAATGATTCGGAATTTGACACGCCCTCACTGCTGTCAGAGCGATTCCGCACGTATCTTCCTGTTGTCATCGATGTAGAAACCGGTGGCTTCAAGGCAGCGACCGATGCCATATTGGAAATCGCTGCGGTCATTCCTGGCATGACCGAGACCGGCGAACTGGTAATCGAGCAGACCTTTTTCCACCGCATAGTGCCGTTCGAAGGGGCCAATATCGAAGCAGCCGCACTCAAGTTCACCGGCATCAACCCCTATCATCCCTTGCGCATTGCGCGCAGCGAGAAGGATGTTTTTCAGGCGTTGTTCAAGACGGTTCGGGATGCCATGAAGGCGCAACACTGCAAACGCGCCATCCTCGTAGGTCACAATGCCCACTTCGATCTTGGCTTCGTTAATGCCGCCAGCGAGCGCCATGGGCTGAAGCGCAATCCGTTTCATCCGTTTTCCTGCTTCGACACGGCCACGCTGAGCGGGCTCGCCTACGGGCAGACAGTTCTCGCCCGCGCTTGCGCCGTCGCCGGCATTGCCTTTGACGAAAGTGAAGCCCATTCGGCCCGATATGATGCCGAGAAAACGGCCGAGCTGTTTTGCAGAATCGTCAACAAATGGCAGCAACTAGGTGGCTGGCCAGTACAGTAGTGCGGATGAGGAGTGGATTCGCAGCGAGCGCTGCGAATCCTGGAGCAGTTAGCTGGAACTTATTTGATGGCGACGTTCAGCTGGCGTTGGCGCCGGCGTTGTCGATCAAGGGTTGTAACTCACCCTTCTCGTACATCTCTGTGATGATGTCACAGCCGCCGATGAGTTCTCCATCGATGAACAATTGTGGAAACGTTGGCCAATTGGAGATCGACGGCAAGGTGGAACGAATCTCCGGGTTGCTTAGAATATCCACGTAAGCGAAACGCTTGCCACAGGCCATCAGAACCTGAGTGGCCTGAGCAGAAAAACCACATTGCGGCGCTTCCGGATTACCCTTCATGTACAGCAGGATGCTGTTGGAATTGATCTGGTCTTGTATGGTCTGTTCTATGCTCATGGATACTGCCTCAAAGTCTTAATGGTGTTGGCCCGGTCAATTCCGGCCGACAGGCGCCAAGTTTACACTGGCTGCTTCGGTCATGTCAGCAAGACTCACCAGACGCACTCTTGCGATTTGCTGGCTCCAGGCAGATTTGCGGCGACAGTGCTACTGGCACCTGAAATCCCTTCAATCCGCTGCGTCACGAATGCCCCAGCCGCCACCGCCCGGTGTCTCGATGCGGAGACGGTCACCAGGGCTGACGGCGAATTCGCATTTACCCGGTAACGGCTTGCCATTCAATGCATTCTGACCGACTGCACCCGGCGCGCCGCCGTGGAGCCCCCAGGGCACGCCGAGTCGGCGCTCGGTCAGCAGACTCACCTGGGCGGAGTCGAGAAATTCATATTCCCGAACTACGCCGTCACCTCCCCGGTGCCTGCCGGAACCGCCACTGTGCCGGCGTAGTGAATAACGCCTGACGCGCAGCGGATAATGCATTTCCAGGCTCTCGATCGGGGTATTGAGTGTATTGGTCATATGGCTGTGGACACCATCGAGACCGGCATGATGGGGACCACCGCCGACCCCGCCAGCGAGCGTCTCATAGTAATCCCAGCGCTTGCGACCTGGCCCTGCCACCTGGCCCATCGCGATGTTATTCATTGTCCCCTGACTGGCCGCCGGAATACGGTCAGGTACGGCTTTCGCCAGCGCGCCAAACACGAGATCTACCAGCCGGGTGGATGTTTCGACATTGCCTGCCGCCACCGCCGCCGGTCGCTCGGCATTGATGATGGAGGCCTTGCGTGTCACGAGTCGCACGCGCCGGAACAGACCTGCGCAGGCTGGCGCCTCATCCGGTAGCAGGCAACGAATGCAGTAATAGGAGGCGGCGGCGACCACCGATTCAGGGCAATTCAAGTTACCAGGCACCTGCGGCGCGCTATCGCTGAAATCCAGTTCGATTGAGTCGGCATCGATCCGCAGGGAAACTGCGAGGCGGATTTGACGGGCGCCAAGACCATCGTCATCGAGAAAGTCTTCGAACTCGTAGGTGCCTGGAGTCAGCTCGGAAATGGCCTGGGCCGTAATGCGATCCGCATACGCATTCAGGTTTTCGATACCCTCTGCAAAGCTGGCGAAGCCGAGTCTGCCGACCAGTTCCTGCAATCGCAACACACCGATCTGATTGGCGCCTACCTGTGCCGAGAAATCGCCGCTCAGTTTGCCGCCCTCCATGTCAGGCAGCTGCAGCCCGTGCGCTTGCAACCGGCCTCCGCGCAGCAGCCAGGTGGGTGGGATCACCAGCCCTTCTTCGTCGAGGGTGGAGGATACCGGCATAGAACCGGGCGAATCACAGCCAATATTGGCATGGTGAGCACGATTGGCGACAAAACCCAGCAGTACGTTATCGTCGCGATCGAAGACCGGAGCAATTACCGTAACATCCGGCAAGTGGGTCCCCCCCATAAACGGGTCGTTGAGTACGAGCATGTCTCCGGCTTGCCAGTCCAGCTCACCGACGATGCCCTGCATTGCATAAGCCATGCTACCGAGGTGAACCGGAATGTGGGCGGCCTGGGCGAACAGTCCACCCTTCCGGTCAAACAGAGCACAGGAGAAGTCCAGTCGATCCTTGATGTTGGGCGAGAACGCCGTGCGTCGCAGTACCAGGCCCATTTCGTCGCAGACAGCAGTCACCCGGCTGGCGAACAGTTTCAGTTGTATAGGATTCATGGCCGGACTCGAGAAACAGAACCTGAAGCCAGAGCCTAGCGAAAGAGGCACCCTGGCACAATGGGCACCGGCTTTTTCGTTCTGAATGTCTCAGTTTGCTACCGGCAACAGAAATCGCTAAACTATCGCCCTTCTAATGGGTAGCGCGAGCTACCCATTTTGTTTTTGGCCCAGACTGAATTCGATCCTCCTGCGGGGAGCAGACCGAAGTCAGTGATGAATCCAGAGATCGCCTCCATGAGCTTGCGACACTTTCTTACTTTGAACGACTTCAGCGGCAGCGAATTGCTTGCACTGGTGCAGCGTGCCATCGCTCTCAAACAGAACCCGGCGCTGGCGGCTGACTTTCAGCGGCATACGCTCGGCCTTATTTTTGACAAGGCGTCAACCCGAACCCGCGTCGCCTTTGAGGTCGCCATGACCCAGCTTGGCGGGGCCTCGATCTTCCTCTCGAAAGCCGATACACAACTCGGTCGTGGCGAGCCGATCGAGGACAGTGCTCGGGTACTGTCGCGCATGGTGGACTGTGTCGCCATCCGCACTTTTGAACACGCTCGCCTTGTGCGCTTTGCCGAGTATTCCCGGGTACCAGTAATCAACGCATTGAGCGACAGTTTCCATCCCTGCCAATTACTGGCGGATGTGCAGACCTTTCTGGAGCATCGCGGCCCGATCGCCGGCAAATCCGTCGCCTGGATTGGTGATGGCAATAATATGTGCCAGTCCTACATCAATGCGGCAGCCGCCTTTGACTTCGAACTGCGCATAGCCTGCCCTCCCGGTTTCGAACCGGACGCGGATCTGGTGAACGCCAACAAGTCACGGGTGCGACTTGTGCAGGATCCGGCCACCGCCGTTGCCGGGGTGGATCTGGTGGTCACCGATGTCTGGGCGTCCATGGGCCAGGAGCATGAGCAGGCCCTGCGCGGCTCAAGCTTCCTGAACTACTCAGTCAATGAAGAACTGATGGCCCAGGCTGCACCAGAGGCGCTGTTCATGCACTGCTTGCCGGCCCATCGAGGCGAGGAAGTGAGTGCCGGTCTGCTGGATGCCGACACGACCGTTGTGTGGGATGAGGCCGAGAACCGCATGCATTCCCAGAAAGCGCTGCTGGAGATGTTGCTGAGCCAATAGGCGCGATCCGAGCGCGCCAGCTGGCCCCGCGCACTGACGCCTCAACCACAATATATAGTGTTTCGCTTTTTCCCACTTTTCTGCCCTGTTCTGGCGCAGAATGGGGCCGGTCGTGCCGCCGATCCGGGGAATTTCGGGGGACATTGGCAAGTGCATGAGCTAACTGGGATTTATCCTGCCGCAACAACAGTCTATCCACAACTTGCGCACAATTTACCCACACAAAAACTGCTTGCATTAACCCCACAGGCGCATTATCTTGTGGCGGTGATTTATAGCATGTCTATATGTTGTAGTAATTGAGCGATTGTCGAGAGTTTCTTTCTTATCAGAATTTGCTGGGAATTTAGCGATTTATCGGGTGGTTAGGATAACTGCCCTGCTCCTGTCAGAAGAAAGGTGCTTGCGAAAAAATGGGCGATTAGACCCAATTTGTGGGGTTATTTTCAGGCAAAGCAAATATTCCTGAAAAATTGTTAAAAACAATTAAAGTCCAGCCGCAAAAACACAATATATAGTATATGGCTTTACGCTGTCTGATCCCGGAAGGCGACCTCGGTGACACCCGAACTGCCGCGCCGGATTAGCTCGGAACGGCACAGCTGTCTCGCTGATTACGTAAGTCGTATCAGATACGTTGTTAAAAAGGCTTTGGACGAGATCGAAAGGTCTTCAGGGGAATCGGGAACAACGTCGCCAACAATCGGCATTCGCTACGAGCTTGGCGCTCTCTCCTCCTTAATGATCCGGTAATCGGTCTCCAGACCTGCGAGAACCTGCTCCCCGGCGAAAGCCAGGCTGGCCTGCAAGCCAGACCGCAAGGATAAGAACAGAACTACACACTGACGTGAACACCAAAATTCGGAGCACATAATGCAAACAGAAGTTCAAACTACCGGTGACTCTATGGCCGCCCCCGCCCCGCGCCGCGATAGTGGCGCAACAGTAGCCTCTACAGCCCCAGGTCAACTGCGCGTCATCAAGCGTAATGGTGCTGTCGTTGCATATGATGAATCCAAGATATCCGTCGCAATAACGAAGGCGTATTTGGCCGTGGAAGGAGGCAATGCAGCGGCCTCTACCCGCATTCACGAATCGGTGGCCCAACTGGCCGGGCAGATCTCGGAGATCTTCCGTCGCCGCATGCCCTCTGGCGGCACCATTCATATCGAAGACATTCAGGATCAGGTCGAACTGGCACTGATGCGCACTGGCGAACACAAGATCGCCCGCAGCTATGTCATCTATCGTGCCGAACACAATCGCCTGCGCGAACAAAAGAAGGTCGCCGAACAGCCGGCCCAACCGGCAATCACGGTGACCTATGCCGATGGTAGCCAGGGACCTCTCGATACCGTGCGCCTGCGCACCGTCATCGACGAAGCCTGTGAAGGCCTTGGAGATGTTTCTGCAGACAGCATCTACAGCGAGACCCTGAAGAACCTCTACCCCGGTGTAAAGATGGAGGACGTCCGTACGTCGCTCGTCATGACAGCCCGCACCATGGTGGAAAAGGATCCAAACTATTCCTATGTGACCGCGCGCCTGCTGATGGATACCGTTCGCACCGAGGCCCTCAGCTTCCTTGGCATCGCCGACGCTGCCACGCAGTCCGAGATGCACTATCGCTATGCGACTGCGCTGAAGTGTTATGTCCAGAAGGGTGTAGAGCTGGGACTGCTGTCACCGCATTTGCTCGAGTTCGATCTCGAAGTACTCGGCGAGGCCCTGAAAGCAGATCGCGACATGCAGTTTACCTACCTCGGCCTGCAGACCCTGTACGATCGCTACTTCATTCACAGCAATGGCATCCGCTTCGAACTGCCCCAGGTATTCTTCATGCGGGTGGCAATGGGGCTTGCGACAAACGAAGAACATCGTGAACAACGCGCCATTGAATTCTACAACCTGATTTCCAGTTTCGATTACATGACCTCGACGCCGCAGTTGTTCAATTCCGGCACCCTGCGTCCCCAGTTGTCTTCCTGCTTCCTGACAACCGTTCCCGACGACCTGTTCGGCATCTACTCGGCGATTCGCGATAACGCGATGTTGTCGAAATGGGCAGGCGGCCTCGGCAACGACTGGACACCGGTGCGTGCCCTGGGCGCTCACATCAAAGGCACCAACGGCAAGTCGCAAGGAGTGGTGCCATTCCTGAAAGTCGTCAATGACACCGCCGTCGCTGTGAACCAAGGCGGCAAGCGCAAAGGTGCTGTGTGCTCCTACCTAGAGACCTGGCACCTGGATATCGAGGAGTTTCTCGAGCTGCGCAAGAATACCGGTGACGATCGCCGACGCGCCCACGACATGAATACCGCGAACTGGATTCCCGACCTGTTCATGAAGCGGGTCTTCAACGATCAGGAGTGGACCCTGTTCTCTCCTAACAATGTCCCGGATCTCCACGATCTGCATGGTAAGGCTTTCGAAGAAGCCTACGAGGAATACGAGCGCAAGGCACAGGCCGGCCAGATCGAAGTTTACAAGACGGTGAAGGCGAGCCAGCTGTGGCGCAAGATGATTTCGATGCTGTTCGAAACCGGACACCCGTGGATGACATTCAAGGATTCCTGCAATGTGCGCTCACCACAACAGCACGTGGGCACAATCCATTCTTCGAACCTGTGCACCGAGATCACACTTAACACCAGTAAGGATGAGGTAGCCGTGTGCAATCTGGGCTCCATCAACCTCGTCAATCATGTCGATGAGAACGGTCTGGATCAGGAAAAACTGCAACGCACGATCAAGACTGCCGTGCGCATGCTGGATAACGTCATCGACATCAACTACTACTCCGTAGAACAGGCGGAACGCTCGAACCTGAAACACCGCCCCATCGGTATGGGTATCATGGGTTTCCAGGACGCTCTGTACAAACAGCGCATCTCCTACGCTTCTGACGCCGCTGTCGAGTTTGCCGATGTATCGATGGAAGTGATCAGCTATTACGCGATTCAGGCTTCCACCGATCTCGCCGAGGAACGCGGCCGCTACCAGTCGTTCGAAGGCTCACTGTGGGACCGCGGTATCCTGCCTATAGATTCACTGAAAATGCTGCAGAAAGAACGCGGTGTCGACTACCTTGATGTCAACATGGATCAACGTCTCGACTGGGAAGCCTTGCGTCAGCGCATCAAGGAAAAAGGCATGCGCAACTCCAATGTGCTGGCGATTGCACCGACCGCAACGATCGCCAACATCAGCGGCGTGTCGCAGTCGATCGAACCGACTTATCAGAACCTGTTCGTCAAATCGAATCTGTCCGGTGAGTTCACAGTGGTTAACCCCTACCTCGTTAATGATCTGAAAGCCCTGCAGTTGTGGGACAGCGTGATGGTCAATGATCTCAAATACTACGAAGGCAGTGTGCAGAAGATCGATCGCATTCCGGCGGAGATCAAACGCATTTATGCGACCGCATTCGAGGTTGAACCACGCTGGCTGGTTGACGCTGCCAGCCGCCGTCAGAAATGGATCGATCAGGCACAGTCACTGAATCTGTATGTAGCGGGCGCCAGCGGCAAGAAGCTGGATATTACCTACCGCATGGCCTGGTTGCGCGGACTCAAGACGACCTATTATTTGCGTGCGCTCGCCGCCACAACAACCGAGAAGTCCACCATCTCTGACAACAGCCTTAACAAGGTATCCAGTGAAGCGGCACCTGTACCCAAAGCCTGCTCCATCGATGATCCGGATTGTGAAGCCTGTCAGTAAGTGACGGAATGCCAGACCCCAATAATCAGAATAGAACGCAATAAAGCCAAGAAGAGGAAATATTATGCTGTCATGGGATGAATTCGATCAGGAGGAGACTTCTGCACCCATTGCCAAGCCAGCAGCCGCCAAATCTGCCACTCCCAAAGTAGCAGCGACTGCCGCAGCTGGAATCCCGGCGCCCGTCGCGGCGGCTATCAATGCCGTCTCGCCAAACCGTTATGCCCCGGATGACAAGGACGAGGCCACTGAAGAGCAAAATGCGAGCGCTCTGGAGAAGGCGATAAAGTCGCTGGAAAAACTCGATGTCGAGGAAGGTCTGGAAGAACTGGAAGGCGCTTCCATGCGTGTCGCAGTCGATGACAAACGCATGATCAACTGCCGTGCTGACCTCAATCAGCTCGTGCCCTTCAAGTACGACTGGGCGTGGCAAAAATACCTCGACGGCTGCGCCAACCACTGGATGCCGCAAGAAGTCAACATGAATGCAGACATCGCACTCTGGAAGAATCCGGCCGGTCTGACCGACGACGAGCGCCTGATTGTGAAACGCAACCTCGGCTTCTTCTCCACCGCAGACTCACTCGTTGCCAATAACCTGGTGCTGGCGATCTATCGCCTCATCACGAACCCTGAATGCCGACAATACATCCTGCGTCAGGCCTTCGAAGAAGCCATTCATACCCATGCGTATCAGTATTGCATCGAATCACTGGCGATGGACGAAGGCGAAATCTTCAACATGTACCATGAAGTGCCTTCAGTCGCGAAGAAGGCCTCGTGGGGACTGAAATATACCCGCGAGTTGAGTGATCCCAATTTCAAGACGGGAACAGTCGAGAGTGATCAGGCCCTGCTGAAGAACCTGATTGCCTTTTACTGCTGCCTGGAGGGTATCTTCTTCTACTGCGGATTCACCCAGATCTTGTCGATGGGACGCCGCAACAAGATGACCGGCACATCGGAGCAGTTCCAGTACATTCTGCGCGACGAATCCATGCACCTGAATTTTGGTATCGATATGATCAACCAGATCAAGCTGGAAAATCCGCATTTGTGGACTGACGCCATGAAGGAACAGGCGACGCAGATGATCATGCAGGCCACCCAGCTCGAGATCGAATACGCCCGCGACACGATGCCGCGTGGCGTGCTCGGCATGAACGCGGCAATGATGGAAGAGTATCTGCAGTTCATCGCCAATCGCAGACTTGTACAGATCGGTTTGAAGGAGCAATTCAAGGGCGTTGCAAACCCATTCCCCTGGATGTCCGAGATTATGGATTTGCGTAAAGAGAAGAACTTCTTCGAGACACGAGTTATCGAGTACCAGACTGGCGGTGCCTTGACTTGGGATTAAGTTTTGCTGTTCCGAATTGCATCCACACAGCTATGGGAGCGAGGGTATGAGTGACGACAAGTTTACTGAAGACGACCCTGAGCGCACGCTCATCACGCTCAACCAGTTGAGCCAGACGATTGAAGTGATGACCAGTGTCGTCAATCGCTTGCGGGAACACCTGAGCGAACAACTCAAGACGCAGTTGGCAGAACAGGCGGAAGCCAAACGCGGGGTCGGCGATAATCCGGCGAATGAAATCAAAGTTAGCGAAAAAACTGCCGCTCAGATCGAACCCAAGCGGGAACGCTTCGTCGTGGAGATCAACCAGCAGGAAGCCGACCCTGATCTGAAATCAACGAAGGTTCTGCACTGATCGCACTCATCAGCACCGGAGAGTCACCGCAGTGAGTGACTCCGCCACTTGCAAGTCTATGATCACACCCGCTGGTGCCCTCATTCTCGCCGCTGGCTTCGGCTCCCGCTTCGGTGGCGCCAAACTCAGCGCCCTCCTCGATAATGGCCAGCCCGTATTACAACAAACCCTGCACCAGATCCTCGCGGCCGATCTTCCGGTAGTTGTTGTCTCGCGTCCGGAGGTGATTACAAGCCTGAGCCTCAACCCGAATCCGCGCCTGCGCCTGTTGAGCTTCACCGCCGCTGAGCGCGGCATGGGAGCGAG
>Ga0222714_10003382_pt1 | contig 16298 bp, 45 predicted proteins | sample C33_3DmetaG_FD_165048 | JGI IMG/M metagenome (GOLD analysis project Ga0222714, IMG submission 165048) | Estuarine water microbial communities from San Francisco Bay, California, United States - C33_3D | ecosystem: Environmental > Aquatic > Marine > Unclassified | place: USA: California...
ATCATAACTTCCGTATGTGGAGGGACTTGATGACAGGAAACTATGAGAGTTATGCTCTACTAAAAGATGACGACCCATTCCAAGAGTGTTATGAATGGTTCTGGACTTCTATTAACTTGGATGAAACTTATCCCAAAGAGTTTCTTGAGTATTTACAGCAGATGGTTGATGATATAGAATCAGGTAAAGTAAAGACATATCCAGTTACTCAAGATATGTTTGATAAACTTGAAGACCTTGTTGGAGATTTAATCAAGGAGGAAGACGATGGGGATGTTTGATTATGTCCGTTCTTCATATAATCTAGGAGAGCAGTTCACAAACGTAGAGTGTCAGACAAAAGAGATAGAAGAATGTTATAGTGGCACGATGTCTCACTTCTGGATAGATCCTGCTGGTTATTTGTGGTGTGGTGATTATAAAGGAACATCAACCTTTGAGATTATTGAAAAGGACGATCCACGATATGATCCAAAGCATTTATTTTTAAACTACGAATGGATACCTACAGGACAACATGGTAGGTATCATGTTCATCCTATTACAAAATATGTGGAGATCTACCCTGCTACTTGGGTCGGACACTATGATGATTGGCCCCGTTGTAGAATCCACTTCAAGTGTGGTAGAGTGGTTGAGTATGAGACCTTGACAAGAAAATGACCGAACTTACATTACTTACACTTTTGAATTTTGTTGCGGGTGATTTCTGTTCTGCCAGAGATCAAGGTATGGACACTCTTAAATCTGTGTTGATTGCATACTCTAAGGCAAATGATAGGTTTGGTGGTAGTAAAGTTCGTGCTGTGATTAACAAAGCTCCTGCGATTGAAGTTACTGCTCTTGCTGTTGTTGCAACCAAATGTCCCAATCTTTTATGATCAATACCGAACTATTCCCATACGAAACATTCCCTATTCGCCTTGAGTTTGGTGAGAAGAAGAACACTACAATCTGCCACTTTCAATGTCAAGAACACCTTGACAAATACCTAGAAAGGTCTAAACTGGATAAGAGAACTATTAAACTTGATTATCGTGATGGAGAACCCGTTGTACGCAGTAAAAAACACAAGAGAGACGTGGAGCAAAAGTCTGAACCAAAAAGTAACAGAGGTTCAAGTACAGTTCGCAAGCGAAAACCCCGCGTGGATTCCACTAGAAACACTGCTGGCACTACAAAACGTAAAAAATGACCTCCAAAATTAATCTTATTCTTGCTCTCCAACAAGTAGAGAACATTGGTAATCTTGTGCGAGAGAATAACTATGAGGCATTTTTTACTTCACATCTACTGCCCATCAAGTTTGAAATTGAACGACAAATAGCATTACAAAATAATGGAAAAGAAACTATATGATGACTGCTTCTTCGTTGAAGAGAAGAAGTACGGTCTTTGGAGTTCATTTGATAAAGAAGGCGAAGGATTGATTACTGCACTTACTGAAGAAGAATGTGTCAAAGGAACGCGATTTTATCTGAAGGGGTTGCAAGATGGTTGGGGTGATTCTTCTGTTAAATATGATGGAACTGTTGGTGGAAAACTTTAGTCTTGACATCACATAAAGTTTCTGTTAAATTAGACAATATTTGTTTCTCCAAATGAAATCCAGAAGAACTGAAATAAAAAACGGAGATGAAGTGGTTTTTTTAGGAAAACCGCAATCATGGTCCACTATTTCTGATTATGGTATTATGAAAGAGGGGGAAGCATATGTTGTCCATTTTTCAACACCATCTCAAATTTCTATAGTTGGTGTTCCTGGATTACATGACAAATCGCTATTTAAAAGGATATGACATTACGCACATTTGTTGATAAAAATGGTAACACTTGGGAATGGAATGAAACTCCCGAAGTCATTGCCGCAGTCAAAAAACTAGCAGAGTATGCGGGTAACTATCCTGGACCTCTTTATGCTCCACATCCACATTTAAAAAATGAAACTACGATTGACACAAAAACAACAGATGTGGGCTAATATCTTTCAATGTGCTGTTGAAAGATCTAATATTTACTTTGAAGAGAAAGACCTAGATAGACATGCACGAGAGCACACAACTGTCGTGTTAGCACTACAAAAAGGTGAACAATTTTGGAAAGAACTTCTGTAGAACATCCCTATCATGTTCTTGATCCAACTACTCCATGGTATGAATGGATGTCATATCTGGAATGTTGTTACAGTTTGCAAATAAAACCTAGCATGAATAGATTTCTTGCATACAATAGATACTATAATTCTGTTGTAAACAAATGAATTTATTTCACTGGTTCTTTGCTCCCACAGAAAGAGAAATATGTGAAGAGATTGATATGTATTCAATTCTTCTGAATATGCAAGATAGGATAGAAAAGTTAGAACTAGAAAATATAGAACTAACTAATGCTTTGTATGAATCTGAAAACAGACTGCAAGCACAGATTGACAATATACATCCAGTAGTTTACAATTTACAAGACTTTACATTAGAAAAATGACCTATTCCGTTACTCTTCGTTCTCCTGATGGAACTGAAAATGTAATTCAATGCCAAGAAGATCAGTATATTCTTGAGGCAGCAGAAGAAGCAGGTATTGATCTTCCTTCATCGTGCCGTGCAGGTGCTTGTTCTGCTTGTGCTGGCAAACTTATTTCTGGTACTGTTGATAATGAGGAGCAATCGTTCCTTGATGATGACCAACTCGCTGATGGTTGGGTGCTGACTTGTGTTGCATATCCCACCAGCGACTGTGTAATTTTAACTGAGCAAGAAGAAAACCTCTGATGTACGAATTAGATGACTTTGAGAGAGCTCTTGCCCACTTTGGAACGCGGGTGGATATCATCATTGCTCTTGAAATGGGAGGAAAAATTGATGGTGTTGCCGCTTATAAAGAAATCAAAGCAGAACTTAAAGAACTCAAAAAAGCAAAAAAACAATACGGTAAGGACCTGTAGTAAATGTAATTTGGAGAAACCCCTTGACGAGCACCACTTCCAGGTGGTAAAATACTTCCGTGATGGGTTCTCCTATTACTGCCACGAGTGCTCCAAACCTAAACCTAGGGATTGATTATGACTGACTTTGATTACAAAAAGTATTCTCTTGATAAACTTGAAACGTGGATGCGTGATGCTTTGACTGCTGCTGAGGCATCACCAAAAGAAATATATGATGTTATCAGAGGTGTGGTACATGAAGAATACCATTACTTCAAGCACCAAACTGGTCGTTGTTATGAACTTTTAGCACTTCTAGGTGGAACTAATAATCTCCAAGAACAAGTAAAAGCACAGGGAGAACTCTGGGAAAAAGAGGATGCGATTCTTTCTTGTGACAAAGATGATGAGTCACCTGAATGTAAAAGTGCTTGGGATGATTTTTGGAACGATGTAGACGAAAAGCACAGTCGTGAATATAACCTGCGTGAAGCAGAGTATTATAATCAACGAGCAAAACTTGATGCTGAGTTTGAGAAAGTCAAAGCAGCAGGTGGATATGAATGGACACCTGCAACACCTAAAGATAAAGTGGTTAAGTGGCAACTTCCTGTTGAGATTGATGGAACAAGTGGAGAATATTATATCCAGTTCCCCGATGACTTGATGGAAGCAGCAAATATTGAAGAAAATGATACGGTAGAGTGGGTAGATCAGGGTGATGGTTCTTATCTGCTGAAGAAAGTATAATGTATACAATCAAACTTCTTGCTCCTTTTCTGATGGGAGTATGTGCAAATAACTTCCTAGAAGGTCAGGGTGAGTATTGCAACCCTAGACAATCCAAACCAAATGTAGTAAGATACTATGAACCTGGAAAATCCTGTTACAAGAATGGGATTTTCTATGAAAAATGTGAAAACAGTCCTGAAGTTAGGTATTGACAAAAAATGATTAACAACTTTTTGATTGCTGCGGCAGTTACTATTCCCACCACTCCATATTGTGCTCCCATTCTTGCAAAGGGAGATGTTGAGTCACCTATTCCTGCAGTCTCTGCACCTTTTGGTGGTATGACTTCTGCTCTTGGAAGTTATGATGGTCCCCCATCTATGGCAGTGACTGTTGTAGCAACTCCCAATGCTATTACTTGTCGTCAACGAGCACGGGCAAAGTATTTTGAACTGGGTGCTACTGATATGTCTAAGGATACTGAGAACGCACAATGGGGAACCTTCGGTAACATTCAATCACTTGTGTGGTGTCGTGGTCCTGAGGCAGTGATTTCTGTTGCTGGTCGCAGTTTTGATGCTGCTGTAGAAATTAAAGACGAACTTAAGAAGGCATTTTGATTATGGCACTCTCTGAATCAGTTGAAACAAGTTTGAAAGAAGCAGAAGCAAGTTTGCGTAATGCACTTGCATATGCTGCACGTCAAGAACGTCCGATGGTTTGTAGCGTAATTGCTGATCTCATAACACGAATTGAATCACTACAAGCAACAGATTCTATTCTTGATAAACTGGAAAGCAGAAAACCAGGTGATAGTGGTATGTTTGGAAACTTCTTTCAAGATAACGGTTAAGAAATATTACTACAGTCTAAAGACAATATTAAGAAACACAACATTTCACTTAAATACTGTTAGGATACTCTCATAATCACGGGAGCACAACAATGACTCTTCCATCCAAAGGAAACAATAATCTTACAGATGATGAGTGGTATGAAATGGATGCACTTAGAAAAGTCATCAATCAACGTCCACAAGCAGTTGTTCCTGAAAAGATGGAAAAGTTTACCGAATACTTGGTGCGAAGTTTGAGAGAAAGAGGTGGTTGATTTCTGGGGAGGTGTAAAAAACCTCCCCTTTTTTGTTTGAATTAAAGTTAGGATCGTCCAAAGTGTACCAGTAGTATAAGCACAACTTTCAAATGGCAACACGCTCTCGCATCGGTCTTGAACTTTCTGATGGTTCTGTTCTGTCTGCATATGCACACTGGGATGGTTATCCTGAGTGGATGGGTCGTATTCTTCGCACTCATTACAACAGCAAAGATGCTGCTGCAGAACTGATTGATGGTGGAGATATGAGTTCTCCCTGGACTAATGCTGGTTGGAATAATGAAACCCGCCAACAAGGTCCTCTTTATTATTCTGAGCGTGGTGAAGAATCTTCCCCTCGTCTTGATGCTGACCTCTGTGAGTATCTGCTCCCCGACAATAGTGAAGAGTTTGCATATGTGTTCCGCAACGGTGAATGGGTGTGCTATAATCTGAATAAGTTTGATGATACCAAACTTCCCGAAGTCGTTTCTATTCCTAGTGGAGCATTGATGGCATGATTACTACAATTATGGCAGGTTTTGCCTTTGGTTATTGCATCGCAGACATTATTATCACTTATCGTGCAAACAAACGTCTGAATGAAGATCTCAAACAAATGATCAATCAGGAACTAAACAAATGAAAACTTCTACTGCTGTCGGTGTTATTTTTGCTGCGATTGTTATCGTAACTGCAAGTGTTTTATTTGAGGCATGGTTGCTTGGACTAATCCTGTCATGGTTTAATGTATCCTTGACCTTCTGGCAGAACCTTGCTATTATTGTTCTTGCTAACATGATCTTCAAAAACTCTGGGAGTTCATCTAAGTGAATCGCAAGTACATTGCCGCTGGACTGATTAGTTTTTCTGCCATCGTTGGTTGGAATGTCTTTCTGATCCAGCGTGATCATAGAATGTTTGACGCTTACTATCGCCAACAAGCAATAGAAAATCTAAAACATCCACCGAGTTCTGATATTACATATTCTCCGAAAGAGAGATTCTGTCAGTCTCAAGCAAAGTGGCATCCTGATTGCAACTTAGAATGATAGAGTTTTTTATCATTTCGGCAGCATTTGGATGGATGTTTTTTGTACTATTCTCCAAACATTTTGATTACTTAGACGAGCATAAGAAAAATGATTCCTCAACGCATCCGAGAACTGATTATGAACGCTGAACGTGAAAAGATTGCCTATGAGTTTTGGGTAGAGATTGAACGTCTTGCTGCTGAACAAGAAGTGACTGTTGATTATTATCTTGCGGAGTTTTACTGATGACTTTTATTCTTGGTGTTGGAGTTGGTGTGCTGATTACAGTAGGATTTGCACTCCTATCTGTGGCATCTGATGCTGATGATACGATTGACAATAACACCGATTTTCGTTAAACTTGAGAGGTAAATTACACAAACAAATGGCACAAAAGTTTCTTTACATCGTTGATCATTACATCCCTTTTCCCTCTAGTGAATATGGCGGAATCTGGAATGTAGTTGCAGAACATGATGACGAATGTTTTGACCTTATCTCAGCAGGAGATGAAGATGGTTTTTATAATGAGTATTATAAAGTTCTTCGTGAGAATATCCTAAATGCACGGAAGTTTGCTCTTGCTGAAGATGTAGAGTCTTTTGTTGTTGAGGAGTTTACTACCTGATATGACCCAAAACGTGGAGCATGGAAACAATATGATTGCTGATCTTAAAAATCAGTATCAAGATCGTATCAACTATCTTCAGCAAAAGATTACGGAGCAACAACATGAAATCTTGCAACTCCAAGAACAAATCAAATACATGTCAAAAGATAGATTTTACGATTGCTGAGTTTCCACATAAAGCACCGAAAGATTATAGTTATGAGTTTGAGGAGTACAAACGTGGCGTGGTTTCTATTTGGTTACGCTGTCATCGCAAGTTTGACTACAATAATGGTGCTTCAACCAGAACTATTTGGGGATTTTATAAATCCAAAACCAGGGAATACTATGCCCCAGTCAATAGTAAGACCATCGGTGCTTGTGTAAATATCAAGGATACGCGGAATTATACCGCAATGCCTATCAAACAAACTCCATTGGAGGCAGCGTTTGTATGACATATGAACCACAAATAAATGATTATGTTGTATGGAACAATGGAAAGGGAGTTGAGGGTTGGGTTTATTTCAAGTGTGAAGAATATATTACCATTGAACATAGTGTTCGCCCTAAAGATGAAGTCAACCTTGTGTGCTGTCCAATTCACAGAAATGAAAGATTACTTGTGATTTGTTATAAAGAACAATGGAACCAATTAGAGTACGTTAAGTCCCGATCATCAATCTATGAAGAAACAAAAAAATGCTTGGCGATTGCTTGCTAAAGCATTGGGAGAAAAGGCAAGTAAAAATGATAAAGAGGCGGATAGGGTAGCACTTATCCGCCTTGTGATGTTTCTATCCATCTTTATCACTAACTGCTTCATTGTAGCAAATGCTATTCGCCACTGGAATGATGAACCACAGATATACTTTGTCATTGATGGAAGTTATGTTGTACCAAACAATGATGAGGTATTAAAGTTAGGATCGCCTAAAGTGTTTTAGTAATGTAAGCACACAATTTATGGACTCCTACGACGACATCCAAATTGAAGAACTGCAAAACTTTGATTTTGTTGCTGAAGATTTGGCAGATTTGATTGATGAAGACAACAAGTTCAACATCAATGAATACATCAACGGCAACTACGATTACTGATAGACAGTTCTGAAACTGTCCACCAAATCCCCCACACTGACCAAAAATCCTTTATTATTCTCAAATGACTGAAAACATCCCTAACGTGCTGCCCCACATTCAAGAACTGAAAGATGCCTGGAGGAAGCAAGATTTCAATTTCACTAAGCAACAACAGGAAGAATATGACCTGCTGATTGCTACTCGCCGCGAACGTGTCAAGCAGTTCTATGCTGAAGGTCGCGTCTTCAAGGGTTCCTATAAAGCAAAGGAAGAGGAGTTCTAAATACTAAAAAGTAGTGTTCAGATAACAATGAAATCATTTCAGGAGTTTGTATTGATTGCTGAAGCAGCATATGATAAAGAAGTTATGTCATCTTCCCAGATTCGCAAGACTGGTGAAGGTGGACGTATTGGTGCTGAGCGTAAGAAATCAACTCCTGAAAGACGCAGAATGAAAGCAGTTGGTGGTGGTAAAACAGAACCAGTCCAATATAAACCACGCAAGGATATTGGACAACAGCGTAGTTCTGAAACTAGAACACAACAACCAACACAAGAGCGTGGATCTGCTAGAGAGAGACAATTAGCAGCAGCAAAAGAAGAAAGAAGAAAAGCAGCACAAGCAAGGGCAGCAGCAAAGAAAGGTGGCGGATCTGCACCAGCAGCATCTAAACCAACAGGAAGAGAAGCAGAGAAAGCAGCATCTAAACTACTTTCTAAGAAGAAACCAGCAGCAAAACCTGCAGCAGGATATACTCCACACAAAGCATCTGGTTATTCTCATCAAGAGAGACAAAAAGTTACTAAGGCAGGTGAAAGAATGTTGAGAGGTATAATGAAGCAGCAAGAGACTGACAAGTATAAGAAAGCAACAGGTGAAGCACCTAAGGGTAAAGCAAAAACCAAGATTCTTGGATATGTAGAAAAACGAATGGCAAATTGAACAATGAGATTTAAAGTAACTTACACTGTTCCTTTTAGTCCTAATCCTGATTTGAGGACAGAAGTATTTGAAGAAGAGATTTCTTGCACTGATCCTAAGACTGCAAGAAAAAAGATTTATGAAAAGCACCCAAATGCTTCAATTTCTTCTATGGTTCAAATATCTTTCTTCTGACACTTTCTGGCAATTAAAGTTAGGATCGTCCAAAGTGTACCAGTAGTATGACTGATGCCTTCGCTATGGACCGAATTGAAATCCAACGCAAACTCTATGATGCTCGCAACGAGTATCTGAAAGCAAAGAAATCTGTAGAGTTTTGGACTCGTGAAATCTCTTTTCTGAAAGAGTGTGAAGACAACCTCAATAAAGGTCGCACTGATGGTTGGTTGTTCCGTGAAATGTTTGGAGATACTCCACTCGCAGAAGAAGTCTACGGCGGTTGATTGACTGCCACTAGCACCCTCTAGAATCCCCTAGAAGGGTGCTATTCTTGTCTTTAGATACCAAACCACTGAGAAAGATGAATTATATTCAGATCCCCGATTTTGTGTTTGATAGCATCATCAACAACCTGCAGAGAGGTTATGATGTGTGTGCTGGAGTTGATTACTCTTCTGAAGAAATGGAGAAGTCTTCAGAGTTTGCAACTGGATATAGTCGTGCTACAATAGCAAGTGTACTTGAAGACCTTAAGCGATACAAACAGACTGTGAATTAAAGTTAGGATCGTCCAAACTGTCCCTATAGTATGAGCACCAACCACATGAACATTCAACTTCGCCCTCACCAAGAACGCGGTGTTGCTGCTATGGCAGAGCACAACAAAGGTCAGATCATTGTGCCTACTGGTGGTGGCAAGACTCTCAAGATGATCTATGATGCTCTGCGCGAGTTGCAGTCTGAAACTCCCCAGACCATTGTTGTTGTTGCTCCTCGTATCTTGCTGGCAGAGCAACTCTCTAGTGAGTTCCTTGAGTTCATCACTAATGCTGAAGTCTTCCACGTTCACAGTGGCGAAACTCACCACGAGTCTTCTACTCGCCCTCAAGAGATTCGCAACTGGGTTGATGCTAACGCTGGCAATCATCGCCTGATTGTAACCACCTACAACTCTCTGTCGCGTCTTCAAGTGGCAGAGATTGATGTGGATACCATCTACTTTGATGAGGCACATAACTCTGTTCAGCGTCACTTTTTCCCTGCAACTGAGCACTTCTCTGCTAACGCACGTCGCGCATACTTCTTCACTGCCACTCCGAAACATTCCCTCGCAGTTGGCAAACCAGGCATGAATGATGCTGCTGTTTATGGTCAGGTAATCTGCAAAGTTCCTGCTCCTGAGTTGGTTGAAGGTGGTTACATTGTTCCCCCTAAAGTGATCGTCAAGCAACTTGCTATGGTGACTGGCAAGCAGACCAACTTTGACCGCGATTCGGAGAATCTGCTGGAAACGATTGACGACAACAAGGTTGGCAAGATTCTGATTTGCGCTAAAGCAACCAAGCAGATTGTCTCGCTGGTGACTGAAACTGATTTCTGCTTCCAGTTGGAGTGTCGCGGTTATTCTTGGATGTACATTACTGCCAAGACGGGTGCAGTTATTGATGGTCAGAAGGTCAATCGTGAGGTGTTCTTCGACACTCTCTCTGCCTGGGGCAAGGATAACTCCAAGAAGTTTGTGGTTCTTCACCACTCCATCCTCGCAGAAGGTATCAACGTCAGCGGTCTGGAAGCAGTATTGTTCCTCCGCAATATGGACTTCATTGGTATCTCTCAGACCATCGGACGTTGCATCCGACTTCATCACGATGATGCCAAAGGTATGCGCGATGGGACTATCCAACCTGGCAACCTGAGTCAGTATAGCAAATCGTTCGGTCTTGTGTGTATCCCTGTGTACTCCAAGGTTGGTATTGCTACTGCCCGCAGTGTGCAGTCGGTTGTTGATACGATCTTTGTTCAGGGCGAACCTGCCATCTCCACCGTGAGGCGGTGAGTCTCACAGTAGACTCAAGTGCTGGTCAGGGGTCAAACCCTGATTTTTTTGCAATTCTACCTGGAGGGTGTCATAGGTCATCCGCCGCAACAAAAACGACGATTTTTTGGAAAGTGTAACGCTATGGAAGGATTTATTGTTGGTAAGGGTCACTATGCTGCCATACCTTATGGTAAGCAACTGATGATCATTCACAACGGTCAGCAACTCAAAGTGTGTAGGACCGAAGCATCAGCAAGAAAGTTCATTGATGACCACAAAAAAGGTAAATCAATGGGCAAACTTCCATTGGATTAAAGTTAGGATCGTCTAAAGTGTTTTATTATTAGAACAATTCTAATTTTATGTTTGATCATATTTTTGAAGACGGATCTCTCCAGGATTATATCAATCAAAACGCACAAGATCCTTGGATTGGTACATCTTTTCAAGGTTATGTTTTTATGTCACCCAAACAAAAAGGCGAGTTTGGTGAACGATTTGTGTCCAAATACTTTGAAGAGAAACAACATCAAGTGAAGAGGGCAAAAACATCAACCGCTGGACACGATAGAGTCATTGATGATATACTTGTAGAGATTAAGTTTTCTCTTGCCACCCGCGACAAAAAAGGTGGAGTAAAGGAGAATCAGTTTATCATCAACCACGTTTCTAGAGATAAAGATTGGGAAAGACTTGTGTTTTTTGGTATTAACTCAACTGAAGAAAATTCTTGTTTGTTTTGGTTCGCAAAAGAGGATTTTATTGAACATCTGAAAAGTGATGATTGCCTTTTTGCACCACAGCAAGGTGGTAAATCTATTGGTAATGATGATTATATCTGCACAAAGATCGATAAATTAAAGTGTATGTCCTTTGTTAAAACTATAGACCAATGGTAAATCTATTTCACGGCGATTGCCTAGACATTCTACCAACACTTTCTGATAAATGTGTTGATATGGTGATGGTAGATTTGCCATATGGAACAACTGCCTGTAAGTGGGATTCTATCATTCCACTAGAAAAACTGTGGGAGCAGTATAATAGAATCTGCAAGGAAGATGGGGCAATGGTATTCACTGCAGCGCAACCATTTACGACTATACTTGCTGCCTCTAATCTTGAAAACTTTCGATATGAATGGATTTGGGAAAAACCGCAAGGAACTAATCCTATGAACGCAAAAGTGATGCCATTAAAGTCTCACGAAAACATTTTAGTATTTTATCGCAAGAAACCCACATATAATCCTCAAATGTGGTACTCAACTCCTTACAGTGGTTTCTCATCAGATACTAGCAAGATTGGTGAAGTTTATGGTAGTGCAAAGAGCAAACATCGAGATAATCCAGATGGATCAAGATACCCAAAAACAGTATTACGCTTCAAACAGGAAAAGGGATTGCATCCTACACAAAAACCAGTGGATTTGGTAGAGTATTTGATTAAAACATATACTAACGAAGGTGATATGGTTCTTGATAATACGATGGGATCTGGTACAACTGGTGTTGCTTGTATGAATACGAATAGGAATTTCATTGGTATTGAGAGTGACGCTGAATACTTCAAAATAGCAGAAGAACGTCTAAACAATCCACTGCTAAATGCTCTGAATTAAAGTTACTCACCTCTGAAGTGTCTTAGTAATGGAATGAGATGCGCCATAAAGACACTCAACTTACAAACTTCAATCGGACTAATACAAATGACTCAACAATTTGTTAAGCAGGTTATTGAAGGTTGCACTGCTGGTCTTCCTGCCCAGATCAAGTATTACACTCAGTACAACCAACCCGTTAAAGTCATTGATGATACCCTCTCTGAGGTCATCGGTGCTATCATCAACGACACCCTTTGTGGTGGCACTGGTGGTGGTGGATGGGATGCTTGTGACGGGGGAGAGAGTAAGAACTCTTCTCACGTTCAATCTAAGTTCTGTGCTAATTGTGGCAAGAAAGTTTCTTTCTTTGCTGAGAATTGCCCTCACTGTGACAGCAACTCTTTCAAGGCAACCAAAGCACAAAAGAACACAAAGCAAACTAATCCCCGCGATGGTCGCTGGGGTATCAGTGCCAAGTCGCACTTTCAGTATAAGGAAGAACTGAAAGAGTATCGTTTGTCTCTGGTTGAACCGCTGATTGATGATCCTAAGTGTCGTCAATTCCGTTTCACTTACTGGACTCTTGATAAGAACAGTGAGCACCTGGATCTTTATGCTCAAGCACAGTTGGATAGTGATAAGTCTAATCACATCAATTTCCAACCCTATGGTGTTGACTTCTACCTCAGTCTTCCTGTAATGAAGTTCACTGGTGTGCTCACTGTGCATGAAGATCGTACAGAGTTTGACTTTGATTTCTTTGATCTTGATAACACAACTCCAGTGGAGATTCCTGCCAAGTTTGCTTGCAAAGATTCTAAATCTGTGATAGAATCTAAGAACTTCGGTAAGGAACGTGGCGAATGGGTGAGGAACTGATTTACAAGAATCAAGACTGTATTGAGTTTCTCCAATCGTTAGAAAGTAGGTCCGTAGATCTAATCTGTACGGACCCACCTTACTATCGTGTTGTCAACGATGAGTGGGATAATCAGTGGTTCACTATAGACCAATACTATGAATGGTGTGAGCAGTGGATCACTGAGTTGGGCAGAGTTGCAAAGTGGGGTTGTAGTTTTTGGTTGTTCGGTTTCCCACAACAACTCTGCCACCTTTTGCCTGTGATTGAACGTGCGGGATTCACATTCCGCCAGCAGATTGTAGTGAACAAGGGGATGCAAGCAGTTGCAGGTAGGACAAGTGATAAACTTAAAATGTTCCCTACTGCCACTGAATCCATCTTCTTTTTTCACTATGAAGCACGGGATCATATCCGTGATTTGTTACAGGCAGAGCGTAAAAGATTGGGGTGGAAAGGTTGCGACGTGAATGGATTTCTTGGCAAAGCAACAACAGGTGGTGGCACATTTGCTTGCATTGCATCCGAAAAGAAACCACGGGAGCATAGAGTCTACCCTACCAGAGATGACTGGACTAAGTTACAGGAAGTGATGAATCTTCCTGAGTATGATGATCTGGTCTACACATTTAACTTACAGCGAGGACTGACAGATGTGTGGGATGATATCAACTTCTATGATCGCAAGGTTGAGAAGTTCCACAGCACACAGAAACCTATTCCACTGATGGAAAGATTAGTGCTCACATCATCTAAACCAGGGCAAACAGTTCTTGACATTTTCGGTGGGTCAGGTTCTACTGGTGTTGCTTGCAAATTGCACGGAAGAAAGTTCGTTGGTTGTGAGGTTGATGAGACATATTATCAGAAATCACTACAACGAATTGAGGACACACAAAAGCAACCTGAACCAACCAATTTCTTTTGAATTAAAGTTAGGATCGCCCAAAGTGTCCTAGTAGTGTAGTTCATAAGGTCTGTATGACCCGCAACCGCAAGCAAACCGTAAATGTTGTTGCTGAAGTGAAAGTTCCTGAGGTTCTCATCACTCGTCAGCAATATATTCAAGACATCAAGGTTCGTTGGCAAATCCATCAAATTGAAGTCAAACATTTGGTGGAAGATGTAAAGAAAGCAGTGAATGTTTGCTCTCCTTACATTCAGAAAACACTGGATTATTCTATTAGTCGTTATCAGGAAATCCGTGCTCGATTCGTCACAGTTTGATAACTGTACTATGGGCACCTGCTTTATAGCAGGTGCCTTTTTTAATTGAATTAAAGTTAGGATCGCCCAAAGTGTCCTAGTAGTATGACTGCCAAGCAAATGCAAAACAAGCACCTAGAGCATCCCGAAGATTGTATCCTAACTGGTGATCTTTCGGTTCTTGATTGGTTCTCTGAGGTAGAATCTACCATCAGTGTGAAGATGGATGGTGCGCCTGCTATTGTGTGGGGCACAAATCCTCAGAATGGTAAGTTTTTTGTCTGCACGAAAGCAGCATTTAACAAGAAAAAGATTCGCCTATGTTATAACGAGGATGACATCTTCACCCATTTCGGTGGACAACCTCGCGTAACGCAAATCCTCATCTTCTGCCTGGATTTCCTGCCACGCACTAAACAAGTGCTGCAAGGTGATTGGATTGGTTTTGGTAGTGGGTTGGATACATTTACGCCCAACACGATTACCTACAAGTTCCCTGCGCCAGTTCGTCAGGACATTATCATTGCTCCACACACAATTTACAGTGGTGCTGATGACATCCGTGAGATGACTGCTGCTCCTTTGATGAGCAAACTGATCAGCACTAAGCACTGCCTGTTTGTGCAACCTGAGGTGGAACTGAACCCTTATCGTGAAGATTTGGAGGATGTGTGTAAGTTTGCCAAGCAAATGTCCACTCTGTGTGACTTTGTAACGCCAAACAAAGCAACACAAATCAAAAAAGAGATCAATGCCTGCATCCGTGAGCAACGGACCATCTGTGAGGATGAAATTGCAGAAAAATGTGATTGTGACATCAACCTGATCCGTTTGTGGAAGTTGGTTGCATCTATCAAGGAAGATATGTTCCTGTTCATTCACGAAAGGGATGATATTGAGTGCTACCTGTGGGATGTTCAAGGTTTCCACGAAGGTTATGTGATTTCCAACAAGTATGGGACACATAAAGTAGTGGACCGTGAGGTATTCTCCCATGCCAACTTCACAATGGCAAAGAATTGGGGTTGAATTAAAGTTAGGATCGTCCAAAGTGTTCTAGTAGTATGACAACCACAACTTTCGCTGAATACGCTGCCCAGCAAGAGGCACGAAACAACATCGCTAATGCTGTTCTAGCACACACTTTTGCATTGTGTGAAGCATTGCGTCACAATGGACCTGATGGTTATGACTTCTACCCAGAAACGGGTCGTAAGTATCACAAACTCGTGATGGTTGATAGTGGCGGTGGACGCAGTGTTCATGCTTTTGTAGACAAGAAGACTGGCGAGGTTTATAAGTCTGCCAGTTGGAAGTCTCCTGCCAAAGGTGTACGTTATGACCTGCGAATCATAGAGCAACGTGAATGGTTGCTGCAACATGCTGACTGGGCGGGCGGTTATTTGTATGCAAAATGATTTGCGTTTAGCATCAACAATCAAACTCTTTAATTCACCTCCAGTTGAGAAAAGGCGGTGCAATCCTAGATTAAAGAGTAGCGAACAAACTTTGTCTGAAATGATCAAATCTTTGAAATCTGGATACAAAACAAATGACTGACTACCAACAAGAAATTAAAGACCTGACAGTAACACGATCTCTTCGTCTGTTGCGTGATGGTTTCAAGAGTGATTTTGCCACCTTTGCATATGCTGATGAGCGAATGACCACACTTCTAGCAGAACTTGCAACTGAGTTCGTTGATACTAACATTCCGATTGTTGATGAGGATGTTGAGGTTGACCTGGCAATGATGCTGATTGAATCTGTTGACATTATCGCACGATGAAGTACAGTAAAGAACAACTAATTGAAGCACTTTACAGTGAGTATGTGTTTCTTTGCCATGATGACTTTGACCCTGATGTTGATGCAACCCCAGAAGAATACCTGGAGATGCTAAATGAAATGTCAGAAAATGAGTTGATCAAAGAGATGAATGTTGATGAAGATTTCATCCTTGATGAATATATGGAGGCATGGTTATGACCTACACTGACATCACAAAACTTGAGAATTGCCCTGAATGTGGTGCTAATTGGGTTGAAAAACTCATTCCACAAGAATACTGGGAAAACTATTCTCCTCCCTATTTCTATAGTCGTGTGATAGGAGTTGAGTTGCTCCACGAAGACAGAATTGATCACTGGTTGTGTCCTGATTGTAACCACAAGTTTCCACGATGACTTACTCTAACCTCTCAAAGATTCGTCCCAAACTGCGTACAACTGGGCG
>Ga0222714_10003383_pt1 | contig 16296 bp, 16 predicted proteins | sample C33_3DmetaG_FD_165048 | JGI IMG/M metagenome (GOLD analysis project Ga0222714, IMG submission 165048) | Estuarine water microbial communities from San Francisco Bay, California, United States - C33_3D | ecosystem: Environmental > Aquatic > Marine > Unclassified | place: USA: California...
ATTCTTAAAAAATATCCAAAGTATCGCTAAAAATTATTTTTCCACTTTCCATTAAAAAAATAAAAATTGATAGTATGTATAAAAGTATATAAGGATAAATTATTTTCTTATATTATAATAGAGAATAAGAATAGAATGACCCTAATGAAAGCCCCCGTACTTATAACCAAACCTTTTGACCGAACTTTTACTTTTGAATGTAAAAGTGAGACTGATTATATGAAATATCTTAAAGATAATCCTGATATGTGTGAAGTTATCGGTGGATACAAGCAATTTATAAAACCAGTATTTGATGTAGATGCTTATAATACTGATATTGATATTGATGATGTAAAAAAAGACATTAACAAAATTTTCCCAACTAAAAATATTAATTATGCCAAAAGAGACCCCCGTGAAACTAAAAAAGGAATGAAATTTTCATACCGATTTTATGTAGATGGTGTTAAAATGTTTAGTCCTAACCTTAAAGAGTTGATAATACATTCTAAACTTAATGAAAACCCTATTTATGATTTGTCAATTTATGATAAAAATAAAATTCTATTCTTACCTTTTACTACCAAGAAAACAGATGGTGTTGCTCCTGTATTAAATCCTATTGATTGTGATTTATTTAAATGTTGTGCTTCTTATGTTGAAGATGATTTTGAAGACTGGAATGGAAAAGTAAATTTTTCTGAAAAAGAGAAAGGAGAACATTTATTAAAAAAAATTAATGAAATATGTAAAAAACAAGAAGAGAAAGAAGAAGATGATGAGGATGAAATTCAAGCAAGAAAAAGTGATGGATTTTACAAAATTATCACAAAACACGTACAGGCTTTAAGTGATGAAAGAGCAAGCCAATACAGCGAATGGTTAGAAATTATTATGTGTATTATCAATATTGGTGAAAAGTATGAATGGAAAGATGAGAAAGTTATTGAACTTTGTGATGTATTTTCTAAAAAAGATATTGTATCGTATAATGAAAAAGAAAATAGACGCAAAATATATGCTTTATTAGGAAGTCAAAGGACAGATAAAGTAGGATACGCTCGTTTGCTTTCTCGTTTAAAAGAAGATAATCCAGTTTATTTTAAAAAACATATTATTCCTTCTTATCGTGAAGTTAAAGAAGACTTTGAGAAAGAATATTGTGTCATCAATAATCCTGTTTCTATTTATAGAACTCCTTTAATTCCCCGTTTCATTACAGAAAATTCAGATGTAGGCGAAATTAATCAGCAATTAAAACCTACTGATGTTGGATTTCAAGTAGCAAATCGTTATTATATGGGTAAAGTAGTTAAAGATGGTAAAGTTATATTTGAACCAAAACCATTTTATAGAGATTGGATAAAAGACCCAGAAAGATTATCATACGAAGGTATTGTATTTAGACCAAGTGGTATTGATAACCAGATGTCACAATATTATAAAAATTTATTTACTGGATTTAAAGCGGATAAAATTGAATTAATTGAACCTGTTGATTATTCAAATATTCAGCCAATATTAGACCATCTCAAAATGGTTTATTGTGCGGGTGAAGAAGAACATTATCAATATGTTCTAAAATGGTTTGCTAAAATTATTCAAGACCCCGAACACAAGCCACAAGTTGGTTTAGTGTTCTATTGTAAAGACCACGGGACGGGCAGAAATACATTTACTAATTATTTTCAAAATGAAATATTAGGATGTGATTTGTCAGCAACCGCAAGGCAAATTGAAAGAATATTTGGAAAGTTTAATAGTATTTTGGCAAAATGTATGTTCCTTGTTATTGAAGAAGCAAGCGGGGATATTAAAAAATATATGGAAGATTTTAAAAATCTCATCACTGAACCGACTTTTACTATTGAAAAGAAAAATATTGATGCTGGTACGTTTAAGAATTATGTCAATCCTATCCTTTTGACTAATAATAAAGATATTTTAGATATTGATGACAAAGATAGAAGGTTCGCAATATTTGAAAGTTCTGCGTGTAAAAAAGGCGATGTAGATTATTTTAATAAATTATATGCTTGTTTAGGTAATAAAAAAAATGCTGGAATATTCATAAAATATCTACGTGAAGAAGTAGATGCTTCTTGGACGCCTATGGAATTTCAACAATATAGACCTATTACAAAAGCATATCGCAAACAACAATCTGTTAATGCTAAAAATTATATTAAATTCATTTCACATATTACTTGCGAAGATGGATTACTTATAGATGGTGAAACCACAAAATGGAATAAATACAAAGGTAATAAAACTATTAGAATTTCTCATATTGACTTATATTCTAAATATAAAAATATGTGTGAATATTACAAGTATTCACCTTATCCATTTGATAAGTTTATTGATAATATCACACAAGAAGGAACAGGAATTACAGAAATATTAGATAAAAAATATCATAAAAAACGATTATCATTTGATAAAGTTCAAATAGAGAAATGGGTTGAGATATTTCGCAACACTGCTGACGAAAATCTTGAAGTTGTTGATGATTTTGACGAAGATGACGAAGAAAATTAAGTTGGCGAAATATTTATTTTTAAAGCAAAAAAACAATATTTTTTGGTTTTATAACTTGGCGAAATTTCGCCAACTTTTTAGGCAACTTGAAATACAAGTAATGAATTTGGCGAATATAGATATTAAGTTGGCGAAATATTTATTTTAAAAGCAAAAATACCATACTTTTCGGTTTTCAACTTGGCGAAATTTCGCCAACTTTCTTCAACTTTTATTCATATATTTTTTTAGCCTCTCCTCTTTTTATTTTTAAAAATCCCTAAAATTTGGCGAAATTTCGCCAACTTGATTTTTTCGGTTCTAATTTTATATTTTATCATATTTTCCCTTTCTAACTTGGCGAAATATATATTTAAGTTGGCGAAATATATATTTAAGTTGGCGAAATATATTATAACTTGGCGAAATCTTCTTTTATATTTTCTTAATTTGGCGAAATCTTCTTTTATATTTTCTTAATTTGGCGAAATAAATATATAACTTGGCGAAATCTATTATAAAGTTGGCGAAGAATAAGAATATATATTTATAACTTGGCGAAGAATAAGAATATATATTTATAACTTGGCGAAATGAAGATATAATATAATAATATCTATAATAAAATAATTAATACTTTTTTAAATTAAATTTTTTTAAATAATCATTATAACTACCTGATAAAGTGGTTTTATTCCATAGAATATGATACGCAAGGCTACTTGCGGTATCTGGTTTTTTCCAATCACCAGTTACGGAATGTCTTGCTATCCAAGCGTGCTTAATATCATCGTCTTTGTGCTCTAAAAATGTATTACCACCTTTTAAGCCAAAAGATATTGTTTTAATTTTTTTCTTCTCTATATCATAAAATTTAGCGTCAAATCGTTTATCAGCTTTTTCTGATTTTAATAATTGAATATATTTAATCATATCTACTAATAATAAATATAAAAATAAACTACATATAGCTCTTATAGGTTTTACCAGTTCTTTCATAAAATTTCTTAACCATATTACTACTATAATCTCTACATGGCTTACACATTTTATAATAAACATTTGGATTTTTAGTGCTTATATCTTCTCGTGTTAAAATATATTGTTTTCTACATTTATTACAACATCTGGTTCCTTTATTATTTTCCACAATAATATCTTCTGGATATTTTTTAGATTTTAAATCCATTTTATTATATATTTACAAAAAAAAAAGTGATTAAATTACATAAACGTATCCATCATAATATTATTCAACATATTTTCTCTTAACTTTGAACGTAATTGCTCTGCGTATGTTTGTTGTGTTAAATATTCTATTGAGTTTCTATTATCTTCTCTTGGTTCAGGTCGTTTTTCTCTAACAATTTTTTTAATAATTTTAGTTTTTTGTTTAATAGGTTGTCTAACTTGTTGAACTGGTTGTATTTGCTTAGCCTTTTCAGCTTCCATTTTTAACTTTTCATTTTCTTCTTTAATTTTTTTAATCTCATCATCTTTCTCGGCTTTGATTTGAGACTTAGGTCTAATTTTGCTACGTGCTATTGCGAGTGATTGCCTACGTTTTTCAGCGATAGCTCTCTTGCGTTCTTCTTCTTCATCAATAACAACTGGTTCTTCAATATTTTCATCTTCATTATCACTTTCATCACTTTCAACTGCTTCTGGTATGCTTGAATTAATCTTATCTTCTTTTTCTTTTTTTAATTCAGCCCTTCTTAATCTTGCTAATTCATTTTTTCGTTGTTTTTGTATATCAGTTAAACCTTTTTTAGAAGTATCAGCATTCATTATATATTATATTAGTACTATTATATTGAGATATTTTTATTTTTAAACTTATTCAATTAGTACTATTGTTAAATTACATCCATTTCTTGTATGTCAGATTTTTTTCTTCCTTTTAGATTTCTACTACCACGTGGTCTACCTCTACTTTTAGGAGTTGTATCTTCTATTTTATTAGGAGTTTTTTTGGCAGCTGAAAAAAGCGGTGTTGTATCTTGAAATTTTTTAGGAGTATCGGCAGCCGATAAACGATTGGCACGAGTTTCAGCACTCGCCCGTCTTGGTTTTTTTTGAGGAGTATTAACGGGTTGAGGAGTATTAACGGGTGGTGAAGAAGTCATCAAAGATTTATTTATTAGATTTTGAATATCATCGTTGATAGATGTTGATTGTGAAACTTTTAATTGTTCTAAACCTTGTAATTCTTCCTTACTTAAACGCTGTCTTGAAGCTTTGAAATTTAAATCCCCTTTGGATATTATAAAACCTTTATCTAACTTTGTAGCTGATAAATTACCTATTCTGTTTGATAAGTCTTGAATTTGTTTATTATCAGGAATATATTGTTTTTGATAACATAAAGGAACACCGCGATTTGGTATAACTCTCAACATATTATTTGGAATATGTTGCCCTGAAACATCTATTAATTTTCTATCAATACATTTGTCAAAAGCATAATTAAAACGACTGGCAGTTATATTCTCTCTTGGAGTACAATTAATAACTGGTTCGGGTAATTTAGACGCTTGACTATTAGATTTTCCAAAAGTACCGATATGGGTAATATTATCTAATTGATTATATCTTTCATAAGGATTATTTCCATAACTAAGTAGTTCAACTTTTTTCGTATAGTTCAATGGCATAATGCCTTTCTCAACTGGTAATCCCGAAGTACCATCTAATAAATAACTTCTATCAATTACATTAAATAATTGATTTTGATAGTTGTTAATTTCCATTTTTATTATTCTATTTTATGGTAATATTAAAAAAACAATTAATTATTATTTCTAAAATTATACAATCACAGAGATAGCATGCCCTTCATTTACAACCATTATACGAGTAGTTTTGGCGAATACATATGGGACAAATTTATCAGTAGAAGCACCAGCAAATGTCATCTTCCAAGCAATATTAAGAGCAGAAGCTTTGCCGTCTAATCCAGATTTATAGAAATCGCCTTGTTGTAGATTTTCAAGGGAAATAACGTGAGTAAAGTAGTATTTGAGGAAATGCGCTAATGATAAGCAACCCGGATGGATACCAGAAGACATATCTTGGTTAAGATTGCCAAGAGCAATTAAACTTTCATTGTATATTTCAGCATCATCTAATGGTTGGGGCATCAAAGGGGTATTGTTGATTTCAACAGAGCTTGAAACAATACCAGAGGCATCACTTTTGAAGTAGTAAGATTGATTATAATAGTCACCAGCATATACAGAGTGATAATTAGTTGATGCCGTTTGACCCGGATAATCACCAACAACAGCAAATACATTATTAAAACAAAGCGAGTTAGTCCCCGCGTTTGCGTTACCTAATTGAAGAGTTGTGATTGGTATAGTAGCAGGTTGAAGACAACATACTAACTGGTCTAATGAAGTACTATTAACAGTTGTAAGAACATTAACACTTGTACCTTTATTAACTGCGGCAGTTTTGCTTGAAATGTAGGTTTGATAACCAATAGTTAAACCAGATGATAGTAGTTTGCTTGCTTTTAGATTATAGTATAATGGGTCATTAAACACAATTTTAGAGATAGTGAAATGAACGTCGTCAAGTGTATATTTAGCACCTACAACATTTGGGTCAGCACCAGCAGTTGATGATGAAGACGCCCATAGTACTTTTTCCTCAGCAAAAGTTATTTCAATTTCTACGTTGTTGAGGTCATTAGTATCAGGGCAAGGGCAATTACAAGTAGAAAGGAAACCTAACCAGTTATTCACCATTAATTTTTGTTGATATTCATTCGCGGTATTGGGTTTTGTTTTGATAGTAACATTTCCACCTGTAACATCATCAACATCACTTACTACTTTAAAACCAATAGAAGGGTCAGCATTTTCAAGGAAACGTTTAGAGACTTGGTCTACACCACCACCATCTAAATCATATAGTTTATTATATAAAATGTTGTAATTGTCAATGCGTTCAATGAGAGTTCCATTGACATATACAGCAAGTGTTTTAATCAACGATGAAGTTAGACGAGGGAAATGAACTTTTGAACCCGAGCTTTGCGAAGTAGTACCTTTCATAAACATAGTGAAAGTGCGTAAATCTACTATGGTATTAGAAGGTAGTTTAACTTTGATAGTTTCTCCATGATTGATAGTTCCAGTTCTATCAGGTGTTAATTTACAAGTAGTTTTAGAAAAACCAGATAAGGTTTTGATATTATACGCTAAATTTTTAGGGAAGGATGCGAACTCTGCCATATTTTATAACTATTTTCTTTCTACTATTTACAAAGATAAAAAAAAATATTATTTTTCATTTTTCATTTTTTTTATTCAAATAACATCAATAATAAAGATTTTCAAATATTAGCATTGGTTCTATCTTCTACCTATGGCAGCGTCAAAACTATCAAACATTTCTTGGATTTGTTGGGTAGATACTTCAAAAGGTGGTTCAGTAACAAATAATTCCCTTTTTGGTTCAATTTGAGATTTCTTAGCTTTTTTAGGAGCATTTTTTTCAATTTTGGCAATGGGATTTCCAAAACTATCTAAAACTAAAATTGAGCCATCTGGTGTTTTTAAATGCCCTCCTTCAAAGGAAGCTTCACCATCATCGGTAGCATTAGCGGTATGACTATTTTCTAAAACAAGTCTCATTGGTGTCTTATTCATTAGGATACGAGCTTCAATGTTACCACTAAGAGGAGCACCTGCTTCCGCGTCATCTTCATTTAAAGCTTCTAATACTGAAAATCTATTCTCACTTGCTATATCACCACCTTTGGCTTTTTCCATAACTTGATTAATAACACCATAAGGTGGAACATTTTTATCAACAGGAGGTTCTTCTGGTGGATTACCACCATCAGTTCCACCAGCTTCATTCATATTTGATTTCAAGTTTCTCATAATATCACCAAGCGATATATTGCCTTCACCAAAGTCATCATTACTTTTTTTAAGTAAAGGTTCAACTTCTTTCACATAATATCTAAAAAGTTGTTCGTTTGTTAAAACGTTATTTAAAGGTGTTTTTCTATTCATTTTTTCTACACGTTTATTGAGTTTTTCAAAAACAGATGCGAATGATGGTCTCTTTTTTTCTGTTTTTTGTTGGATAAATACATTATCTAATGAATGATTACTGGCGTTTATATTCATATATTATTCTCTTTCTACAATAATAAAATATTTTATATTATTAAAATGATTATTGAGAAAAAATTAACAGGCTTTAACAATAAGTTAAAGTTTGATAAATTAAACTATCCGCAGTGTAATTGTGGTTTGTGTCCCAAATTTTACTGGAATATGATGAATATCGGAGCGAGAGGCTCAGGAAAAACCTATACGATTTGTCAAATGATTAAACATTATGAAAAACATAAAATAATAAAAGATGGAGTGGAATATAAATTGAGAACACATTTAATATCACCAACAATTCAAGCTAACGAAATATATCAATCTTTGGATAGTTTAGATTTGTCAAAAGATGCTCACGATGATTACAACGACGGGTTATTATTAGATATTATAAATGATATCAAAAATGAAAAAAAAGAATATGATAAATATCTACTTTACAGGAAATATTATGAGAAATTTATGAAAACTCCCGATAATAAACTTGATAAACTTTATGATAATGAACCTGAGATATTCCATATGTTAGAAGAATATGATTATATACACCCAAAGGATTTTCAACACGAACCACCGAAGGTTAATATCATAATACTTGATGATTTATTAGGTAGTGATGCTTTTACAAAAAAGACAAAGTCTGTTCTTACGAATGCGATGATAAAAAATAGGCACAACGGCATCTGTTTTGCTGTATTAGTTCAAAGTATCCGAGCAGTTCCTAAGAATATCCGCTTAAATTGTTCGGTATTTCAACTTGCTTCATTCAAAAATAAAAAGGTAATTTTAGAGGATATCTATGAAGAGGTATCTAATGTAATTGGTATAGAAGACTTTGAAAAATTATACGACCACGCCACAGATAAACCATTTGGTTCATTAATCATAGATACAACTAATGGAAAGAGATTTTTAAGTAATTTTGATAATGAGTTGTTCGTTGAAAAAAAATAATCTTTGTAATATATAGATATGCCTGTAAAAAATATTGATTTTGATGATATAGATTTTGAATTGCTAATGCGTCAATCAAGAATACTTTACCCAGAAGTTGAAGATTGGATATTAGGAATGAGCGTAGAAGCATATATTAATGAATTAAAAAAACAAAATGAAACAGAAGACTAATTTATTATATGTGTATATAGTAGATGATACAAAATATAAAAAACCCACCAACGCCTCCTAAACCTCCTCCCAGAAATAATAACGAAACAATACCGGAACCTGAACCTCTACAATCATAAATAATTTATAATTTTTTTTATATGTTATATTAATAGATAATATGACTACGAGATTTATAAAACCCAAGATAGATAAATATATTCAACTATATAGTAAATATGCTAAATCAGATGATATTTATGGAACAGATGGTTATGTTGATAAAATAGTTATAACCGACAAAGGGCATTGGTATGAGGACGTTCCCAATAATATATATGGTTACCCAACCATTACTATATCACCACCTAATGTAGTAGGAGGTATTCAAGCAACAGCTGTTGTTTCAGAGGTTTCATCAGCAGTCAATGGCGGATATATTAATGGTATTACAATTACTGAAAAAGGTTCAGGATACACCTCAAAGCCTACTATTACTATAAATGACCCATTAGCATCGGGGGAATATATTGGTGGGGTAATTTATATATGGATAGATAATGGTGGAAGTGGATACACATCAACACCTAATGTTGAAATATCAGGTGGAGGAGGTTCAGGTGCTGTTGTTGGAAATATTATAATAGAAAATGGTGTAATAACACAAATAGAAATACTTAATAGTGGTAGCAATTATACATCACCGCCCAGTGTAACAATAACAGATGGTGGTGGTTCAGGAGCAACTGCTACTGCTATTTTAACTTGGGGATTTGGAGCAACAGCATCCGCTGAAATACAATTAACATCGTTAAAAGTTAAAAAATATGTATGGGAATTAGATACACCAGTTGAAGTTGATGAAAATGCGTTAATTCAAGTTGTAGATAGAGCATACACAAATGTCCCAACAGCAAATGCTAATCTTCCAATAGTAATAAGAATGTATGATATATCTACAAAGTCTGTTGTAAATACCATTAACAATTCGGAAAAAAATGATAGTTTTTATTTAGGTAAAATAATTGATATAGGTAAGGCTGATAGAAACTTTCCAAACGACATTAAATTTGAAATTCAACCACAGAATATTCACAGAATATCTTTATCAATTAATTACGGAATAAGTGATAGTTCTGGTGTTAATTCTGATATTGAATTTGTTATATTAATGAAAATCACAGAGAAAGAGCCATCTTTGATAGAGTATGGTTCTCTAAATAATATAAATGTCAATCAAATATAATATTTGATATAATTAAGAATGGAGTTACAGAAAACGAGGAGCATAACATCTTTTATATCTTCTGTAAATAGACAAGAACAAGAGGATATATATAATTTTTCAATAGATTATCCCGATGGTATATTATCTTGTAATAGTAATGAATTTATGGAAATAAATGTGCTATCTTTTGATATGCCTAATACAATGTATAATATAAATAGTAATAATAATACTTTTGAAATGATAACAAATGGTATTTCTCAAACAAAAACTATACCATCAGGAAATTATTCAGTTAAAACATTTATGGGACAACTCAACAATCTTATAGATAATGATGAAATTAAAATAATATATAACGACGCCCAAAATACTTATACATTTCGTAAGATTACAACAGAAAATATATATAATTTTAAACCAATTACCATAGGAAGATTACTTGGTATGAATGATGATGAAATATATGAAATAACGGAGGCAGGTGTAGCCACAGGTCTTATAAATCTTATTAATTATAACAAGGTAATCGTAGAAACTGAGAATATAAATTTTTATTATAGTAATATCAATAACTTAGCGGAAAAAGAAGGTAGTAAGCAGATGTTTAGTAATATCATATTCTGGAAATCAAAAGCAGATGTAGAACCTTTTCAAATATTAAAATATAATAACGAAGATGGTGGTAATTCATTTGTTTATAAAGTAATGAACCGACAAATAAATAGTATAGTTTTTAAACTAAAAAATGAAAGAGAAGAAATTATCACAGACGCACCAAATTATTTAATGGTACTACAATTTAATTTTTACAAAAAAAATGAGAGAGACTCTAACAGCATTCTAATATCAATTGATAATTCTATTAAAGAAATATATAATACTTTATTATTTGCTTTAAACAGATTAAGACTATTACTATGAAAAAAAAATAATATATTTATAATATAGAAAAGAAAAAATAGAAAATGATGCGAGGTATGTCGTCGTTAGGTAATAGACTTCAAAGTTTATACAACAATCGCAGAGGTTTATCTTCACGAGCTCAAAATATTTTAGGAACAGCAAAGCAAGGTATCCGCTTACTTGGACGAGCAAATGATTTTGTAAAACGCTTAGGTGTATCAAGCCCACAGCTTAACAATCTCAGTGGCAGTTTAGAGAGATATGGAAATCCCACTATTGATTTTGTCAATGATGAACTCAAAAACGTTCAATAATTTAATTTATTTTTGTTTAATAGATATGATAAATACGAATAAACTATTAGATAAATGTGAAGCGATGACTTTGCTATGTACCAAAGCCAGTACCTATTGGAGTTTCGTAAAGTTTTGTTTTAATATACCTTTGGTTTTAACAAGTTCCGCTATGTGTATAATCAATAGCATAAGTGATGACGCTAATAAAATGAGAATACCTAATATTATTGTAAATGCCGTGAATGTTCTGGTGTTGTCGCTAAATAATAGCATAAAAGCAGGTGAGAAATTTGATACATTTAAAAAGTTGTCCCAACAATTTATGATATTATCGCAAGAGTTGGAAAATATAGATGGTGAAATTACCAAAGATAAATATGATATTATCGTTTTAAAATATGATAATCTTATTCAAGATTGTGCGTTTGAGGATATTCCTTCCAATTATAAATTACAAGTAGCCAAGATATACACAGATGGTGAGAGATTTATACCAATACAACTTAATGGAGTTATAGGTAATTTAGGATTTAATAAAAGGAATAGCCGAGATGGCGTTGTTTTATCAAATAATAATATAGTCTAATATTAAGAGAAAATGTCTTTTATTGGCGCCACTGGATTAAACTCTTTTGAAGAAGAGATACAAGACACTAGAAATTATATAGCAAGTCGTGTATTAGAGGTACAATCAATGGAAAATGTGAATATGACGGATACCTCAAATTATACTAAAAGATTACATACTGAATTAAAAAATGAAATAGGATATGAAGGCTCAACTTTAACCAACCCTCCATTATTTGGAACTGGATTATATTTCAGGATAGAAACTCAGGAGTACTTAGTAGGTAATCCAAAAGTTGAGACTGCCTTAGGTAATATACCAGCATCTGGACTATTTGAAAAAATAGAAGATACATCAAACTATATATCAAGAATAGATAATGATAGTTCAAACTATGTTGATAGAGTTGAAGGCGAATTAAGTACAAGAATTGGGTACGCAGCAACAATAACACCTCCTTCTGTTGCGACGGGAGTATATGTTCCCATAGAGGAATTACAAGGAGAAATAACAACAATACAAGAGGAAATAACAACAATACAAGGGGAAATAACAACAATACAAGAGGAAATTAGTGGTATAGAAGGACAGATAACAGCTTTGGAAACAGAGGTTGGAGCTTCAACTTTGTTAGATACTTTTACTAATTTTTGGACTGGAACACCATCTATATATGCTGGTATAGCAGCGGCAGCTACTCTTGCTGGTGCCGCACAAACTACCGCAAGTTCAGCAAATACAAAGGCTGATACAGCACAAACTACCGCAAATTCAGCCAATACAAAGGCTGATACAGCCTTAACTTTATGGAATAAAGGAACAGGAAATTATGTCAATAACATATATCATCTTAAAAGTGGTAATGTAGGAATAGGAACTAATACCGATACAATCCTTAATAATAAATTAGAAGTTAATGGTAGTATTAACATAGCAATAGGTAATAAATATAAAATTAACAATGTAGATTTTTCATATAGTCATTTGGCGGGTACTATGCCAATTGCTACTACATTAAATTTAGGAGGTGTTAAACCTGATGGAACTACCATTACAATAACAGCAGGAGGTATTATATCTTCGCAAGGGACATCACCAACATTACAGAATGTATATCCGTTATTTGATAGTACTCAATTTAGTAATTCAACGGGATATATACGCATTAAGGATAGTATATTGGGCAGTGGCGGTGGAGTTGTAGGAAATGTCAATATAACTGATTTAGTCCCCCCTAATACTTATAATGTAGTCTCGACGGAAACCATAGATACACGACTTACAGATAGTACAGAACCTGCGGCAACGCCTTCCGTACCAAAACAAATACCTACGGATAAGTATCAATATATCACATTAACATACGAAAGTACTCATCCAAATTATTCTTCATCTGTTGTTAATAACCAAAGAGTTCATACTATCAATTTCCCTGAAAATGTTGTCGCTGATATTTTAGTAGTTGGTGGCGGAGGTGCTGGTGGTTTTGACAGAGCTGGTGGTGGAGGTGCTGGAGGTTTAGTTTTCAAAAGCAATATAATATTAACAGGTAATGTAAATGTAGCAGTTGGAAGAGGAGGTGTTGCTAATACCAATGACACGATACCGGGTGAGAACGGATTTAATTCATCTGTAAACACATTTGTAGCGTATGGGGGAGGTGGAGGTGCTGGTGAGAATTGTAATGCTTCTGATGGTGGTTCAGGAGGTGGGAGTTCTTATACTTATTCAGTATCTCATTATGGTATTGGAACTCAACCAACAAGTTCTACTGGTGGTTATGGAAATAGAGGAGGAGATGCTCGTAATTTGAGTTCAAGTCTAACTGATAGAGGAGGAGGTGGTGGAGGAGGGGCAGGTGGTAGAGGGTTGGAAGCTACATCTACTAATCCTGGTGGTGCTGGTGGAGTAGGATTGTCAGGGGTTGAAAATATTGACTTCAAAACACATTTTAATTTACCTACAACTGGAGTAGGTGAATTTATATCATCTGAAAATAAAATATATTTTGCTGGCGGTGGTGGAGCAGGAGAATGTTTTGATGGACAATCTGGAGCAACAAATTATGGTATAGGAGGAAAAGGAGGTGGTAGTAATGGAAAAGAAAGTACTGATACAATTGAAGGAGCATTACCAGCAAGCGGTGGAGGAGGAGGAGGAGGAGGTACTCCAAACACAACGAGTAGAGGAAAAGGAAGCAACGGCGGTTCAGGCATAGTCATCATACGATATTATGTCGTGTCAAGCATAACTCATAAATATTTGGCATTCACAACTCCAACAACATACTCCGTAAATTTCCCTGTAAATACAACTTGTGATATTTTAACAATAAATAATACACAATACATCAAAACAACTGGGGTTATTTTGAATGGAAGTTATAGTGTTGCTGTGGGTAGTACAAGTAAAATACAAAAAAATAGTACTGACTTATATGTACCAAATACTAATCTAAGTATAACTGATAGTATAACAGGTTCATCAATAACATATACAGCTAATACTCCAAAAGTCATCATACGATATTCTATGGGTACTATTACAACCACTACGATTACTACGGCAGTACAACCTTACGGATATTTGAAATTTGATACGACTGCCAATGATTGGATTATACACGAAATACCAACTATACCAACGAACTTATCACAACTCACAGGAACATTACCATATAGTTCTTTAACAGGAACACCTACAATACCAAGTAATTTATCACAACTATCAGGAACATTACCATATGGTTCTTTAACAGGAACTCCTACTATACCAAGTAATTTATCTCAACTATCAGGAAATTTAGATTATACACTAATATCTAATGTCCCGTGGGTACAAAAGTCTTCTTTCGTTCATAATGTTCCAAGGTCTGGTTCAATATTCGTTTTAGGTGGATTTTCTTCCAACGGTTATTATATTGAAAGTTTCAATTTTCAAACAAATCACCTATTTACAGAATATGGAAGACCTCATCATCAAGTTAGATGGTTTTTTAGTGCCAATCCAAACAATTCATCTGGTACTGATACAAATAAATATATATTTGCTACAATATTTTATAACGCAAGTTCAGACCCCCCATTATTTGTAGTCAATCCTATTAATCAAACTGGAAGTTGGACTTTTAGTAACTATTGGGGAAGTTATGGAGACCATTATATAAAAATATCTATTTCGTGTGAAAGTCCTGCTCCTTATTTAAATGTTAATATAAGATAGAATATGGATAATTTAGAACAAGTAGAGATATTGAATATAATAGATGGGATAGCGAAAATCCCAATATTCAAACAATACATAGAAGAGATACGGAAAATTAGAGATAAAAAACTAACAGAAACAGATTATATGGTATTGCCCGATGTTGCCTCTAAGCATACAGATATTGAAAACATAGCCATTTTAGATTATCGTCAAAGATTAAGAGACCTTATGAATGATATACTGAATGATAAAGTATTTATAAATGTTAATGAACCGCCTGAGGAGTTGGTGTGTAGAGTTGTGAGATTGTAGAGTATATAGTTTTGTAGAAAATTGAAAATGCTATCTTTTGGTGGTACTCTCGTTAAAATTGACTGAATATTAAAAAAGATACACAAGTTCAAAAAATGCGGTACAAATATTCATTTAAACTTGTTTTTTGTACCATTATTGATAAGTTATCAGTTGAAATTGTTTAGTTAATTTTCTTTTTCCGTACTCACCGAAATGGTGAGTATTTATCACCGAAATGGTGAGTACCAAGTTTTTAGCCAACCACAAAACCCCAAATCCTCCATAAGTACCAACCTATCACGAACTGACCAACACAAAAAAATAAAAAATAAAAAATAAAAAATAAAAAAAATAAAAATAAAAATATGATATCAAAAATGGATGTTTTTTTTAAAAAAAAATAAAAAATAAAAATTGACCCCCCCCAGCTGTACCTGTAACACCTACCTTTGACCTGTAATAACTCCACCAATATTTAACCGATTTTGATGAAAATTTCACCATAAAAATTCTAATTTTACGGAGAATAAAAATATTGATATGTAATAAATGGATAACCCTGATGAAATAGACAAGAAAACAATAAGAAGCATTTATAACAAGAAAAGATACGAGGAGAACAAGGAGGATATATTAAAATATAGACGTGAACGTTATAAGAAAATGCGTGAGAATAATAAGAATATAATCGTAATTAAAGGAGAATTTATATTACATTTTGATTAAACTAATTTCGTTTAGTTATTTTTATTTCATCTTATAGATATTATTAAATATATTATTAAATATATTATTAAAGATATTATTAAAGATATTATTAAAGAATAGTAAAAAGTAAAAGGTGTAGGTAGTGTAGGTACAAAGTAAAAGGTGTAGGTAGTGTAGGTACAAACCCATAATTCCCATATAGAGGGAAATATAGAGAAAGGTAGGGGGCGTACCTACACTACCTACACCTTTTACTTTGTACCTACACTACCTACACCCCAGGGTTCGTACCTACACTACCTACACCTTTGAGTTCGTACCTACACTACATACACCTTTGAGTTC
>Ga0222714_10003384_pt1 | contig 16289 bp, 24 predicted proteins | sample C33_3DmetaG_FD_165048 | JGI IMG/M metagenome (GOLD analysis project Ga0222714, IMG submission 165048) | Estuarine water microbial communities from San Francisco Bay, California, United States - C33_3D | ecosystem: Environmental > Aquatic > Marine > Unclassified | place: USA: California...
ATTGAACACATTGACCAGGTCAAAGTGGTGCAGCACTTTCGAGCGTTCTATCCGGACATCATCATTGCAGCAATACCCAATGGAGGCGATAGAAGCCCTCAAGAGCGCGTTAGGCTGCACAGTGAAGGGGTATTGGCAGGGATGCCTGATCTGTGTGTCCTAGAGCCTAAAAACGGGTTTCATGCGCTGTTTGTGGAGATGAAGACCAAGGCCGGTGTGGTCTCAAGCAAACAAAGTGCTGTAAATTTGCAGTTAAATGCAAAAGGGTATCAAGCAGTGGTCGCCAGATCAGCTGCCGAAGCAATCAAAACAATTGAGGATTATCTGAATGGCCGAACCAAAACGTAAAGCACAAACACTTGCAGAAGTGGCAGACAACATTGCCGAAAGGCAAATGGGTCTCAAAGAGCAAGCAGCTCTTGCACGCAAAGAAGCTACTGATGTCAACAAAAAGATTCACGCTGCCGGTGGCGAAATTACCATCCTAGACAGACTCTCCGAAGGTGAGACCATTCTCAGCTTGGCAAGGTCGTTGAAGGTAAGTCACACGGCTTTTTACGATTGGATTGAAAGAGGGGGCGAGGCGCGGGCTTCTGCCCTTGCGCGTGCGCGGGCGCGTGGTGGCCGAAGTTTAGCAGAGGAAACGCTAGAAATCGCAGACACGGCCACGCCTCAAGAGGCGCAAGTGGCCAAGCTAAGAGTGGATACAAGGCGCTGGCTGGCCTCTAAACAAGCGCCAGACGAGTATGGTGACAAGCAGCAGCCACTGGTCAACATCGACCTGGGAAGCATGGCCCTCGATGCATTACGCAAGCGCAGCGTGACAATCGAGTAAATGAATACCGAAGCATTCAGTCACTTTATACAACGACCATTATGTTAAGTGGATAAGTAGATATCCACAGAATTAAGTGCATTAAAGTATTACAGACCTACTTATGCACAGGAATCTGTGGATAAGGTTGGCCAAAAAGCGTGGATAACCCAGCGGTGGCCAGCTGGCGGTCGGTGGCCGCGACCCCCCCCTTGGCCGGCTTGGCGGGGGCGGCAGTGGCGGCACTAAACACCTACAAAAAAAATTTTTTAAAAAAGTAACAACTAACGCAAATTGTGCAAAAATGTCAACTTCACCAACTTACACATTTAAACCATGAAAACGAAACAAGCGACAGTCACAATCAAAGACCAGGAGTGGATAGTCTTAGACACTGATGAGGCTCAAGACAAAAAAGTGTTCTGCAAGTTAATGAGCTTGGATGGCACAATTGTCTGGCACACTTGGGTGGACATTAACTTAATCGTGGGGATAATATGAATATCACGTTATTAACTAAAGTCAGGCAGTTGTTTAATGTTGATTATGTGCCTAATAGCACTAATAGACATAATCAGAGACAGTATATTAAGGCATTGAGAATATTGGGTGATAGATGGTTAACGCACCCAAATAATAAGGTGCAGAAAATATCTCAATGATTATTATTTACTCAATATTAATATTCAATGTAATATTTGTTTTGTTTATTTTATACAGGGATTATATGAATAAGAAACAATGCCCACCATGTAATGGCAATTGCAATGAGGGCAGAAACTGTCCGGCCAGAAAATGAAGAGTAATTTTGTCAATAACCATGTGAGATTGAACGGGAACGTGCATGGCCACAAATTACAGCTTTGTAATAAATGCGCGATAAAGAAACCACCAGAGGGTGGGGTGGAGATGAGTGCGACCAGGTGGGTGTGTGCATCGTGCTGGACCGACAGGGTGACGGGCCAGAACTTAAGAGAAGCGAGGATGACCAAATGACTGATTTGTTGACGGCTTTGCACTTGTCGGTGGTGTTGTTGGATTTGAAGATTCGGATGATGGAGGCGATCAATGAGGATCGTTTTGACTTAGCGATGACGTATCACTTGCTGATACTGGTGCGGACTGATGAGTTGGATGCGCACAGATGGGCGATGAGTCCCAAGGCGTGGGCCATCTATGAGACCATCCACCCATGAGTAAAGAAAATGTGTTTGCGTTGTGGGTACAGAGGTATCAGCCTGACCCGGTGCTATTTGTGCGTGAGGTTTTGGGGGTTGACCCTGACCCATGGCAGGTGAAGTTTCTTGGTGCAATAGCGCGGGGGGATAGGAAGATAAGTGTTCGGAGTGGCCACGGGGTGGGGAAAAGTACAGCCAGCAGCTGGGCCATGCTCTGGTACTTTATGACGCGGTCTCCGGTCAAGGTGGTGGTCACAGCGCCAACGAGCAGCCAGCTTTATGACGCGATGTTTGCGGAGCTGAAGAGGTGGATCAATGCGATGCCTCTGCCGCTTCAAGGTCTATTGACTGTCAAGCAAGAGAGGATTGAATTCAATGCTGCACCGACTGAGATGTTTATTTCAGCCAGGACAAGCCGGGCTGAGCAGCCAGAGGCTTTGCAGGGAATTCACTCTGAGAACGTGATGCTGGTGGCCGATGAGGCTTCTGGTGTGCCGGAGCAAGTGTTTGAGGCTGCGGCTGGAAGTATGTCTGGGCACAATGCGGTGACGCTACTGCTAGGTAATCCGGTCAGGTCTAGTGGGTTTTTCTATGACACCCACACACGCCTGGCCGATGAGTGGACCACATTCCAAGTGGCCTGCACTGACTCGCCACGGGTGTCGGATGAGTACGTCAAAGAGATGGCCATGCGCTATGGCGAGGAAAGCAACGTCTACCGGATCAGGGTGATCGGGGAGTTTCCGAAAGGGGATGATGACACTGTCATTGCGATGGACTTGCTCGAAAGCGCGGTGAATCGGGATGTCGCGCCAAGTGAGTACGCGCCCATGCTTTGGGGCTTGGATGTGGCGCGGTTTGGTAGTGACCGATCAGCTCTGTGCAAGCGCCAAGGGAATGCGGTGACTGAGGCGATCAGGACATGGAAAAACTTGGACTTGATGCAACTGACTGGCGCGGTGGTGGCCGAGTACCAGGCGCTGCCGCCAAGCCAGCAGCCAAAGGAAATACTGGTCGATTCGATTGGATTGGGCGCTGGGGTGGTGGACCGGCTGCGGGAGCTGGGCCTGCCGGCCAGAGGGATCAATGTGTCGGAATCACCCGCCATGGGTGGGACTTACCGAAATCTGAAGGCTGAACTTTGGTACAAGGCAAGGGCGTGGCTTGAGGCGCGGGACTGCAAGATGCCAAAGGATGAGGTGCTTATTGCTGAACTGGCCACAGTGCGGTACTCATTTACTTCAAACGGCAAGATCGCCATTGAGGGGAAAGACGAGATCAAGAGGAGAGGATTGCCAAGCCCCGACAAGGCCGATGCCTTTGTCCTGACATTTGCCAGTGATGCGATCATGGGAATGTATGGGTCAGCATCAGGCAGCAAGTGGTCTCAGCCCCTGCGCAGAAATCTGTCTAGGGTTGCATAATTCGGGTATTGACAAACCAATGGGGGAAACCTATGAAGGCAATGAGTAAAGCGCAAAAAAAAGTTGGTAAGGTGATGCATGAGTTTGGCTCTGGCAAACTGCACTCTGGCAAGGGTGGTCCGGTTGTGAAGAATCCAAAGCAGGCCATTGCCATTGCAATGTCTGAGGCAAAGATGCCCATGCGCGGTCAGCGCACGGCAAAGAACAAAGGTAAAAAGTAATGGCTACTTTACAACGCACCATGAGCCAAGTCATGGACAGGGAAGAGGGCGAGGAAATGGAGGGCGGTGAGAACTGCCCATTGCCCACGCAAGACATTACCCTCAACCTAAAAAACCGCGCCAAGGCAATCACCAGCGCAGGCTATGGTCCTGAGAATCCCAAGCTGCCAAACGAGGCTTTTTGGCGCAAGAAGGCTGACCAGTGGGATGTGAGCATGGATGACGCAAAGCAGTCTCTGTGCGGTAACTGCGCGGCATTCAATGTGTCTGACAACATCAAAGAGTGCATTGCCCAAGGCATTGGCATGGAAGCTGACCCATGGGGAACGATCAAGTTGGCCGATCTGGGTTACTGCGAAATCTTTGACTTCAAGTGCGCAGCCAGCAGAACTTGCGATGCATGGGTGGTGGGTGGACCGAATACGGGCGAGCAAGAGGGCGAAGACATGGAAGATGAGGGAGAGGAGTGATCTGCCCCATTGTCATTGCCACTGTCAAGGGCCACGGGTTGGCCGTATTGCTGGAGTCCATCAAGCAATACGCGCCAGAGTGTCCGGTTTACTTGCGCGGCCCAGAGTCGGTGATTGAGAATTTCCAAGCCGACTTCAAAATTTATGGCCAGCCAAGGAGCTTTGGCGAGGATTACAACGAGATCATCGAGGCGGCCATGAAAGACTGGTCATCGTGCATTGTGGCCAATGACGACATTGTGCTGACACCGACCAGCGTGAAGGTGCTGATGGAAGATGTGGCCATTGTCAGGACCATGAACAGCTACAAAGCGGGGTGGGTGGCGGCAAGGTGTGACGCTGCCAGACCTTGTCAGAATGTGCGAATTACTGACCAGCCAGAGAAGCTGAACTTCTACAAATTCCCGTCTGAGGCCCACATCAAACTGGTCCAAGAGGTCAGCCCCATATTTGCATGGATATCAAGTGATGCATTTGAGGAGGCAAAGTTTCCCCCTCTGAATTGGTACAGCGATGATGTGCATTGTATGGACTTAATCCAAAAAGGCTATGGCCACTATGTGTCAGCCAGTTATGTCCACCACATTGGCTCAAACACCATTGGCTTTAATGCGCAAAAACTGCATGATGATGCGCTGCCATGGCTGAGAGAAAACAGGCCAAGTTATGCGAGTGCCTGGTTTGATTCTTAATCTAGGCTCCGGCAAAGACTGGTGCGCTGAGTATCTCAATGCAGATATTCAAGCCAGCAAGAATCCTGACTGGCTGGTCGATATCAGCAAGATCAAGTGGGGCGACACGCTAGAGACTAGGTTTGGCCAGCTGGAGATCGTGCCAGGTATGTTTGAGGTGATTCTGGCCAATGATGTGCTGGAACACATCCCCAACCTGGTCGATGCCATGACCAACTGCAAAGAGCTGCTAAAGGTGGGCGGCCAGATGCGCATCCATGTGCCTTATGACCTGAGTCTTGGCGCTTGGCAAGACCCAACCCACGTCAGGGCATTCAACGAGAATTCTTGGAAGTATTACACCGAGTGGCACTGGTACTTGGGCTGGCCAGATCGGTTTGAGCTGACAACACTGGAAATGCGTCTCTCAAAGGTGGGAGAAGCACTAGAATTGCCACAAGACGAAATTATCCGCACCCCAAGGGCTGTGGACTCCATGTATGTGGTTCTTACAAAGGTCAAGCCATGATTGAAAACATCACCGAAAATTTATCCACCGACATTGCAGCCACCGAGCCAATGGATGATGCAGAGCTGCAAAGCATCATTACCCAAGATTTGGTCGATGCGGTGAGCTATGTGGACAGTGATCTGTCACCCACACGCGCCAAAGGGACTGAATACTATCGCGGGGATTTATTTGGCAATGAGGTCGAAGGCAACAGCAAGGTGGTGGCCATGGAGGTGCGGGACACTGTCTCGGCCATGCTGCCAAGCCTGATGCGCGTTTTCTTTAGTTCTGAGAACGTGGTGGAATTTGCGCCCAGGGGACCCGAAGACACCAAGATGGCCCAACAGGCCACGGACTACTGTAATTACATTTACCAGAACGACAATTCTGGGTTTTTAACGACCTATGCGATTTTTAAGGATGCACTGGTTCGCAAATGCGGAATAGCCAAATTCTGGTGGGAAGACGAAGAGAAGGTCCGGATTGAAGAGTACACCGGCCTCGATGACCAGACCCTCGAAATGCTCATGCAAGAGCCTGGCGGTGAGGTCAAGATCATTACGTCTTACCCAGACCCAAGCATTGACGAAGCGCAGCTCACAACTGTTGACCCGATGACTGGCGCTCCAATGGTGATGCCTGCACCAATGATCCATGATGTGCAGATCAAGCGCATCACAAAGGATGGCCGGATCAAGATCATGGCCGTGCCACCCGAAGAATTGCTTTTGGACAGACGCGCCAGATCGTTTGATGACGCGACCATCATTGCCCACCGGCAAATGGCCACTGTGGCTGATTTATTGGCCATGGGTTATGACCAGGATGAAATTGAAGAGAATCTGTCAACGACAGATTTGGACAGCAATGACGAGTATTTGGCGCGTCAGCCACTGTCCACGACATTTGGCACAAATGACGCTGCCAACCCGATGATGCGCAGAGTGCTGTACATCGAGGCTTATTCCCGTGTGGACTTTGATGGTGACGGCATTGCAGAGCTGCGCAAGGTCTGCTGCATGGGTGGTGGCTATAAGGTGGTCAGGAATCTGCCAGCGAGCTACATCCCCTTTGCTGACTTTCCCTGCGACCCAGAGCCACACACAAGTCCCCTTGAGGCGATGTCGATTTTTGACATCACCCGCGACTTGCAAGAGATCAAGTCGGAAATCCTGCGCAACACGCTGGACAGTCTGGCCCAGTCAATCCACCCGCGCACTGCGGTGGTGGAAGGCCAAGTCAACATCGATGACGTGCTTAATAACGAAACAGGCGCAATTATCAGAATGCGCGCGCCTGGCATGGTCCAGCCTTTGACAACCCCATTTGTGGGTCAGGCCGCATTCCCGATGATGGAATACATGGACCAGATTAAGGAAGATCGCACCGGCATGAGCAAGGCGGCCATGGGTCTGAATGCTGATGCATTGCAGTCAAGCACCAAGGCAGCAGTCAATGCCACGATCAATGCCAGCCAAGGCCGCATTGAGCTGACAGCTCGCATTCTGGCTGAAGGCATGAAAAAGCTATTCAAGGGCATTTTGTTCTTGGCCACAACGCACCAGGACAAAGCTCGCATGGTGCGTATGCGCAATGAGTGGGTGCAGATCGATCCAAGATTCTGGGACACCAGCATGGATGCGAACATCAATATTGCCTTGGGCAATGGCGACACCAACGAGAAACTGCAAGCGCTGATGATGATCATGGCCAAGCAAGAGCAAATCTTGCAGCAGCTTGGCCCAACGAATCCCTTGGTCACGCCCCAGCAATTCAGCAATACCCTACGCAAAATCGTAGAGCTATCTGGGTTCAAAGACTCAACCAGCTTTTTCCAGAGTATCCCTGCCGACTATGTGCCACCTACACCCACACCCAAGCCAAGCCCCGAAGAGGTGCTGGCCCAAGTGCAGGCCGAGTCCATCAAGGCAGATATCCAGAAGAAAGCGGCAGAGCTGGAGCTAAAGCGCCAGCAGATGATCATGGATGACGATCTGACCCGCGACAAGATGGCCCAAGATTTGTATCTCAAAAAGTATGAAATTGAGTTAAAGTACAAATCACAGATCAGTACAGCCGAAATTGATGCGGCTCAGAATATTGATCGTGAAGCAATGCGTCAGCAGGCATTGTTGGCCCAGCAGCAGGCGGCACAGTTTGTGTCCCAGCCGCAGCCACCAGCGCCTGAGATGATGCCCCCATCAACCTTTCAAGGAATGGCACAGTAAGTGACAAACGAAGACCAGGTAAATAAGGGCCGAAAGGCCAAGCAGCTGCTAGAGGATGAAACCCTCAACACGGCAATTGCGAAATTGGAGAATGACCAACTTTGGGTATTTCGATCATCGAAACCCGAAGAGTCTGTGAAGCGCGAGACAGCGTGGTGTATGTTGCAGGCCATTGACGGCCTGCGGCAAGAGTTGATCAAGATCATGGACAACGGGAAAATTGCACAAAACGCTATCGTCAAATCACAGAAAAACCTAATTTAAGAAATTACTATGGCAGAAACAACAGCAATGAATATGGCCGATGCGGCCAGTGCTATCTCGGCAATGTTAGCCCCCGAACAGGGACAAGCAGAACTTGACGAGACGCAGCCAGCCGAAGAGTCCGAAGAGGATTCTGAGGCAGCGGCCTCTGAGGAGGATGACTCTGGTGTGGAAGACGCGCCAGATGATGAATCTTCAGAGGAACAGTCAGGGGAAGAGGAAGAGCCAGAGGAGCAAGAACAGCAGCAGACTTTCACTGTCAAAGTTGACGGCAAGGAAGTTTCTGTCACGCTAGACGAGCTTCAGAAGGGCTACTCCAGGACTCAGGACTACACTCGGAAAACGCAGCAGATTGCCGAAGTGCGAAAGCAAGTCGAGCAAGAAACCTACGCAGTCCGAGCCGAGCGTGAGCAATACGCTCAATTGTTGGGAGCATTGCAAACCCAGCTTCAGTCTTCAGAGCCTCAAATCGATTTGGAACGACTCTACCATGAGGACCCTATCGAGTGGGTGAGGCAAAAGGAAGTCATGCGGGAGAGACAAGAGAAATTAGGTGCTATTCAGTCCGAACAGCAGCGACTCTCTCAAGTGGCCCAGTATGAACAGCAGCGCGCCATGGAAGCCCAACTTGCCAGCCAGCAAGAAGCTCTCTTGGCAGCCTTACCTGATTGGAAAGACCCCAAGAAGGCAAAGGCCGAAAAGGCGCTGGTGATTGAGTCTGCGAAGGCGGCAGGCTTTACCGATGAAGACTTGAAGAGCGTTTACGACCACCGACTGGTTTTACTGCTGCGTAAAGCGGCACTGTTTGACCAGATGGTAAGTAAGCGCCAAGGCATTAAGCCTGTGGTGAACAATGGCCCACGAACAGCCAAGCCTGGAGCAGCTGGTCGGGTTTCGACAACAACTGAGAGTGTGCGAGCAAAGCAGCGTCTTGCAAAAACTGGTCGCATCGATGATGCGGCTTCTGCAATTGAACATTTATTGAAATGAGGAAATTATGGCTATCGTAAGTAACACATTCCTGACCTACTCTGCAAAGGGTATTCGGGAAGATTTGAGCAATATTATTACAAATATAGCTCCAGAGGAAACTCCATATTCTTCAAACATTGGCCGTGAGAACGTGTCCAATAGTTTGTATGAGTGGCAATCCGATACACTTTCAAGTGCCGCTGCAAATGCGCAGCTTGAAGGTGACGATGTCGCATCGTTTGACGCTGTGACAGCTACTGTGCGTTTGCAAAACTACGCACAGATTTCACGCAAGACAATCATCTTGTCAGCGACTGAAGAAGTTGTCAACAAGGCAGGCAGACGCTCCGAGTTGGCCTACCAAATCGCGAAAAGGGGCGCTGAATTACGTCGCGACCAAGAATTCGTGATGTTGAATGGCGGCATCGCTGTTGCTGGTGATTCGACCACAGCTCGCGTGACTGCTTCTTTGGGCGCGTTTGTTAAGACAAACACCGACAAGCAGACCAATGGTGTTGACCCATCTTACACAACGCTGCCAAACAGCGCCCGTACAGATGGCAATGTGCGCACATTTACTGAAACCATTCTTAAGAATGTGATTCAGAAAGTGTGGACTGCTGGTGGTACACCTAAGATTTTGATGTGCGGTCCTGTTAACAAACAGCGCGTGTCAGGATTCTCTGGTATTGCCTCAAGCCGTTTCAACATTGATGGAGGAGCAAAGCCTGCAACCCTAGTGGGTGCGGTCGATATCTACGTTAACTAATGGCGTCGATAAGCAGTAATGCTTATTTGTAACTGGGTGAATTCGGTGAACCTCCTAACTGTCAGGCCGGACAAAGGACAATACCGAGCCAAGCCGAGAAATCGGAAGGTGTAACGACTAGAGGTGAGAGCCTCGTAGGACCAAGCGGTCCGAAGTGCCCAGCCCCTCAAAGTGAGGGTGAAGAGATAGTCTGATCTACCAGGTAACTGGTAGCCTCGAAAGAGGGATGAGAAGGTAGCGAATCTCATTTAACATGTATGCAGTGATTTCGGCAATGTGCAAGTGATTGCAAACCGCTTCCAGCGTGAGCGCGATGCATGGGTGATCGATCCTGACTACGCCAAGATGACTGTGCTGCGCCCTTACAGCCAAGTCGAATTGGCCAAGACTGGCGATGCTGAAAAGCGTATGCTGATCGTGGAATGGGGTCACAAAGTGACGGCTGAAAATGCCCATGGTTTGGCAGCAGACCTGATTACTTCTTAATCGAAGGTAAACGGAAAGGGCCGAGGAAACTTGGCCCTTTTTTTAACATGATTCACAAAAGACTATTAAGCGAAAACAAAGATCAAGGCATCAAACGCATCTGGCATGAAAACCCAGAAACTGGCGATGTGACGATTGAGACCCAACAAGATGTCACAGCGGTGATTGAGGCCAACAAGGCCATCTATAACGCTGTGGATGAGAAAGCCAACTGGACCGGTGAGTGGCACTTGGTGGCATCCATCCCCGAATCCCTTTATTACAAGATGAAGGCCGAGGGAAAGATCGATGACCAGGAGTACATGAAACGCTGGTTAAACTCAAGTGATAACCAATTTTTTAGAACACGACCCGGGAAAGTTTAATGGCAAGACCAAGAATACCCGTTGATCAAAAAATTTCAGAAAAGGTTATAAAAATACCTGAATCTGGATGCTGGATATGGATTGGTTCCATAACTAATCACGGATATGGAACCATGACATTGGGTAGAAATAAAAACATCAGCGCACATAGAGCATCGTATGAATTAAAGCATGGGCCAATACCAAATGGAATGTTGGCCTTACATCATTGCGACATCAAATGTTGTGTCAATCCTGACCATATTTTTTTGGGTACGCAGCAGGCCAACATGGATGACAAGGTTTGTAAAAATAGACAAGCCAATGGAATTAAACATGGAATGTCAAAATTAACAGAACAACAAGCCAAAGAAGCTAAGTTTGGTAACGAAAAACCAATTGAGTTGGCAAAAAGATTTAATTGTTCCGCAACCATCATTCGTCAAATTCGAAATGGACTTTACTGGAAACACTTGGAAAATAAAGCATGAACTACATTGCAGTCTGCACACCGGCCCGTGATCAGGTCCACACAAATTACACCTATTGCATGGTGAATATGGTGGCCTATCACACACTCAACACCACAGACGCAATCAGTCTGAAATTGATGCAAGGCACGATTATCCAAAACCAAAGGGCTGACCTTTGCCTGGATGCGATGAGAGAGGGATGCACACACATTCTTTTTATTGACAGCGATATGACCTTTCCCCAGGACATGGTCCAGCGGCTCTTAAAGCACGACAAAGAGATTGTGGCTGCCAACTGTGCCAGGCGCAGAATGCCTACTGGCCCAACGGCCCAGAACTATGACGCTGACGGCAAGCGCCAAGCGGTCTACACCATGCCAGAATCGACTGGAATCGAAGAGGTGGGAAGCATTGGCACTGGCATAATGCTGATCAAGCGCGAGGTGTTTGAGGGCATGAGCGAGCCATGGTTTGATATGCCTTGGCAGTCCACACGGGGCTATATGGGAGAAGATGTGTTCTTTTGTAAGAAAGCGCAAGAGCTTGGCTACAAAGTCTACATCGACCATGATGTCTCAAAGGAAATTGGCCACATTGGCACGTTTGAGTTTCGCCATGAACACACTTGGATTGTGAAAGAAGAGATGGAAAAAGAGGCCCAATAATGGCACTGACTACATACACAGAGCTGAAGACATCCATTGGTGACTGGCTTAACCGGTCGGACCTGACTTCTGTCATTCCTGACTTTATCTCTCTGGCCGAGGCACAAGTGGAGAGAACACTGCGCACCAGGCAGATGATTGTCAGGGCCAATGCGTCTTTTGATGCGCAATATGGCGCTGTGCCAAGTGACTTTCTTGAGACGAAATCCCTCAAGCTCACAAGCACAAACCCTGAGACACCATTGCAGTTTTTAAGCATTGATGCCTTGGACAATGAGATGACCAAATACACGGCCAGCGGCAAACCCAAATTCTTTGGTGTGGTCGGTGGCCAATTCCGAATTGTCCCGACACCAGACAGTAACTACACGACCGAGCTGACCTATTACGCTAAGTTGACAAAGTTATCAAGCAGTGTGGCCACCAACTGGCTTTTGACATCAAACCCCGACATTTATCTGTATGGAGCGCTATTGCAGGCTGCACCATACTTGCAAGATGATGCGAGAATCCAGACATGGGCAACGCTCTATGAGCGAGCCTTAAATGACGCGCAAACTGCCGATGATCGCGGTGCATCTTCTGGTGGTGCATTGCTGACCCGTGCAAAGACTTTTGGATAAGGACTGATATGTCATCTTTTACCGACTACACCGAAAACCTAGTTTTAAATTGGGTGTTCACCACAAATTCTGCAACACGCCCCACCGCCTGGTATGTTGGCCTATTCACGGCTGCACCGAGCGACACGGGTGGCGGCACTGAGGTGTCTGGCAGCGGCTACGCACGGGTGGTGACTGGCACGATCTCAGGCTCTGGCACGGCCACGACATTCACCAATGCGGCGGCCATCGAGTTTGCAGCTGCCTCCGGTGGAAACTGGGGATCAATTGGCTGGGCTGGCATCTTTGATGCATCCACTTCTGGAAACCTTTTAGCCTGGGCGCCACTGTCCACAGCTCGCACCATCAATGATGGTGATGTGCTGCGCATTCCAGCGACTTCATTGAGCATCACTTTGGCTTGATATGGCATCTTATGGATCAGGGAATTTTGGCGCTGGTCAATACTCTGATCCAAGGGTAGGCTACGGCTACGGCTCTTACGGCAAGGGCAATTATTCAAAAGGCTCATTCGAGCCAAGTGTGGCCATCAGCGCCACCAGCTCCATGGCCGTTGGGGCCACTGTGGTTTCCAATGCCCAGTTTGAAATCTACGCCCAGTCCACCATGTCGGTGGCAGCGATCAGGTATGTCTCCGCTTCAATAGCAATCACGGCCACCAGCACAATGACTGTGCAGGCCAATGAGATATTTGATGGCCAAATATCGATTGCCAGCACAAGCTCCATGGCCGTGGCGGCTAATGTTGTCAAAACTGGCGCAGCCAGCATCAGCGACACAAGCACCATGTCGGTGTCCGGTGTCAGGTATGCGTCTGCTGAGATTGCCATCAGCGACACCAGCACCATGGCCACAAGCGCCACCAGGGTGGCATTTGGCGCGTTTGACATATCTGACACATCAACTGTGTCTGTGTCCACATCGGTCATTGTGAACAACGGCATTGTTTTGTCTGTTTACAGTTTCATGGAAGTGGCTGCATTCACCACGCAAGATGCGGTGGTGGCCATTGCTGATACATCATCCATGGCGGTCAATGCAAGACTAAAATGGGAAGACGAAAACGATACGGCAGAAACTTGGAATCCGATCTCTGACAATTCAGAAGCCTGGACACCGATCTCTGACCAGTCCGAAACATGGAACGCAATTTCAGATTCGAGTGAAACTTGGACTGCAATTGCTGATAATAGCGAAACTTGGCAAATAGCCGCATAGGGGTAAACATGGCAGATACAACCACCACGAATCTATTGCTGACCAAGCCAGAGGTCGGTGCATCCACAGACACCTGGGGAACAAAGATCAATACCGACTTGGACACCATTGACGCATTGTTTGATGCTGGCCCAGTGCTGAAGGTCGCCAAGGGTGGATCAGGTGCAGCCACATTGACCGGCATCTTGAAGGGCAATGGCACAAGTGCATTCACAGCTGTCACAGCGCCAAGTGGCACGATTGTTGGCACGACTGACACCCAGACACTGAGCGCCAAGACCCTGACAAACCCCACAGTGACCAATTATGTTGAAACGCCTTATTCGGCCAACAGCTCAACGGCCATCACACTGGACCTGACCAACGGCACAGTACAAATCATTACCCTGACAGGCAATGCAACGATTACTATGCCAACAGCGACAAGTGGAAAGTCTTTCATCATGTTCTTAAAGCAAGATGCAACAGGCTCACGCACAGTTACTTGGTCAACAGTTAAGTGGGCAGGTGGTACTGCACCGACTATTACATCTACTGCAAGCAGACAAGATATTCTCAGTTTCTTTGCTGATGGCACAAACTGGTATGGGGTAGTTGTCGGTCAAAATTACACACCATAAGGACTGATAAATGTTTGCTGCATCAAAAACAGACTCAGCCTCTACTGGCGGCTATCAAATCTCACGCAGTTTGCGTTTTAATAGTGCTGACTCTGCTTATTTGAGTCGTACTCCTGCATCGACTACAAATCAAAGAACTTGGACATTTAGTGCTTGGATAAAGCGTTCAAAACTTTCAACTAATCAACGGATTTTTCAAGCAAGAGAAGGAACGACAGGAAATCAATTTTTCTTGCGTTTTAGTAGCGACAACACCATATATATAACTGGAAGTTCTGGTGCTTTTGAACTTCAAACAACTCAATTATTTCGTGACCCATCTGCTTGGTATCACATTGTTTTTGCTTGCGATACAACTCAGGCAACATCATCAAATCGTTTTAAATTGTATGTAAATGGCTCACAAGTAACAGCATTTGGAACTGCAACGTATCCATCACAAAATTTAGATACTACTGTCAATTCTACTTGGCCTCATGGTTTAGGTGCGGAAAATAGTGGCCCATCTGAGTTTTATGATGGCTACATGACCGAGGTAAACTTCATTGATGGTCAAGCTCTAACCCCATCATCATTCGGTGAAACAAACGCACAAACAGGCGTATGGCAACCTAAAGCCTACTCAGGCTCATACGGCACTAACGGCTTCTATCTGAACTTCTCAGATAACAGCAACACAACTGCGGCTACTTTGGGTAAGGACTACTCAGGTAACGGCAACAACTGGACACCTAATAACTTCAGCGTGACTGCGGGTATTGGTAACGACTCTTTTGTTGATGTGCCTACGCCTTATGGTGTGGATACAGGGGTTGGTGGGACTGTTAGAGGTAACTATGCCACGTTAAATCCTGTAGCAGCACCATCTGCTTATGTTTCAACAATAAATGGTAATTTGCAACAAGGCGCTTTATCAGGCGGTGCAACACAACAAGAAATTCCAATTACATTTGCTTTTAATTTTAGTGGAAGCAACAAGTGGTACGCTGAAGTAAATGTAATAACAGTTGCTGGAACTTATTACCCGTCAATTGGAGTATCTCCAATAACTAAGAATTTTTCACCCATAAACACGCAAGGTGGTAATACTACAACTAGCACTGCGTACATGGCAACGGGTGAGAAATACAATAGCAATGCATTAACCTCTTATGGCTCTTCGTTTACAAATAACGATGTGATTGGTATTGCAGTAGACGAAGCCGCTGGTACTGTTGTAATGTATAAGAATAATGTGTCGCAAGGTACTTTGGTGTCTAGTCTTACGGGTTTGCAATACCTTACAGTAACCGCACACAATAGTACAAATTTCTACTTTAATGCGGGTCAACGCCCATTTGCCTACACAGCCCCAAGTGGCTTCAAAGCACTTTGCACGCAGAACTTGCCATAAGGAACAATCATGGGTGGACACAATAAATTAGATTTAGTTGGTCAGAAATTCCATAGGTTGACTGTGGTTGAGTATGCGGGTGTGGATGCAAGCAAGCAGACATTGTTTAAATGCGTTTGTGACTGTGGCAATGAGAAGATTACTCGTGGCGCATCTTTGACAAATGATGTAACCAAGTCATGCGGTTGTTTGCGTAAAGAACAAGGTCAATTGGCGGGTTTGCGTTCTAAGGTTCATGGGATGATTAAGACCCCAACGCATAACTCATGGTCTAGCATGAAAGCACGATGCCTAAACCCATTAGATGACAACTATCGTTTTTATGGTGCTAAAGGAGTGACCATTTGTGAGCGATGGATGGACTTTCAGAACTTCTTTGAAGACATGGGAACAAGACCTGACAACACCAGTTTGGACAGAATCAATCCTTTTGGAAATTATGAGTTGAGCAATTGCAGATGGGCTACTGTTGAGACACAATTGCAAAACACACGAAAGAACTACAAAGGTGACTTATGCCCACAATAACAAAGCCAAACCTTTATTTTGATGTAGTCACATATACAGGCACAGGCGCAACTCAAACAATTAGCGGGTTGAATTTTCAGCCTGACTTTGTTTGGATTAAATCTAGGTCTGCGGCTACTGATAACAAACTGACAGATGCTGTTCGTGGTGTGACAAAGGGTTTAATTTCTAACTCAACAGGCGCAGAAACAACCGACTCTACTGGCATTACTGCTTTTACTAGCAGTGGGTTTACACTAGGCTCTAGTAGCGTTTATAACAATTCTGGGGCTACATACGTGGCTTGGTGTTGGAAAGCCAACGGCTCTGGCTCAACCAACACATCAGGCTCTATCACTTCAACAGTAAGCGCAAACACTACGAGTGGGTTTAGTGTGGTGACTTATACAGGGCAATCTGCGGCGGGGACTGTAGGTC
>Ga0222714_10003386_pt1 | contig 16280 bp, 10 predicted proteins | sample C33_3DmetaG_FD_165048 | JGI IMG/M metagenome (GOLD analysis project Ga0222714, IMG submission 165048) | Estuarine water microbial communities from San Francisco Bay, California, United States - C33_3D | ecosystem: Environmental > Aquatic > Marine > Unclassified | place: USA: California...
TCCGACATCATTAACTTCACAAAGAATATACGCTTCATTATAACTCTTACCAACTTCTTCAATAACACTTGGAAAAAGCATTGGTTTAATTTCATTATTACGATATTTTGCAACAACCTTATGCGGAAACTGAGTAATATCTACTACAGCAAACGCTGAATAATCGTTTCCTACGCCCCTGGCAACGTCTACAGTAATCAAGTAATCATGATTCTCTATAGGATCTTCATAAACATCTAAACCCGCGCTACGAGTCTTGGGGGCATCGTATACGAGGGTTCTGAGTTTGCTTGGTGCAATAAGAGTGTCTACTGATCCTAAGAACTCACATTCAAACTCAACTTTAAATTGTTGATCTGATGTGTTTGCAATAGTTTGTTTCTTCCACTCTTCATCTCTTCCCGGAACTTCACTCCAATGAACATCGGTGAATACGTATTCATTTTTACCTTTCTCTGCATCATGCCACATGCGGTAGAAATGATTCATACCGTGTGGAGTAGATACAATAATTACTTTGGTGTTTTTACCTGAAGTAATTGTTGGATATACCGATGCAAAGAATGAATCTGCGATGTGATTTGGAACGAATGCAAATTCGTCCAAAAATAGAATATTGAATGACATACCACGAACCGCAGAAGCAGAAGTAGAAGCAGCCAAGATCTTACTTCCGTTCTCAAGTTCAAGAGAACCTTTGTTCCAAGAAATGATTCCTTGCTGCATCCACTTTGGTAGATTTTCATATGCTGTCTGCAATCTGTCTAATAGTTCTCTAGCAGTTGCTGCTTTGTTTGCAAGAATACCAATATTTACGTTATCGTTGAATACTGCAAAGTGTAGCAAGAAAGATACTACAGTTGTAGATTTACCTGTCTGACGAGGCATCTTACAGATATTAAATCTGTGTTGGTGAAAATTATTAATTAACTTTTCTTGGAAATGATATGGTTTAAACGTCTGCAGTCCATGATCAAGAGTAACAATTTTTACATAATTATTTGCAAAATAAACTGGGTCATTTTGACACTTAATGAATTCCTCAATTTGTTCTTGGGTGAACTCAATTGGTGTATTTGCTTTTTTTAATAATGGATTGCCAAGATATACATCACTCATAATAAAACTCCTTTAATTACCTCTGTTCAATCCAGTTTAATGCTGCAAGTGCTGTTTTGTTCGTGTTTGGTGCCGCACAAGCAAGAGTATAAGTATCACTGATTGTACCAATACCACTTCTACCAAGTTGAAGATCTGCCTGTTGGTCAACCATAACAAGGTTTGATCCACCACCAATAGTAAATCCACTCAGAATGACTCTTCCCCCAGTCATAGCAGTTGCGGTTGTGTTAACTTGAGTGAATGCATCTGGATCATCATGATCCGCCCAAGTTCCTCCAGTCAATGTTGCATTTTCATATAATCTCCAGAAAACATTAGTATTATCATTGGTTGCTGCCTGAAGAGATCTCGGTAATACGATTGAACCAAGAGCATTTGGTTTAAGTCTAATACTTATGATTGGATAAAAAGTATTCGCAACTGCCATCGTGGTTCCTGTAATTGGACTTGACTGACTTATAAGAACTCCAAATTTTTCTGGTTGTCCTTCTTGAATCAGAGAATTGGAACCTTGATACAGATAATGAGTTCCAGCAACTCCCGTTACATTCTCAATTGAACAACGGATGGGTAAGAATGGTGTAGAAGACCAAGGACGATCTTGTTCATTTGCAGTATTAAACTTATGAATATTGATTTTTTCTCCACCAATAATCCAATTAAATTGAACTTGTCCAGCACCATACCACTCATAGTCAAAATTAACCATCTGGACTTTTGTTGCATCTGCAGTGTATTGCGACCACCCAGTTCCGTCTAACTTATCTCCGTTCCAGTTATCTCGGGTAACTCTTCTTTCAGTTGTAATTCCAGAATTAGTATTACGAATTACACAGGAATAAGTACCACCATCATCCTCAAAGAAAAATCCATCAGTATCATTAAATAGACCAATTCTTCTACGAATACCAACTACAGGTGCTTCAAATTTAACTGCAAAAGATACACTTGCCTGTCTACCAGGAATGTATCTCATTACATTTTTGGTTTGTCTAATGGTTTTACTGCCTGCTGTTATTCCAACAGACATAATCACATTGGAAGAATCTGGATTATGAACGACAGATCCTATTCCAGTAATTCTCTGATCCCATACATCAGTCTCTAACCCATACTGAAAAGTATTAAAGAATGCTGTTTGATATCTTGAAATCTTTAATCTATTATTTGATGTAAAACTAGGTCTCCAATCAGTTTGCTCACCCCAATGGTCGGCAATCTGAAAAACTTCAAAGAGAGTTCTTTCTTGATTTAAGAAATCCTGTTCATTTTTATTCCACTGTGCCATAATCAATCACTCCAACTTAATCTTTCTGGTTGATATCTCCGAGAACTCTTAATTTTTAAAGAACTTTGAGATTGTGCAGGATAAATGTTATGAACAATAGCACCAGGATATTCTCCTTGAAGTTCCTCTGCTAATTTGTTCTTTGACATCATACTACCTTCAATTTCCATACGATAAATCTTTCCTTCCCAAACTACATCAGCAAAGAAGGATTCGCCAACAGGTTCTGGTTGAGAATCTGAACCACCAATATAGAGATTTCCATTGAAATCTCCTGCAATATTTACACTCTCTGAGATAAATTCTTTGAATGATTTCATTTTAGTTACAGTTCCAACGACGGAGGGCTTTATTAATTCTTGAATCTGGATCTCTTGCAGTTTCTGCAGAAGTCAATCTATTTTTCATACCTTTCATTCTACTACAAAAAGATTTACGACGTGCTGCTCTTTTACCCGTTGGTTTCTTTTCAGTTACTGCAGTTTGAAGTTTTGAACCTGGATTCTCTCTACGATAAGCATTAACTGCTTTCTGACTTAATCCATCAGTTTTATCTTGACGATTGACTTTTTGCCAATCTTCTACTTGAAGAAACTGCTCACCTGGTTTGATGTCTGAAATATAAAATGACTGAACCTTAGATCCTGGATAAACTTTTGAAATTTGATCTTGAACTTCTTGACGATTTGGTTTGGTTGTCTGTGGGAAGAATAGTTTCATCATGTAGTACTTTCCTCTCCATGTCAGAGTAACGAGAATAATATTTCCTGTCTTTGCTGGAATTCTCACCGATTCACCCATTGGTTTTACATAATTTTTATCTGGACCAGGTTTTGCTGAGCTACCACCCATTGGTCTTCTTGGTGAGCATTCACATGGAGATTTTCCGCAAACTTCACACACTTTACCGTCCTCCTCAGAGACAAGAGGATCTGGTTTGATTAGATCAATGACCTCAGCAAATGTATTTCCATTTAAATCTTCAATAGTTTCTTCTGATACCGACTTCCATCCACCACCTTCAGATTTATATCCTTTTGCTGCCCAACCATTTGCATATGCAGAGGGATATACATCAAACTTTGCTTTTGCCTTTGCTTTCCACTTTGACCAAAGTTTTGGATTAGTTGGTTTATTTTCCTCTTCAATATTAGTTTCTTCAGGGACACAATTTGGAACCATTTTAGTTCCTTTCTTTTTCATTCCAACTTGCTTATATCCAGTCCAACAAGGTCCTTTTGCTTCCTCTACGTTATGCTCTCCACTATCAAGATAATCTGCTGCAGTATCAATATAATCAGCTGCTTTTGTAATCTTTGATTGTACCCATGCTTCAATGTTACCTTCGCCCTTCATTTTTGTTTTAAGACGCTTAACCGCTTTCTCAATAGTAGAAAGTTCGGATCTTGCCATTGAATACTCGTGATCTGGTTCTGGTTTTTTGGATTCCTTAATCCCACCAATAGTTACTGCATCCCACATAGAAGGTCCATAAGAACAATCCATTCTTCTTTCTCTTTTTCTGCACATCGGACAATATCTTTCCTCACTGGATTGCTCTTCTATTTTATTGGATACCATTTTTGGTTTTCCTCCTTTTCCTGGACGATCTGCTACTGGATCTTCCTCTCTTTTTCTTCTTACTGCTGCAGCAATTTCGTCCTTAGACATTTTTGCTGCTTTTTCTTTTGATAAACACTTTGGTTTTGCTTCTCCCGGTTCACGAGCGCATTTGCCAATTCTTTCGCCTTTAGAATTATACCTATCCCATCCTCCACCACCAACACCACCTTCACCACCAGTTCCAAACCACTTACGAAGATCTTCATATGCAACACCTCTTCTGGTGTGCTTAAGTTCTCCCTTTTGTTTTGCAATTAACTTTTTAGAAAGAGCACCAACATCAACTCCCGTTGGATTTTCGTCTGGTGTTTTCTTTTTAGGATTATCATAAACATCTACATCACCATCAGCATCACGATCAACATACTGAACCGTTGAGTGATGTACTAATTGTTTTAGATCAAGATTGGGATCTAACTGATGTTGAATCCCTTTTAGGTGTGGTGTTTTATGTGAGAACTTAGGGTATTTCATTCAACTGGTTTTGATTTAGTTTCTTCGCCTTTTGCTCTTTTTCTTCGTGCTGCACAGTGAGCACGTTGAGAAAATCCTTTTGGATTTGAGCAATCAATACTCTTTTTATATTTATTAGTCCACTCTTCTTGGAATTGCTTAAACGTTTTCATCGGTTGTTTGCTTTTTAAGAAGTTTTGCTAGTTCTGCAGTAGATCCTACAAACAATGCATTTGTAACATTAGTTGGACCTTTTACATTCTTATCTTCATCAAGATCTTTCAATTTTTTCTGAAGATCCATAAGTTTATCAGTGGCATCTGCTACATTTTTAATTAGTTGTCCAGCAACTTCATATGCTCTTGGCATTTCACTTTCTTGCGCTAATTCAAGAATACCATTAATTGCTTCTTGACCTTTTTCAATCAAAGAATAGAGATTGCCTCTTGTATATTCATAATCTTTTTTTACATCTTCAACTGGAGATGTAATTTTTTCAATTTTCTCAATATTTTCTACTTTTGTTTCTACTATTTCACCAGAAACGTTGAATGTTTCATTAAGGTCATCAAATTTTTTTGTCATCTTCATGAGAAGCTACCATCAAATCCAAAATCATCCCCAACTTCAATTAGTTGATTGTCTTCCGAAGTGATCTTCTTAACATCAGCACCAGAAACATGATTTGATGCAACTGTTTGGTCAGATCCTCTAATCACGGTAAGAACATTTCCTGATTTGGAATCAACATACATCTCTTCATTATCAATAACAATGTAAGTATTTTCTGTAATTGAAGATGCATCAGTAACTGTTATATCAGTTTCGGACAAACCAATATCATTAACTAAACTTGTAGTAACAGTTCCTGTATAATTTTTAATTGCTCTTGGTTCAACTGAATAAGTAAGATCTCTTGATCCTGCTTTTGAATCTGCTCCAGAAGAAGAAGCAGCAATGTAACCAATAGAAACTTTTTTGATAATATCTGCAGATGCGGAAAGAACAGGTCCAAATAGATATGTCTTTGCCGTAAATCTTAATGTATAAATCAATGCTCTTCTAGTGCTGAAATCACCTTCATAGTCATCACTCATAGTGATGCTATCAAGAACTACTGGTATGTCTCTTTTTTCTCCAATATCCTCAAGTAAGTTAACCGTCATGTTATATGATGGTTGAAAGTATGGTAGAATTTGTTCGACAATTTGAAGCATATCATCATTTAACTTAGTCATAATACTAAGTTCAAATTGCATATTATAAGGAACTGGCATGTATGCCTTTTTTTCTTGAGTTTTATTTGATGTAGGTGCTGTTATAAATGTTTGAGTTTGAGTTACTTTTCTTCCAGAATCATAAGTCAAACCAATAAATTCAAATGACATCCTTGGAAGATTCATTTGAACAGGTTTGTTGAGGTCTGGAGATTGCTCTAATCTTGCCAAGAACTTTTGAGTAGGTCCATAAGCAAGCGGAACTTTGATGACACTGACAACTTCATCAGAGTTATTTGTGTGCTTAATTGAAATATTATTGAAAAGAGAACCAAAAGAAACAATAGTTCTTCTTAATATTTCGTGGTAAAAATACTCAAACATGTTAAAATTTTTGTAAAGTACTTAACAAAATCGTTAGATCTATTTATATTATGGCATCCCAAATGGATTTATTTCGCTAAAATCTATTATTTGATCTGCTTCCAATTCAATTTCTTCATTTTGTGCATAAGGATCATTAATATCATCAGTATTTACAATTCTAAGTTGCCTACTAGCACTACTTGCTGCACCCACAATTGTTTCTCCTGCAACAAAAGAACCAGAAATTATAGATACTTCTAAAACGTTTGTAGAAGAACTCCAAGATTTAACTCTTGCAGTAGTGCTACTTATAGAACCAGTAACAACTTCATTAAAGATATAAGTTCCTGCACTTCCTACATTTGGTGAACCAATAGTAATTGAAGGTGCTACAGTATATCCAACGCCAGCATCTACAACTCTAATTGAAGTAACAATTCCAGCAGCACTAATTAGAGATACTGCAGTTGCTGTTGTTCCAATTCCAGGAGAACTAATTGTAACAAGAGGAGGAGAAGTATATCCAGATCCTCCGCTTGTTACTGTAATAATTCCTATCATTCCGGTGGAAATTTCTGTGGTTGCAGCCGCACCAACACCTCCACCACCAATAAAACTAACTCCAGGAGCAACTGTGTATCCATAACCAGGATTTGTCAGTTCGACACCTTGAATTTTATCAGAAGTAACTCCATTGCAATCAATGATTCCAGAAATTATTGTTGCAATACCTGTAGCAGTTAATCCACCAGATGGTGCAGATGATATTGCTACTCTTGGTGCTGACGTGTAACCACTTCCTCTATTAGTTAGAGTAATTCTTCTAACACCACCATTGACGATTCCAGTTAATGCTGTAGCAGTGGATGCAGTTCCAACCATTGTAAGTGTTTGGATATATCCTTGATCTACAATGTTATCATCAATTTCATCTACATTAGTATCGATAACTTCATCTTCATATCTGAAGAGTTCGCATGTTAGTTGATAGACATAATTTTTTTGAAGTTGATAGAATGGTTTTTCGTGTTCAACATACTTAATTTCAAATAATCTATCACCTAAAGGAAAATAAACTAAGTCACCTTCCTTTGGTCTTGTTGAAAGTTTTATATTAGCAATATTTTTTATTAGTGGAGTTATGTACTCTTCAAATCTTTCTTTTGATATTGTCAAAATAAGATCATCCATCTCTTGGATACCAAATTTTGACATTAAAGTTCCTAGTCCATTATATCCGTCATAGGTATCAACATATGCTTCGATTGGATATGCATTTTCAAATTTTGACTCAATTACTTCTTTTATAATTGTTTTTTCTGTTACATATTGCCTAGGAAGATAATATATTTCAACACCATACATTCTCAACTGTTCGTTGATGAGATCTTGAATTAAACTTTGCTCTTCTCGTGAACCTTGTTGAAAAAATGGATTAAGCATGAAATCATCCTATCATGTCTAATGGTGGAAGCTCATAAGTATTTGACATTTTTTCCATGATCATGTCAATTTCTCTTTGAGCATCATCATAAATTTGTCTGCCATTTAGTTCTACACCTCCAGGAAGTTTAACTCCTTGGAACTTGATTAAGTTTTGTCCCCATTGTTTTTTGATAAGTGATGTCAAGTATGGTTTTAAGAAAGAGTCATTCCAAACTCTTGTAAAATCACTTGGATCTAAAGTTCTATAACAGTCAATTACCAAATAATCATTAACACTTACACTTCCCCAGTCAATATCAAGATATAATCTATCCATTCTTTGATTAAAACGAATTTGCTTCTGAGTAGTCAAAAGAAAATCCATATCTTCAAGATATGTTTTAACCATTGCATAAGTTAAAAGTTCAGTAGATCCCCAATAATAAATATCATTTAAAAATAACTGATATTTAACACTGAACATATTATTTGTAACAGTATTTGTTCCATCAAAGTGAAAAACTTTTGTAACGCCGATCACTGACGGTGGAACTTGTAAATAGTTGCTATTCTCTTTATAGTTAAAAGTTACAGAAGATCCTGCAATATTTGCTGTAGCAGTACTAGTAACTATTCCTGCAGTTGGATTATTTCCATTAGGTGCTCTTCCTCTATCAATATCATCTTGAGTTATTTGATATTTCAAGAACATTTGAGAGACACCATCAAAGTGTCTCTCTTGGAAAAACTGAATAGCATCATCTACAAGATCTTCTATTTGCTCATCAGCAACGTTGATCTCTAAAACTGGCGCTCCCAGTTTTCTCTTGCAGTAATCTATCAAATCTTGTCTAGAAGATGGTTGCGCCATTTATCTAATAACCTCTAAAAGATATTTATCTTTGATTAAAAATCTATTGTTTTTTCATCAAAATTTTAAGTAATGATTTAATTTCATCTAAATCATTCTTGATAGAACTAACCTCATGTTCTATGGTATTAATTCTATTTTTTTCACCTTCTTGAATTTTTTTCTTTGCATGATAAATTTCATATTCTGATTGATTTGTATTCACAATGGCATTTGTTCCAATATCTCTAAAAAGATGGTTTTCACCTTCAACTGGTATTAAATTCATTTCAACCTCAAGCAAGTGCAATGACTCTAAGATCTTGTATTACTGGAACAATAGCCTGATTTGTTGAGGTCATAATAAGTTTCACTCTAAAGATCTTAAACGATGGTAGATTATCAATAGTAAATTCATATTCTTTGAAAGATCTTGGTGTGGGAACATAATCATAGAATGAATTTTTCAAAATAAGGGTATCAGGAGAACCATTGTTAAGTGATGGATCAACTACTCTTCCAGAAGAAAGGTTTGCATAACCAGGGAAAGCAGTGAATATGGGACTTTCATTTACATCATTTTGTATTGAATAGAATGCTTTAATATCATTCTGCTCGTTGATTGCTCCCGTGAGTAAGACCTTGACAGCAGTTGCAGAATTTTGTAAGGTAATTGGTTTTGAAACATAATAGAATGCATTTGGATCATTCTCAACACCATTTACTCTTCTATCTGTAATATAGTTTGTAACTGGTTGATTTACTCTATTTGATGTGAAAATTATATTTGTTTTTGTAAGGTCAATACAAGGAGATAATCTTTCATCAACACTTAGTAAATTCATATTCATGGTAAATGATTTTCTTCCGGGAAGATTTGTTAATCTTGCATTTTCATTGACTGATGATGCAATAATTCTTGGAGAATCAAAATAATTTGTATTATTTAATGTTATTGGTTGGAACCCCTTATCAAGATATGGAGTTTCTGTTCCATCAATACTTTGTCCACTGATAGTTCTTACGGAAGAAGAAATAGTGGTAAATTTGGGACTAATCGTTTGGATTGAAGGTGTAATAAGTTCAAATGGAACATTATATGTTGCAGATACATTAGAACCACCAGCCTTTTTGGATTCATTGAAGAATAGTTTTGGAAGAGAACCAGAACCAGTTCTATTAGTTGTGTTTGTTCCAGATGACATATCTGCTTTCAGATAGTAATAATCTAAACCAATCTGATCAGTAATATTAGCATCACTTAAATCATGTGTTTTGTTAATTCTGAGTAGAGATACTCCATCAAGTTCATACTTATAAACAAGATTACCTACAGAGTGTGCAAATGCTTTTGTTCCATTTATTTCTCTAGTGATGCCAGTTAAGTCATTTCCAGATACCCCAGTGTATTGAATAATCTCATCACCAATAAGAACATATCCGGGGTTAGTGCTTGCAATGCTTACATTCTCAAAGGTTGTAAAGTTTGCAGTGCTTGCAACAGAAATACTTGAGGTTGAAGATGCAGAATAATCTATAGATAATGTAGTTGGTAGTACATCAGATTTTGCATCAATAATTGTTACTTTATTGACATCAGAGTGCATACCATGATTTCTCTGATTTACTTTAAAGTGCAATCCATCATAAATTTCTTGAACTGTACCAGTTATTACTACATTACCACTATATGCACTGTTAAGAGTTGTAGTTAATCCTGAATTATTAATATAGGTAAGAGTATAACCTGCACCAACTACAAAGTCACCTTGAACATCATCAATAATTAGTTCATTTACTCCACTTAGATCAGATACACTCAATCTTAGATTTCTACCAACAGAAGATATACCAATAGAAGAAACTGTTAGTAAATCACCGACAGAATATCCCGTTCCTCCATTTGCAACTGTAGCAGCAACAGCAACACCACTGGATATGGTGATATTTGCAGTTCCGTTTCTACCTGTTCCAGTAATATTTGATAATGTAAGATTATTATATGTAATTGCACCTGCACTTGGAGTATAACCAATACCAGAATTAGTAATTGTTAATCCGGATATTGTTCCTGCAGTTCCAACTAGAACGCCAGTTGCATTTGACTGTAATTGGATAATAGTATTACCGTTGGTGAGATCAGGGTCTTGTACAGTTGTACCAATTCCAATTCTAACTGTTTTAGAATCTATATCGAACGGATCTTTTCTTAATACATCAATACCAGTTGTTGGTAAAGTTGGATTAAAGAACTGAACTGAACCACTTGAAGTGAAACTTGCTCTAAAGAGTTGGAACTTAAGATCTTCATACTGACTTGCATCCCAACTTGAAGCGTTCTGTGATTTAAAGAGTGATCCAAGAATTGGTTGAGAAGAAACAAGAATTTGACCTGCTTCACTTGCAGCAGAGGTTACATCCGCTTCTCCTAATCTAGAAATCCAAGCAGTATATTCTGTAGAATCAGATAGAAGAACAATAGCATATTCAGTTTGCCCATTTAGATAAATTGGAGAATCAAATTCAATTGTTGTTGGAACTGATGCATCTTCAGATATATTAACTTGATCTGGAGTGAGTTCAACTTCAGAGAATGGAAGTATCTTTAGGGTTGGAAGACCAACTTTAATTTCTCTAAGTTGACAGTATACTGGTAGTACAGGATCTTTAGTTCTGAAGTATACATTCAACTTAGTAACAAAAATACCAGTTGCATCATCAACAAAGAAAGATTGAGCAAGTGGATCTCGTCTTTGCTGTGGTTGTACAATGTTTTGAGTGATATTTTGAGTTACATTTCTAGTTACATTCGTTACATTAGTAATGTTGTTTATAACTTGAGATTGAATCTGAGTTGAAGATGATGTAGTTGCTCCTGCATTCGCTGTTGCTACAGATGATGCAGTTAAGGTTCTGGTCTGTTCAAAATCTTCATGTTCTACTCTTGCATTTCTAAGTGAAAGTGTAACTTCTTGAGTATTATCAATGTCACCTTGAGAATAGAAGATCTCTTCGGCAGATGTTGTTACAACACCACCAATTTTAGTATTAGTAGAACTATTTGTTAATCTAAAGACAGTTCTACCAGTTTCAAATGATGGATTACCTGGAATATTACCATCAGGAACAAGATAGGAACCTATTACTGTTCCAATATTATCAGTTACTAATCTTAGGTTAGAAACAGTTGCTACTGCACCACTACTCTGACCTCTCAGGATCATTCCATTTCTAGCCCAACCCCAGAATTCAGGTTGTCTTTCATTTGATAAACTAAAAGTATCAATGTTTAATATTGTGCTAGTTGATGAATAATTTGCAGGAATATTATTTTCTCTATCATAAGGATTTTGAACATAGAAATCGGTAGGATTATCATATGGACCATACTTATGATTTGAAACAGCAAGACGGAAAGAAATGTAAGGAAGTGTACTTTGATCAAACCCATCAACAATCTCTGATGTTGACATGACACCAATAATATTCTCTCCAACTTGGAAAGTTCCTGAAGTCATCGTGACTTCAAGTAATTTTGGCGTACAGAAATTATTAACATCAACATTATCAAAGAATCCATATACCTGAGTATTTGGTTTTAAGCGTCTACCAGTAAACTGAATGTTTCTGGAACGCATGAATTGGATGATATTTCTGCTTACAATTCTATCGCCAAGAGATTCTGTATCAATTTGTTCTCTTACAGTGTGCTGAACACCCGTTCTTCTTTGATCTAAGTTTGTTGTTAAACTTACACTTCCACCAATATCAATGCTAGTTGTTGTAGATGTTTCTTGTCTTCCTCCACCCACATCAGTGGTGCTAGAGGATGAAGACATACTTGCACTTAGAGTAAGTCCAAGATCCTGACGAATGTTATTGGTTTCCCAAGAATTCCAAATGATAGGACTTACACCCAATCTTGATCCATCTGCCTGATCTGTAACTTCTGCCCTCAGTGCTTCAGCAACACCAAGGAATGAACCTTCCATTCTAACGTCTCTGAGTTCAAGACGATTTACATCAATCCAAACATCAACAGTTGGTTCAAGTTCAATAGATCCTTCCCAAGTTTTTACAAGATATGGAGTTACATTTTCAACTCTTGTTGCAAAAGGCTGCTCTACCCAAAGAACCTCATTATAATCTAAACTTAAAACGCTTCCAGTTCTTCTAATATTAGTTCCAAGTATATTACTTAAGTAATTTTGATCTTGACTTGCATTTGTAGTTGTACCAATGCCAGCAATGGCATCAGATCCAAGTTCAAGATTTAGTGTAGTTGTATAGTGAGATGGTCTTAGGTGACCATTTTGAAGATCCAAACTATTCTTTACACCTACTGTGTTATCTTGAACACCAACAGATGAGAAATTATCAATTAAAAATCCTGACTTAAATCTATTAAGTCCTACGGAGTCAGAAATAAAGAGGTTTGCTGTATTGTTCTCAAGGAGAGACAAACTTGTATAATATTCAAGATTCTTAATTCTATTTTCCAACCTAAAGATATCACTCATTTGATATCTCTTATGATCAACAAATGTTACCTCAGCATCTTTAACATCATAAAGATAAGGAGGTAATGCAATATTAGCAATATTTAATCCATTTGAAACTTCTTCTGGAAGTTTTGGATTATCTGCAGGTTCTCCAACTTTTAATTGGAATATTCCTTCTTTGGTTAGATAAATTCTATCGATTCTTGGTAGATAGTAAGTAAATGATAAAGTTTCAGATTCATCGGATGCCAAAACATAACTTGTACTATGATTTCCTCCAGTAAATGATCTTCCATCAAACTCGAATGGTGATCTTGATCCAGAAGAAACAGTAAAGTTACTAACTCTAGGTCTAGCATCTAATACGTCAGTATTTCTAAATCCTTTTACTGATTGGATTTCTGTTCCATAATCAAATCCATCATAAGAACTTGCAGTGGTTACATCTCCAGTATCAGAGGTTTCATAATATCCTCTAGCATAAACAACTTTAATTTTTCTTGTTGGTTCTTTTATATTTTGTTTTCTTTGAACGTAACTATAATCATAATGAGTTAGAGTTTGTCCATTATAGAAATTAAAGTCACCTGTAATGTTTCTGCTTCCTTGATTTAAGGTGAATGCAATTCCATTTACACCGGATTCTAGGAATTCAACTACTTCTCCTTCTTGGAAAACATTCTGGTTTAGATATACAAAAGATATTTTGCTGCTGTTTAATTGCTCAGCATAGATACCTCTTGCGCCACTCACAGTTCCTACAAACTCTTCGCCCAAAATTAAATCATCAGTTTTCGCTGTGGGCCCATCTAGTGATCCTACAGTTAGATTAGGTAAAACAGGATTTGAAGTATCATTTGACTCATAAATTCCATGAATTTTGATTACATCTGGAACATTCAAGGAGATTTTTTCATCTTGAACTCTAGTACCAAATGGATATGAACCATAAACCAATCCATCATTTTTGGTGGTTGACCCAGTTCCAGAGTAGTCATACTTTGACTTATCTACAATCAAAGAATCAACAAATGACTTTCTCTTAGTTTTTGAGGTAACAGATTCCTTTCTTAATGTAGCAATGAGTTTTGCCCCAGTGTCATCCGATCCAAGACCATTAATTACAAGTTGGGTTGAACCTACAGTGAATTGAAACTTATCATCTGTTAGAACTTCTAAGGTTCCGTCTGATCTTGAAAGTACATATCTTTCTTCATCAAATGGTAAAAATACCTGATTAGTTCCTGAAGTTAAAGTATTTGAAGAGTTGTTTGTAATAGTAACATCAAACTCTCTTCTAACAATTAAAGAAGAATTGGAAAGGTCTACAGATTCGACATTTACTTTTGGGAGGGGAGCAAACAATCTCTCATTATTTTGAGTTGTTTGTATGCGAGTATAAAGAACTGAAAGATCATTTACATCAAGTGCCGTGCCAGAAATTCCACCATCACAAATCCCAGTTACTGTTGTAACACCACTGATAACGAGAGAATTTGTTAGAACTTGGTCAACCTTTGCAAATGATTTAACGGTTAAATTAGGTCTAGTGTATTGAATTAAGTTTCCAGTAGTAACAATTCCAGGAAAAGCAACTGTTGGACTGGTTACTGTTGCAACACCAGCAGAAAAACCAGAGATAGAAGCGTTACCGTTACCAATTAGTGAAGAAACTGACTGTAAAGTATCAGCAGAAAAAGTTTTTGATGCACCTACATTTGCATATAGAGATTTTACTTCAGAAATTCCATAATTTGTAAAACCAATACTAACTCTAGTATCATTTGTGCTATCAAATACTAGTTTTTCTCCATTAATAAAGTTTCCAGAAATTTGATAAACTGTTAGTGCAGTTCCAACAGATACATTATTTTTCAAGAAAGCAGTAGCACCGCTAGAATCACCTTTAATATAAGTCGGAGTGCTTAGTGTAATAGGTTGATTGAGTGTTAGATCACCATATGTCTGAACATCAAATAGAGAAATATCCCATCTGTTAATATTTTGATTCTCTAGTTCATAAGAACCAGATTCTAGAGCAAAGTCATATACTCTTGCGATTCCAATCTCTTTTCCAGCAGGAGCATATGAACTAAAACCAACTCTTTGATTTCTTAAACTAATAGTTGTAGATGTATTAATTCCAATAGATGGAGCACCTGAAGATCTATTTAAAGTTAAAGAAGAACCAAAACTAAAGTTAACTGCTTGATTTTGAATTAGGTTAGTTGCTCTAGGTTTCGGTGCATCAAGTAAAACTGGAGAAATAGTTTCGACTTCATATCCTCTAATATATGCTTTACCTGGACTAATTTTATAAATCATCAGATCTTCCGATGGAGCAAGACCCGATGAAGTTTGTTGATTTTCTAGATAAATTCCATTGTTTCCTTTACCATCATTTAAACTTTCCTTGCAAAAAGTAGTAAATGATTTGATATAATAATCACCAGATTCGTCAAAGGTTCTTCTTGCAAACTCATCTGCTAAAAGATTATATTCAGTGTTCTTGTTAATCTTTCTAAGAACACCATCTTTTACGTTTGCAAGTTCAATGAAGTTTGGATAATCAAATGAATCTAAAGGTTTTTTTGATAGTTTTGCCGTTATCTTTAACCTATCTGCTCCAGGTGCTGCAAAGTTATTAAAACCATTAGCATTATCATTTAGATTAGAGTCAACATCCGCTGATATAATCTCTTCAATAACATCAAAACCAACTCTATAACTTGGTGTGTTGGTATATTGATCCAGAATCAGAGTTTCATCTGCAACATCAACCAAGTAACCTCTAATAAAATAAACACCTGCCCCTAATGCAAATGCAGAACCAACCGCAGTTGCATCAGAAGCGATTGTTCTTGCAAATCCCTCTCCAGCAGAAATAAAAGTACTACCAAAAGCAATATTTGAGTCGGTGATTAAATTCTCACCATCCTCAAAATCTCTTGTTGAGAGATTGTTTTGATTTGACTGATAATAGTCAACATAAAGTGTAATATTACCTCTTTCCGATTCTTCTGCAGTAATTACTTTCCTGATAATTGCAACAACACCAGAGTTTTCACCTCTAATTTGTGTACCTACTAAATTATCAAGATATAACGATACAGGAATACCTAAGAAATTATTCTCAACCTGTACTGCATAATAATTTTGAATAAAAGTTAAATTACCTGGAATTACTTTTGCACCTTCTTTAAAGAAGTGGTTACCAAATTGCTCAACTTGGTTTTGTAAAATTGATTGTAAAGTTGTAAGTTCTCTTGCTTGAACTGGATATCCAGGTTTAAAGAGAACTTTATAGTAGTTATTATCTTTACCACCAATTACAGGTTCATTGTAGTCGTCAAAGTATGGAGCTACGTTGAGGTTGGTTTCTTGAGACATAATTCCTTAGAATTGCAAAATAACTTTGATATCTTCTTTTTGGT
>Ga0222714_10003388_pt1 | contig 16272 bp, 12 predicted proteins | sample C33_3DmetaG_FD_165048 | JGI IMG/M metagenome (GOLD analysis project Ga0222714, IMG submission 165048) | Estuarine water microbial communities from San Francisco Bay, California, United States - C33_3D | ecosystem: Environmental > Aquatic > Marine > Unclassified | place: USA: California...
GGGAGGTTTGGGGCGTTTTCGTGGACGCAGCGCAGTTATTATAGGTCAGGAAAAAGGTGGTGATACCGCTAGCCGTGTAAAGCGTAATTTTGGTATGGCGCATCCGGAGGGCTACAGGAAAGCCATGCGGCTGATGGACCTTGCGGACAAATTTCATCTGCCGGTAATTAGCTTTGTTGATACACCAGGAGCTTACCCAGGCATCGAAGCGGAAGAGCGCGGTCAGGCTGAAGCAATAGCAAGATGCCTGCAACGTGGACTTGAGCTTGAAACCCCTTTCGTTGCGGCAGTCCTGGGTGAAGGTGGTTCTGGTGGTGCCGTTGCAGTGGCAGCAGCTGATAAAGTTTTAATGTTTGAACATGCTGTTTACTCAGTAATTTCTCCGGAAGGGTGTGCCTCTATCCTTTGGAGGTCAGCGGAACATGCCTCAGATGCAGCCGAGGCTCTTAAATTGACGGCAGCAGATCTATCCAGACTTGGAGTGATTGACGCGGTAGTAAAAGAACCTGTTGGTGGCGCGCATCGCAATCCTGGAATTAGTATAGATGCATTGGGCGATGCCGTCGAAATTGCGCTAAGACAGATTGATGCTGATGGGCTTCCCGGACCTGCATTACGACATCGGCGGCGTGAACGCTTCCTCGCCATGGGCGGTTAGTCTTATTAATCTTCGGCTTTTAGCGTTTTTGTTTTGGGAGGCAGAATGTCCGAAAGCTTGATCACCGACGCAGCAAGGTCTGCTATAGGGCAATCTCAGCCCCCAATTACCGTTGAAGTTTCGCGCCGGGAAATCCAAAAATATTCTCTTGCCACCCAACAAGTACAGCAAAAATACTTGGACGGCGACGAAGCACCCCCAATGTTTTTATTTGGTCTTCTACGACCATTGACACCCATAGATGAACTGGGCCCCGATGGCATTGCACGGGACGCTTCGTTACCAGATCTTCCGCTTAAAAGAGTGATGGCCGGCGGAACAGAGATGATCTGGTCTAGGCCCATCCGCCCTGGAGATGTTCTGACTGCAACAAAAACGCTATCAGGCATTGAGGAAAAACAGGGCAAGACCGGGCCTCTAATCTTCCTGCACTACACACTTAATGTTGTCGATGTAGATGGAAAGCCTGTGGTTAAAGAACGCTCAACGAGGATATGCCGATGAGCCGCTTCGCAAATATTAAAGTTGGCGACCGTCTCCCTGAGAAGAATCATACGGCAACAGAAATTTCACTATTCTTATATAACGCCGCAATTTGGAACCCACATCGAATTCATTACGATGCACCGTATACGTTAGAGATTGAAAAACATCCGGCTATCGTGATCGATGGACCGCTGCAGGGCGACTGGCTTGCTCAATGTGTTACAGACTGGTTAGGGCAAGATGGCGAGTTAGTCACCTTCAGTTATGCAAACCGCCGAGCTTCCTACCTTGGTGAAACGCTTACAGCAACAGGCGAAATAACTGAGAAAGACGAGGTTGCTGGCACGGTAAATGTTCGACTTGGCATTCGGAATGAAGCTGGCGAAATCATTGCGCCAGGATCCGCAACTGTGAGATTTAGTGAAGCATGATAAGGCTTTTTTTGTTTGCAATGGCTTTATCGTTTGCCACATCTGGTTTTGGAAAAGCTGAAAATATTAAGATTGGCGATATTTCAATCTTAGCCCCATACGCCAAGGCAACCCCCGTAGGCGCAAGGGTCGCGGGAGGCTACCTCACCCTTCAGAATAATGGTGCCAAGAACGACACCCTGTTATCTATTCAATGCGAATGTGCCGATGCAGTCGAAATTCACCAAATGACGCACAAGAATGGCATTATGGCTATGAAGCAATTAGAGCAAGGCTTGCGCATCTCAGCGGGAGAAAAAGTAAGTCTTGCCCCCGGTGGACTTCATCTCATGTTCATCGGCCTCAAACATCAATTTGTTCAGGGAGATACCATCAAGAGTAAACTACACTTTGAAATGGCTGGAGATGTTGAGGTGACGTTCAATATCGTCCCACTCCGCGGCCAAAAATAGTCTCGCAACTACTTATTCACTTGTTTTAAACCGAGCAAAACGCAGCAGTTATTAGCCACTTAATTACCTCCCCAACCGTCATCCTAATGAAAATCAAGCTCAACTCATCCAGGGTGGTATTGGCAGTCCTTTTTCAGCCAAAAAAATTGGATTGTACATTTTACTCATATAGCGAGCGCCAGCATCACAAAGAATGGTTACAATGGTTTTACCTGGGCCAAGATCTTTTGCTAGACGCATCGCACCTGCAACATTTACACCAGAAGACCCACCTAAACAGAAGCCCTCATGTTGAAGAAGGTCAAATGCAATTTTGAGGCTCTCTTCATCAGGAATTTGGTAAGCTTTTTCAATTGGTGCTGACTCTAGGTTAGCTGTTATCCGTCCCTGCCCAATACCTTCTGTGATGGAAGATCCTTCGGCCTTTAAAGTGCCATTTCTATAATATTCGTACAATGCAGCTCCGGGCGGGTCAGCGAGCCCAATCACGATATCCGGATTCTTCGATTTTAGTCCCATGCCCGTACCAGCAAGGGTGCCCCCTGTTCCAACAGCGCAGATAAAACCATCAACCTTGCCTTCTGTCTGACGCCAAATTTCTTCGGCGGTTGTCCGGCGATGGCCTTCCCTATTCGCGACGTTATCAAACTGATTAGCCCATATCGCGCCAGCTGGCTCAGTTTGTGCTCTTTCTTCGGCCAATCGACGGGAAACATGAACATAGTTATTAGGATCTTTGTATGGAGCAGCTGGTACTTGGATCAGCTCTGCACCGGCGAGAATCAACATATCCTTCTTTTCCTGAGACTGCGTCTCTGGGATGACAATTACCGTCTTATAGCCTCTAGCATTCCCTACAAGAGCAAGCCCAATTCCAGTATTGCCAGCCGTACCCTCAACGACCAAACCACCGGGTTTTAACAATCCTTTTTCTTCCGCGTCTAAGATAATTGCGAGGGCCGCACGATCCTTCACAGACCCGCCTGGATTCATAAATTCGCACTTACCTAAAATTTCGCAGCCAGTTTCCTCACTAGCACGAGTAAGCCGCACAAGTGGGGTGTTGCCTATGGCGTCGATAAAGTCGCGGCGGTACTCCATAAACTAACAATCCTCAGATTAAATTAACCTCACACATTCCTTACAATGAAAGTTAAGTGTTGCCGACAGCCAATCTTTGCTTTTTTTGCAAAAATATGAGCTATAAAAGACCTATTCCCTTTTTCTGCGTAAACTCATATCTCTGTTTGTGTTAACTTTTAGGAATTCAATTCCGTTTTTCCTGCGGTAGCGAGGCAAATGTTCAACCGATTGTTCCAGGAAATAGACTCGTATGTTGCTCGTGACCCAGCGCTTAGAAGTCGCTGGGACGTTGTACTGTCTTATCCTGGCTTCCATGCCCTGACATGCTATCGACTTTCAAGTTGGCTATGGCGGCACAAGCTCTTAACCGTTGGGCGTTTTGTTTCGCACCTCGGAAGGATGCTCTCGGGAATTGAAATTCATCCTGGAGCGAAAATAGGCGAACGCCTTTTTATCGACCATGGCATGGGTGTGGTGATAGGCGAGACCGCAGAAATTGGAGACGATGTAACCCTTTATCAAGGAGTTACTCTTGGTGGGACTTCTCTAGCCAAAGGCAAACGGCACCCAACTCTGGAAGATGGCGTTATCGTCGGCTCTGGAGCGCAAATATTGGGCCCATTTACAGTTGGAGCTGGCGCTCGAATAGGTGCTAATGCAGTCGTTCTAGAAGCAGTACCACCTGGCGTAACAGTAGTGGGCATACCAGCCACCATTGCACAGCGTTCCAAACCAGCCTCTGAACCTGAAGATTTTGCGGCATATGCCGTGGGACTCGAGATTAACGACCCACTTGCTAAATCTCTTGCAGAGATACAAACAGAACTGGAATCCTTGAGGACGCGGGTAAACGAGTTAGAAGCAGAACGGCAACAAGCAATCAACGAGGTGCGTTCAGCCTAGCGGCTTCTGCCATAACCTCGACGGCTTCATCCTGATTTGATCTGACGTACAGAGAGTCAATCATCTCGGTATCCTCCCATCGCCTATAACGCTGTTTAATCCGGGCTGGTGGCCCAACAAGCGCCTTTTCATCTACCCACTCGTCTGGAACGGCAGATGCTGCCTCATCCTTATGCCCAGCTAAAAAGAGCTCTTGTATCCTGCGGGCCGCATCACCAAACCCTCTGCGCACCATCATATCATTGTGGAAGTTTTTATTACGGTGCCCCATACCTCCAACGTACAAAGCAACTTCTGGCTTTAATCGATCAAGTGCTGCCTTAACATCACTGTCTACATCCACGTGGGCTGATGCAACGACCTCAAAATTATGAAATCCTTTATCGATACCCTTTGCTCGGGCGCGCTCGAAGCCCTCCTCTACCCAGGGAAGATACTCTTTTGCAGCATCAGGGGTCAGTCCAAGCGGTAACCAGCCGTCACAAATTTCCGCAGTTAAACGAACCGTTGCTTCGTTACCCGCGCCTATCATGATCGGGATATCTGGGTTCATATGCAAAATAGACTTTAAGGGTTTACCAACACCCGCTTCTCCAGGGCCATGATAAGGAAGACTTATCTCATGACCATCATGAGAAACTGGGGACTCACGCCGAAAAACCTTTCGCATTATTTCTACGTAATCCTTCAGGCGGTAATAGGGACGACCCCATGGTTGGCCATACCAACCTTCGACAATCTGCGGTCCTGAAACTCCTAGGCCAGCGATAAAGCGGCCGCCTCCCGCCATCGCATCTACTGTTGCAGCAGACATTGCAGCGTTAGCGGGAGTTCGGGCTGCAAGCTGCATAATTGCTGTGCCTAAACGAATACGACTTGTATGAGCAGCAATATAGGCCAATGGCGTTACAGCATCAGATCCATAGGCTTCTGCAGTCCAAACAGCATCGTAACCCAAAGCCTCAGCTCGCTTAATACGATCAATGGGTATCTCAAGATTAGCCCCGGAATACCCAATCGAAAGCCCTAATCGCATTTACCATCTCCCCAAAAACCACCGGAAAATCTTTGCACATTATCGTGCCCAAAAGTTTAAATAATTAAGTCGAGTTCAAGGCACGTGCTCTTAATTCCATTTTTTCTAATTTTAAGAATATTTTTCTTAGAACCCAAAATGGGTTTCCAAATAAGGTCTCGTTAAAATCAATCAGAATTTTAATAAAAGACTGTAAATACGACAAAGGCCTCTATTCGCCCTCAAATCGTCGCGCCTTCAAATCATTAAAAGACAAAATCTCTCCAGCCAGAGCGCTTGCAACAACAGTCGGCGGACTAGCAAGCCATACTTCGCCTGGACCACCACGACCCGAAAAATTGCGGTTAATCGCTGAAATTACGGTCTGATTTTCGTTTTCAGTGACCCCAGGACCACACTGGCCGCAAGCGCCACACGCAGGCCCCAGCAACTCTGCACCTATTGCCTCAAAAGTCTCCAAATACCCTTTATCGATACAGTACTGACGAACATCAAGGGTACCACACTGCAGGTATAGCTTGACGCCATCGGCTACTCGCATCTGCCGGTCCCTAGCCCATTTAGCGACTTCAAAGTAATGATCAAAATCTTCCCGCTTTCCCGCTGTACAAGATCCTCCGTAGGCAATTTGAACGGGAACAGGTTTCTCTAATTCAGCTAGCGCAACACCGTTACCAGGATCACCAGGACGGGCAAGCATGGGCCCCAAGTCGCTGCAATCTAGAACTATTTCATGCGCATAGGGTGCGCCTTCATCTGATTGCATCCAATCCTCAATTTCAAAATTAATGCCACGTCGCTCCTTTAGAAAACGAATGGTCTCCTCATCTGGTGCACAGATTCCAGTTAGTCCTCCAAGCTCTGCCACCATATTAGTTAATGTTGCCCGTTCATCGATTGACATGGCTTCAATTATGGGGCCAGTAAATTCAAAAATTTTTCCCAGCCCACCACCTTTTTTGATGAACGGCATTGAAAGAAGAGTTAGCGCTATGTCCTTCGCAGTAACCCCAATCCGGCGTTGACCCTTAAGATGTACTAGAAGACTGTCCGCCATATTTAGACGAATAGCACCAGTCATGAAGGCATTAGCCATATCGGTAGTTCCCACACCAAAAGCGAAGCAACCAAGTGCTCCCGAATGCGGTGTGTGACTATCTGTGCCAACAACAATTCTTCCCGGCAGAGCGTATCGTTCGATCATCATGGCATGACTGATACCCTCTGACCCCTCCTCACCAACAAGCCAGCCATGATTCTTTAAACCATAGGTTTTCGCAAAACGTCGGTGAGCTTCAGATAGATTTTTGACGCCGTCTAACAGGCCAAGCCTTACATGCGTTGGCGAGCGATGTGCATAAGAGAGGTGATCCTCAAATAGAATGATCGTCTCAGGTGCTTCGAGTTCAAGAGGATGGCCGAACGCCTTGTCCAGCATGTGAACGGCCATAGGGCAATAATATTCGATGATGAACCGGTAGTCCGCACGCACAAAACCTCCGGTTCCTGAGGCCATGTCCCAATCAAGATCCGCTACATCCAAAGCAAATCGAGAAATAATTTTTTGGGCCAAGGTTTGCGGCCCTATACAATTAACGGAGAGTCTGTTTGCTCCCTTTAATTTGACTTGACCATAAGCTAGCAGCCCACCTGCTCTTAAAATGGAAGCAGCAAGATGATCTCTATCAGCTACCAACTCATCAACAGGAATATCTTCGCCAGCGCGGATGCGGTCAATCAAACCAAAATCGGTCGAAGTAAAGATGCCCAGATTATCGCAATTTTGACGATAGATGCGTTCAAAGCTCTCAGCTATCACTAGCTTTACACCAGCAGAGAGCTCGGCGAAGGGACTATGCTCACGAGAAGAGCCTTTGCCATAACGACGGCCAGCAACAATTACAGAAATACCTGCTTCGACAAGTGCATTCTCAGCGACTGGACGCTCACCGTTTATAACTAAACCAGTATGGGCAAAGCGCGCTAATTTATCATCATAATTGAGCATCACCTGTAACGGTGTGATTTCATCCGTCGATACGTCTGTTCTTAGAATGCCGGCTTCATCGAGTGATATTTCCTCACCAGCTAATTGCCTAGCCACAGCACCACTGGTAGTTCCAAGAATCAAAACTCGGCCGTCAAACCGCATTGGCAAGCCCTGTTAAAGTGTTACCAAAACACCACCATTTACATTCAATTTTCTGAATAAAATGGTGAGCGCGCAGGGATTCGAACCCTGGACCGACGGATTAAAAGTCCGTTGCTCTACCAACTGAGCTACACGCTCTCCGAAATGCCAAACTCGGCAAGGAGTTGACGGGAAACTATGGCGCTAAGGCTGGCGGGTCAAGCCGTTCTTATTTGCCTATCAATAAGCTTTAGAAGCCGCACCCGAAAGTACCTGAGCACCTTTAGCGAGACGCTCATGTAAAGCGGCTTTTACATGCGGTGGAACAAACGTGGAAATATCACCCCCAAGGCCGCCAATTTCTTTAACAAACCGTGAGGAAATGAATTGGCATCGCTCCGATGCCATAAGGAATATTGTCTCGATATCATCATTCAAACGACTGTTCATACCGGCCATTTGAAACTCATAGTCAAAATCTGAAACCGCACGAAGTCCGCGAACGATGCAACTCGCTCCGTTCTCTTCCGCATAATGTACTAGCAATCCATCCATCGTCTGAACGACAATACGCTTTGCTAATTCAACATCCTCTAAATTGCTCACCCATTCGCGAACCATGCCAACCCGTTGATCGATATCAAACATCGGTCCCTTCCCCGCATTGATAGCCACTCCAACTATCAAACGGTCAACCAATTTTGCACCACGCAGTATTATATCAAAGTGTCCGTTCGTGGGGGGATCGAACGTTCCGGGATACAAACCCACAACACTAGACATAGGACTAATCTCCTAGCGCTTCGCTTATTCTTTTTCGACAGAGGCTTCGGCTGCACCCGAAGATGCGACCTCTTCCTGCTCGTGCAGTGGTGAAACAGACACAACACGATCACCATCTGCAACATCGAATATTTTCACCCCGCGGGTCGAACGCCGAGCTATTCGGATTTCATCAACTGGGCATCGAATGAGTTGTCCGCCATTAGTAACAAGTACCAGCCCATCTTGATCTGAAATTGGGAAGGCACCAACAACCTCAGCACCTTTATCAAGACTCATCAGCTCGATGCCTTTGCCCCCCCTGCGGGTGACACGATAATCATATGATGAGGTCCGCTTACCAACACCATTAGATGCAAGCGTTAGGATGAATTGCTCTCGTCCCTTAAATTCATCAAATATTTCAACGGGTAGACCACCATCTTCCGCAGATTCACCCCGGCGCAATGCGGTTGATTGTTTGAGATACGCATCACGTTCATCGGCACCAAATTCGGCACCGTCAATGATCGACAGTGAAATCACTCCATCTTCAGACGCCAAGTCAATACCGCGATTGCCGGTTGAGTTGCGGCCAGCAAACACACGAACTTCTTCAACGGGGAACCTAATGCAACGTGCTCGAGCCGTAGACAGCAGAACGTGATCACCTGGCTCACATAAGGCAACACCTATCAACGCGTCTGATTCACCAAGTTTCATGGCAATTTTACCATTTGCCATGACGTTGGAAAAATCAGAGAGAAGATTGCGACGCACGTTTCCAGATTGCGTCGCAAACATAACGTTCATCTTGCCCCACTCTTCTGAATCCTCAGGAAGAGGGAGCACAGCAGAGATCGTTTCACCATCGTCCAGAGGCAGAAGCTGCACTAATGGACGGCCACGCGAGTTTGGTCCTCCGAGAGGCAGCTTGTATACCTTCAACTTGTAAACAATGCCTTTTGTCGTGAAAAACAACACAGGAGCATGCGTGGAAGCCACAAAAACATCACGAACCACGTCTTCATCACGGGTCGACATACCCGATCTGCCTTTACCACCGCGCTTCTGCTCACGATATTCTGCTAACGCTGAACGTTTGACATAGCCATTCGCGGAAACAGTCACCACCATCTCTTCTCGCTGTATCAGATCCTCGTCGTCCTGATCAGCTCCACCTTCTTCAATCTGTGTGCGACGCGGTGTTCCAAACCTTTCTTTCAAATTGGTGAGCTCACCACGCATAACCTCGAGTAAACGCACTCGATTACCCAGTATTTCTAAATATTCTCGAATGTTAGCCGCAGTTTCATCCAACTCTTCGGTGATTTTTTCACGCTCAAGACCGGTCAACCGATGCAAACGGAGATCAAGAATTGCACGCGCCTGAATTTCAGAGAACCTGTAACCCGCATCGGTCAAGGCTCCACTTTCTTCTGGACCCAAAAGGGCAACTAATGGCGCCACATCAGCCGCTGGCCATGCGCGCGAAAACAGCGCTTCCCGGGCTGCCTGAGGGTCGGGTGCGGCCCGAATTACTGCTATCACCTCGTCAATGTTAGCTACTGCAACGACCAAGCCGAGCAGTACATGACCACGGGCACGGGCTTTGGCGAGTTCGTGTTGAGTTCGTCGCGCGATAACCTGCTCGCGAAATGCTACAAAAGCCTCAAGCACGGATTTGATGGATAGAAGCTCTGGGCGTCCGCCATTAAGAGCTAACATGTTCACGCCAAAGCTCGTTTGAAGAGCGGTATGTCTGAAAAGCTGATTCAGTACGACTTCAGCGTTAGCGTCACGCTTGAGGTCCACCACAATCCGAACCCCATGCCGGTCACTTTCGTCCCGCAGCTCAGAGATACCCTCAACAAGCTTAAGGGAAGAAACTTCTGCAATTCTTTCAACCAGTCGCGACTTGTTGATCTGATACGGAATCTCGTGAACGAGGATAGCATTCCGGCGGAGGTCTATCTCCGTCTTTGCCCGCATAATCACAGACCCGCGGCCAGTGGCGAAGGCCTGCCGGATGCCACCACGGCCCATGATAAGCCCACCAGTTGGAAAGTCTGGGCCTGGCATAATTTCTAGCAGGCCGTCGAGATCTATAGCCGGGTTATCAATGAGCGCCAGAGTTGCATCAATAACCTCACTTAGGTTGTGTGGCGGAATATTAGTCGCCATACCAACGGCAATACCACCAGCGCCATTTACCAGGAGGTGAGGAAATTGAGCCGGTAAAACAGCAGGCTCTTGGTCCGACTCATCGTAATTAGCCTGAAAATCTACAGTATCTTTATCAATATCGGCGAGTAGAGCCTCTGCAGAATTGGCTAACCGAGCCTCAGTATAGCGCATGGCAGCTGGTGGATCGCCGTCCATGGAACCAAAGTTCCCTTGGCCCGATACCAACGGCAGCCGCATAGAAAAATCTTGCGCCATGCGCACCAATGCATCGTATATCGCTGAATCGCCATGGGGATGATATTTACCCATAACGTCACCAACGATGCGTGCGGACTTCCTAAAAGGACGGCTCCAATCATAGCCACCCTCTCTCATTGCATAGAGAATGCGTCGGTGAACCGGCTTGAGTCCGTCGCGGACATCGGGAATTGCTCGAGCTACGATTACGCTCATAGCGTAGTCGAGATAAGAGCGCTGCATCTCCTCTTCTATGGAGACGGCGCGCACCTCGTCTGATCGCGGTGGCGAGGTGTCTGACACGCAAAAACTCCCGAAAAATTGATAAAGTAAGAATAACCTAGAATCACAGTTTTATAGCTAATTTTTGTGCAGAATGGAACCAAAAAGCCTGTTATTTTACGCATTCAAAGACTTGTTTGCTTCATCAGACCGGATCTGTATGGAGCCATAAGTCAGCATCCGCTGCAGCACTTGTAGCCACTAACTACACAACTAAAATTTAATGAACGGAACCTGCAGTTAGCCCCTCTGAATGAGAGTTATTTAACTTAATCAAAATCTATTTTTAGATCAGCGCATGCTCTGCCCAAATTTCCTTAACTCGGACAATGGCCTGATAGGCCGATACTAGAATGGAATATCATCATCCAAGTCCATCGGCGCGGGCCTGCCACCCTCGACTTGACGAGCTCCGCCCATACCGCCAGAGCCTTGTTGGCCCCGCTGATAGTCCCCACCGTAATCCCCACCGGGTTCTCCTGAATCACTTCCATCGCCTCGACCATCCAGCATTGTCAGCTCGCCACGGAAACGACTTAGTACGACCTCTGTGGAATAACGATCTGCGCCAGATTGGTCCTGCCATTTTCTTGTTTGGAGTTGGCCTTCAATGAAAACCTTACTGCCCTTGCGCAAGAAACGCTCCGAAACATCGACAAGATTTTCATTAAAAATCACGACACGGTGCCACTCTGTCTGCTCGCGCCGCTCACCAGATTGACGATCTCTCCACCGCTCAGAAGTAGCCACAGAAAGACGGGCAAACCGACGGCCATCCTGGGTCTGGGTATACTCTGGGTCACGGCCAAGATTTCCAACAAGAATGACTTTATTAACACTGCCGGACATAGGCTTGTCTCCAAACAAGGCAGATCTACATTCTGATCCACCTAAACTCGTTATCTTTTTTAAACGATATCACAATACCCGCATCAACTGGGATTCGGCGACCCGAAGACTTATCAATTTTGTCCACAGCTTCAGTACTCCGAAATCTGTGGTGAGGCTCTATACCCGCGCCTGGAGAGGTAGAAGAATACCGATGATGAAAGCGCCGAACGAAAGAAATAAAAGCTCTGGTGGAACTCTACGGAGCATATCCGTTCGTGGAGCGAGAGAGCATAATCTTAAGAATGTCGACGTTGACCTACCACGAGATCAGTTGATCGTAATCACGGGACTTTCGGGGTCAGGAAAATCCTCGCTCGCGTTTGATACTATCTATGCTGAAGGTCAGAGAAGATACGTAGAAAGCCTCTCTGCATACGCTCGGCAATTCCTTGAAATGATGCAAAAACCAGATGTTGATCTTATTGAAGGCCTCTCCCCTTCCATTTCCATAGAACAGAAAACAACAAGTCGAAACCCAAGGTCTACGGTTGGGACTGTAACTGAAATTTACGACTACATGCGATTGCTTTGGGCTCGCACAGGTATCCCCTACTCTCCGGCAACAGGTCTACCAATAGAAAGTCAAACTGTTAGTCAGATGGCGGACCGGATTATGGCTATGGGCGAGGGTACCCGCCTGTACCTGCTCGCGCCAATCGTTAGGGGAAGAAAAGGTGAATTTAGAAAAGAATTATCTGATCTCGCCCGACGGGGGTTTCAACGCGTCAAGATAGATGGGGAAGTGACCCTAATTGAGGAAGCACCATTCCTTAAAAAGAATTTTAAACATGATATCGATGTTGTGATTGACAGGTTTGTTGTTCGCAAAGAAGCATCAGCACGTCTAGCAGATAGCCTAGAAACTGCGCTTGGTTTGACCGATGGTCTAGCTGCTGTTGAAAATGCCGATGACGGTTCTATCACTATCTTTTCAAGCCGTTTTGCATGCCCGGAAACCGGGTTTACAATCCCAGAAATAGAACCACGGCTTTTCTCCTTTAATAATCCTTTTGGCGCCTGTCCGGTCTGTGATGGGATAGGCACAGAACAGCATTGTGATGCTGAACTGGTAGTTCCCAATCCATTAATGTCGCTGCGTGACGGTGCGATCGCACCATGGGCGACATCAAGCTCGTCTTATTACGAACAAACCCTTGATGGTATCTGCAAACATTACAAAGTGAGTATGAAGACCGCATTCGGCGAGCTGCCCGAAGATGTCCGTGAAGCTATTCTTTTTGGATCAAAAGAAGAAGTTATACCCATCAAATATGATGATGGCCTTCGCAGCTATACCGTTAAAAAACCTTTTGAGGGTGTAGTTAACAATCTGGAACGAAGATGGCGCGAAACAGACAGCTCGTGGGTAAGAGAGGAGCTTTCAAAATTCATGTCTGCGGCGGCGTGCGGAACCTGCCATGGAAAGCGCCTGAAGCCAGAAGCTTTGGCTGTAAAAGTCGATTTTCTTGATATTTCGGAAGTCACAGATTTTTCCGTCACCAGAGCGAGGGATTGGTTTCTTACTCTTCCGAAAGCAATGTCTGCAAAGCAACTCGAAATCGGTGAGAGAATACTTAAGGAGATAAACGAGCGACTAGGCTTTCTAGTGGATGTCGGGCTGGGTTATTTAACATTATCAAGAGGGTCTGGGGGTCTTTCTGGAGGAGAAAGCCAGAGAATTCGCTTGGCATCACAAATTGGATCTGGCTTGACGGGCGTTTTGTATGTTCTAGACGAACCGTCTATCGGACTTCACCAACGCGACAACGCACGCCTTCTTCAGACACTAAATCGTCTGCGAGACCTGGGTAATACAGTAATTGTTGTAGAGCACGATGAGGATGCCATCCGCAGCGCCGACTATGTAGTGGACATGGGTCCATTAGCTGGGGTGCATGGTGGTCAAGTGGTCGCTTGCGGCACTCCTGAAGATGTAATGGCTCACCCTGAAAGTCTTACAGGCCAATACCTAATGGGAACTAGAAAAATCTCTGTTCCTAAAATTCGGCGAATAGGTGATGGTCGCATCCTCACTGTGCGAGGTGCACGCGGCAATAATCTAAAAGGGATTGACGCCTCATTTCCATTAGGGGTGCTAACAGCGGTGACTGGAGTTTCCGGAGGCGGAAAGTCCACTCTGGTTATTGATACTCTTTACAAGGCTTTGGCCCGTCGGGTGATGAATGCTCGCGCCGCTCCAGAGAGCCATGATCGCATCGAAGGAGCTGAATATATTGATAAAGTCATTGATATTGATCAATCACCCATAGGTCGAACGCCACGTTCCAACCCTGCTACTTATACCGGTGCTTTCACACCAATACGTGACTGGTTTGCCGGCCTTCCGGAAGCAAAAGCACGAGGTTACAAGCCAGGTCGTTTTAGCTTTAATGTCAAAGGGGGGCGCTGCGAGGCATGCCAAGGAGACGGTGTAATAAAAATTGAGATGCACTTCTTGCCAGATGTCTATGTTGAATGTGACGTCTGCAAGGGGAAGCGCTACAACCGCGAAACTCTTGAGGTGAAGTATAATGGCCGATCAATCGCGGACATTTTAGACCTTACCGTAGAAGAGGGCGTGAAAGAGTTTTCCGCAGTACCATCAATTCGCGATAAGCTAGTAACTCTGGAACAAGTTGGCTTGGGCTATGTAAAGATTGGGCAGCGCGCAACCACTCTCTCAGGAGGCGAAGCCCAGCGCGTCAAACTTGCAAAAGAATTATCCCGAAGGGCTACTGGTAGGACCCTCTACATCCTAGATGAGCCGACCACCGGGCTTCACTTCGAGGACGTCCGCAAGCTTTTAGAGGTACTTCAGACGCTTGTAGACCAAGGGAACAGCATTATTGTTATTGAGCATAATCTAGAAGTAATCAAAACCGCTGATTGGGTAATTGATCTTGGCCCGGAAGGCGGAGACGGGGGCGGCGAAGTCGTAGCTGCGGGAACGCCAGAAGAGGTCGCCGGCACCCGCGGCAGTCACACCGGAAAATTTCTTGCCCATTTTGTAAACGCGAAGAAATCAAAAAAACAAAATCTAGCTTGAGCTATACCTAATAAAAATACCTCGCTTTCATTAAATGAAAGCGAGGCATATAACTTTATCTTATGTTTTTCTAGAGATTTGCCAGTACATTATCAGCAGTAGATTTTTCGAATTGGCCTGGCTCTTCCACAAATACTTGGCTAATCGTTCCGTTATCAACGATCATGGCACAACGCTGCATGCGAGTACCAAGCCCAAAGCCAGAACCGTCCATCACTAAGCCACAAGCCTTGGCAAAATCTCCGTTACCATCAGCAACCATTTTCACGTTGTCACCAACGTTTTGATCCTTGCCCCAAGCACCCATAACAAAAGCGTCATTAACAGCAACACACGCTATTTCATCAACGCCCTTAGCCTTGATTGCCGCTGCTTTTTCGACGAAACCCGGAAGATGCTTTGCCGAACAAGTCGGTGTGAAAGCACCAGGAACTGCAAACAGAACCACTTTCTTACCAGCAAAGAGAGCTTCACTGGTTAGGTTTTCTGGACCGTTTGCACCCATAGTTTTAAAAGTTACGGATGGAGCTTTATCTCCAGCTTTAATGGCCATACTCGATCTCCAAGTGAGTTAGTTTGACGGTACGGATTTCGAACCGTTCATACTGGAATACTTAATCGCTTCTGCACGGAATAAAAGACCTTATCTGCCACGGGCTTGCATTATTGCCTTCATTACAACATCTGTCGAAAGCAATTCTGGTAAAATAATCCCTTCTTTGGCGCCAGGACCGTATACAATATTGAATGGTATTCCGAACCGATTATGCCTAGCTAAATAATCTGCAATATTGGTATTTGGTCGTGTCCAATCTGCCTTTATTGGCGTCACCTCCTTCGTCAGGATACTGCTAACTGGATCACGGTTTAGAACAGCGGCTTTGTTCCACTTGCAGGTGACGCACCAGTCCGCAGTAACATCAACTAGCAACGTCTCCCCAGCCTGAACGCGCCGCATTAGATCTAACTCGTCAAACTTGACCCAGTTCGCTGTCCCAACTTCCTTAGCCCGAGGGGGCGTTGCCGTTAACCATACAACCGCAAGTGCAGCACTCAGAGTGATTCCAATGGTCCACCAGCGGACTGACGAATGAAATAATCGAGCAAGACAGATTATTATTATCGAAGCCACTACCGTGGATAGAACGGCCGTAAAACTGGCTTGGCGAAATAAAATCCAAAGCAGCCAAATGCCGGTCAATGCCACCGACAATCCCATCATTATCCTAACGACATGCATCCATCGACCTGGGCGTGGCAATATTTTCACTGCTGCTGGGAATAGCGCAGTGAGCAGATATGGGACACCAAGTCCAACCGCCATCGCCGTAAAAACAGCGATAATTTCAAAGAAGCCCCTGGACAAGGCAAAAGCTATAGCAGTGCCCACGAAGGGAGCAGAGCAAGGCGTCGCAAGTAGAGTCGCCAACACTCCAGTCCAAAAGGCCCCAACAATCCCTGCCGATGGCCTGGCCTCTGAAACGCTGTTTAAAGCCTGAGGAGCAGTAAATTCAAAAAGACCAAAAAGATTGCCTGAGAAAAGGGCCATAATAAGGCTCATTAAAGCCACAAACATCGGCTCTTGGAACTGCATCCCCCACCCAACGGCGACACCAAAATTCTTAAGGGTGATAGCTCCAACTGCCAACACCCAAAAAGTCAGCAAAATGCCTAAAGAAGTTGCCAA
>Ga0222714_10003390_pt1 | contig 16265 bp, 24 predicted proteins | sample C33_3DmetaG_FD_165048 | JGI IMG/M metagenome (GOLD analysis project Ga0222714, IMG submission 165048) | Estuarine water microbial communities from San Francisco Bay, California, United States - C33_3D | ecosystem: Environmental > Aquatic > Marine > Unclassified | place: USA: California...
TGGTGTTAAACTTGCCATTTTATACCGCCATCCAAATATTTATTTCATTGTCATATGTTGATCTATTCATATCTTGAATAGTTAAAGCATCTAACACATGATCAACTGATGATGGAGCAGTATGATTTGATGCAACTGTTCCATCATATCCTCTTTGTTGAACTGTTAAAAGATTTGCAGTTCTAGAAGAAATGAGGACTTTTTCTTCATTGGGCGTGCCTCTACTAACAACGATAACAAAGGGGTTGCCAGATGACCCCGTTGGGAACGTGGAACCATCAACAACGCCTATCGTTGAAGCAGAATTGCTAACATTGCTAGACAAGGTGGTTGCTACAACTGAGCCTAGAAACTCTCTTCTCAGCATAACCCCTCCTTAATTAATCAATGCTAATGTCTAAATCGCCTGTAGCAATTCTAAGTGTGTCACCTGCATCAAGTGACTTGTTTGCTGTGAGTGTTCCCCAAACAAGCAAATTGCCACCTGTAATAGCATCTGATATACCGATAGCAACGACTGTTGCTGAAGGCATGTTTGTAAAGTCAATGTTTGCATCATTCGATGTAGCACCGCCTGATGCTGCTGAGAATGTTGCTGTCTGACGAGCATATGAACCACCAGAGACTTCTGTTCCAGCCGTGCTATCACTTGGTGCAACGGTGTAAAGGCCAACGTATACTGGCGTTGGCATTGTGTAAGATGTTGTCCCTAAAAAGTGATCAAGCAGCTTATTCTCTAAATAGTTTGAAAGATTTCCTGCCATTAATTAATCCTCCTTGAAAGCATAAAATTGTTCTCTCTCTTCTTCGCTTGGAAGCCTGAAGTTATCTAATTGAAGAAGCATTTTGGCTTCTTCATAATCAAGTTCCGCGATCTTATTTTTTTGTGTAAATTTAAAATTGGATTTGGTAACATAACCAGATCCGCTCTCAAACACAATAATCATTTTACCATTATTTGTTTTATTATCAGGTAATTCTACAGGCTTTTTAGATACAGTCTTTTTTGGCTGGTATTTATTACCTGTAACGTCATTAGATGTAACTACATTTTTCTTTTTTGTTGCTTTTTCAGCATCTTCTGTCATATCAACAATCTTATCATTCAAAAATATGAAGGTCAATAAATACAAAAGCGGGGGATTTCTCCCCCGCTATCGTATGCTTAGTTCGCTTAACTATCAGAGTGCGCGAACTTTGACATTCTTTGCAATAACGTATGACTCAGCATTTTCGATATTGCAAGCAACACGCATGAACTGTGTGTACTCAATTGTGTCAGTCTTTGGTTGGAACTGACGGTACACTGTGATGTCACGGTGCAGACCAACAACGTGGTTGTTGGGGAATGTCAGGTGAATGTGGCCGTGGTTGCCAGCAGCCGATGAGTAATCACCAGCAACAGTCTCTGGGAACAGAGGGATCTCAACGAGAGGAATACCGAATGGTGACAGACCTGTTGAACCAGGACCACCATTGGCTCTCATTGAGCCTTGCAGGAATGCTGCATCGCCAGCCAATGAGCCAGGTGATGGAGCACCAGCAGTTGCCTCTGTAGCCGAGTTTGGATTACCAAGGCTGTAGATTGCATCCTGAACCAGATTTGGTCCAGTCATGAACCTCAGTTCATTTCTGCGCTGCAGGTACTTGTTTGGCATGTTACGAAGAACACGATCAAACGTTGAGCGCGAAATGTTGTCGCCAGCCTCATCAACAACTGTGCCTGAAGCCTTAGCAAGCTTGACGAAACCATCAAGAGCCTTGAGCAGACCGTTGTTTGACGATGTATTACCATTGATGAGCAAGTCATCAAGGTCATTGGCTGTCTGACGAGCCATGATTTGAGCCAAGTGATCCTCAAGCGAGGCACCCTCGATGTTATCCTCAAGGGATTCTGTGCTCACTTCCCAGTCAAGACGCAGTTTAACGCTTGACAGTGAAACTTTTGTGAAGGTAACAGCGGCGTTTGCACCGTCATCTGTTGCCTCGGTTGCCTTCTTCATAAGGCGGGTACCAACAGAAACCTTATCGATATCCATTGATGAAGCACGCATGCGAACCACACGTGAGTTTTGCATTAAGACCGACTGATCAACAACAAAGTCAAGGAAGCGATTCGACTGTTCTGCGTTAAGCAGACCGCCCGAACCAGCACCAACAACGCTTGTCGTGACCTCGTTAGCCTTAGAAAGAATTTCTTCTTGAGTAGCCATTTAAATTATCCTCCTAATTTCTTACGACTTATAACCCATTGCGTTAATCACGCCTTGTGGGAGATAAACATTGTTCCAGAATGACTTCTCTGGTGCGGATTTACGAATCTCCTCACCTTCCTCATCTTCTGCATCTTCTGGGTCAACGCTCTTCTTGACAGCGCCAGCATCAGCGAAAGTCTTCACCTGCTCACCCTGCTCATTCAGAGCCTTTTCCGTTTGCTCCAGCTTTTCGCTGAGAGCGGCCTTATCGGCCTCGAAAGCCTTGGTCACCTCATCAATCTTTGCGTTGACACTTGCTTCAACCTCTTCTTTAAGTGAAGTAGCAAAATCATTCAACTTCTGATCAATAACCGAGCCAAGAGCGTCTTTCAAAATATCAATATCCATTTCTTCCTCCGCTTGGTCGATATTAACTTCAACTTCGGTTGAAGCAACTTCAGTTGAATCAGTAAATTTATCAATTTTTACTGATTGGTCATCTTCTGGGACTAGCCAGTTAACAAATCTCTTAAGCAAAGAGAGTTTGCTATCTGTCAAGTCATTTTCCATAGGATTGACGTTATCATATTTTACATCATTTTGCAATAAATTGCTTGACTTTTCCATTTCTTTATCTTTGTCCTCCTCTTGCAAGAAGTACTCCATCTCTTTACTCAGAATTTCTTCATCTTCTTCAAGAATAGTTTCTACGCTCTTGTTTTTAACTTTTGCGTATCTTTCAAGAAGCCTTCTTCCTTTCGCAGCAAGAGCAGCAGCATCTTGTGCATTTTGAGGAACTGGTTCCCCCCATGCAGCAGCGGAAAGAGCAAGGCGAGTAGGTCTGCCTTTTTCATCTTTCATTGGTCCTGATGGGTTAGTAAAGAATCTAGTTAAGAAAGAACCTTTTCTACGCATTTTTTCTGGCGTATTTGCTGGACCCTTAACACCTGGCTTGAGGTTTGCACCTTCAGTTTGCTTGAAGTGTCTACGACCAGCAGCAGTAAGACCGCCCTTTGGATCTTTCAACGGCTGTTTTGCTTTTTCAATGGTATCTCTGAGTACGTACTCAAGATCTCCATCGTCAGCCCTTTTAATAATATCAATTGTTGCAATGGCGTTTGCTGGATTATCAACAAGGCTTAATTCACCAAGTTCATATTTTGTAATTTTACGAATTGGTTTTCCATTATGAATTTTTCCAGACATTGCTTCTTTCTCAATAACTTTTCCACCAATAGAAAAAGCACGAAGTGTTCCATCAAGAACTTTTTCCCAAGTATCCTGAGCACCTTTTGAAATGTAAGCCTCTACCTGAAAGCCTTTGTATTCTTTGCCATCATCGCCTTTGATAACAACTGGTTTATGTGAAATTGCTTTACCGACTGCAATAGGTGCATGCATCTCTCTGATGTTTCCTTGCCATCTTGAAAAGGCTTCTTGTGAAGCCTCAAATGTAACAATATCTCCAGACTTGTCAATATTGTCAGCGGTTGCAATTCCAACAACAATACGCTCCTCTTTTTTTGTGAGGTCCATATTGATTGGGAAAACTAAATTGAAATCCGACATATTAAATCTAATATAACACTTTATTTAATATAATGCTAGTGGTATTAACCAATGGCAAAAACGCCAAGGACAACGCCTGCTGTCATCACTTGAAAAGAAGTGTAATCGCCCTTAACCTCAACATAGTTTTTACCCGCTGGGATAAGAACTTGGTGTGGACCACCATTAAGTTTTACAACAGCATTGGTGCTTGCATGTGTATTCACAAAATTAATTGATGAAGTATGCTGACCTATGCTAACTGCATTAGCAGTGCTATCAACTGCTGTATTTGAATAGACAATGTGTCCGTAACTCATTCTGAGCCTCCTGTATCTTGATTCTGACCTCTTTCTGCTTGGTCGCCAGACTCTCTAGGATCTGATGACCCCTCTGGTCTGTCGGCAAAAGCATTTGGAGGATTTGAAGATTGGTTATTTGAATTCCCCGGCGGTGCCCCTGGTCCACCTTCTTTTTTAAGTTTTGTAGGGTATGGAAGCGGTTCATCACCATCCATTCTTTCTGGAAGACCGAGTGATGTTCTAACTTCATTAGGAGTAACAACTTCCGTTCTAAGATATCTATCATTAATTCTTGACTGAATATCTTCATCAACAAGGTCAATTCTTTTAAACTTCAAAACAAGTAAATCTGTAAACTCAGCAATCAGCCTATTGATTCTTTTTTCAATGACAGCCTGATCTGGTCCGATAACTTGTGTTTTGAATGTCTTATCTGCATCTCTTGAAACAGCCAAGTTAGCATTATCATAAACACCAACTTTTGGTGCAGGAACTCTATTGGCTACAAGAATTTCATCTCTATTTGATTTACGATATTTATCAAATGAGGCATCTTGCACCCCAGCCTCTAATTTTTCAAATCTAATATCCGAGTCTGCGCCTATTGACGCGGGAATAGGAATAACCAGTGTTCCATGATTTCTTCCCTTGACTTCGTTTCTGAAATAATTAACAAGTTCCTGTTTTGATTTGTGACTAAGCTTTGCGCCTTTTAGAACAATTGCATATCTTGGAATTGCTTTGTTTTCAAAGTAATCAATATTATATTCTTTTGCGAACTTATCTCCAACAATAGCAGCAGCTGCTGACACTGCAGCAGGAACTCCATAGTATGTATTATTAGGACTATAGTTCTTGAAATGAATCAATTCATTTGGGCTTGGATCACCATTGATTGGATCTTCTGTTTCTGAGTCCTGAAAGTTTCTAAAGAAGACTGCTTGAATCTTATTACTCTTTGCAATTTGTACGTATCCATCACGTTTTCTTCTTACACGAACAAGTGTCCCAGGAACATGTCCTATATAACCAATTTTACCAGCGTTAGTTCTACCTATTTCAAGATATCCATTACCAATGGTTTTAACATCTTGCCAAACCTTAATCATTGTTTCAATAAAAGTTTCTTCTTGATTAAGATCTTCAAATAATTCTTCCAAACGCTCACGTTCATCTTGTAAAGACTTTCGAACGCGAGAAAGTTTATCTGGATTTTCTTGTGCTTTTTCTATTCTTCTTTTTGCTTTTAATGTCTCTTCAAAAGAATAACCAAGAGCAACTGTATTCATAACAATTGCATTTATTGCAGCATTATGAATAGAACTTTGATCATATAATCCAGCTAAGTTATCTAAATCATATGGCGGGTTTACAATGTCATACAGAGAATATCCATCAATAGTTTCTGGATCTATATACTTTGTGGCAGCTCCTTCAATTCCTTCATATTTTTTATTAAGCCTTGATGCTCTTCTTTTCATCTTTGGTGAAAGAGTTGAAAACTTAACCATTTTAAAAGGATCAGTTTTTTCTGCAACAGACTCATAAGCAATATAACTTAAATCATCAATTTCCATTGCTTGACTATCAGAGTCATCTATATGAACCATTTGCTTAGCCATTATTATCTCCTAAAATAATTATCAAAAAAATCTTCATATGGATCTGGATTTAAGCCATTAGCAAGACGTTCTGCTTGATCATCTCTTTCAGATGCAGAGACCTTTCGCGCGCCCTCAACCCATGTTGTATAACCTTCAGCACTACCAGTCCAATATATTGCAGCCTCTCTGACTCTTTTTTCTATCTTTTCATCGCCAACAAGACCTTCTGCTGACAGGACACCATCACCGTCACTCAGCGGTTTTCCATCTGGCATAATCCAAATGCATACACCAAATGCACGCTCTGGAACCCAAAGTTTCTTTTTCTTGACGTAACTGTTACTCATTTATGTCAATTCTATATCAAAAAGGAATAAAATGCCTACCATAAAACAAAAAAGACCCAGAGATTTCTCTCTGGGTCCGTTTTGTCTATGTTTACTTGATTGGACAAGCCCCCGTTGCACATTCAAGATCTTCAAGAGATACTTCACCAGCACGATCAACGAATGAAATATTATCATTAATCTTTGACTTGAGTTTAAGATATTCTTCTTTCGTAACTTCCTCGTATGGAGCAAGGGCAAATCCATGATCACTGTGGAGAAGGAACGAAACAGACTTAACATTATTCTTATAATTCTTTTTCATCCATTCCTGAATAGCTGGAAGTTCTTCTTTCTTATAGTAAACAGTTACTGAAACATTATTATCTGCCCAGTCCGATTGGGCTTTAACAACCCATTCGAGTTGTTGAATTGCAGTAAGTTCTTTAGCCAAAGTCGCATGCTCAGGTGTTTCACATGGGAATTCAACAACGCAGATTGTATGGTTTTCTTTGCCATCAAATCCAACGTCATAAACAACCTTATAGCCTTTTTCTCTACAATACTGAACAAGAGGATCACTGCTACCCATACGTACTCTACGAATATAGTATTTTGCATATGCAGGATGGATACCTGGAGTTACGCCAGCAAGCAGACTTAAAGTTCCGCTGGGTTTAACAGTTGTAAGCTTAATTGATGTGTTAATACCAAGTTCAGATGACCACTGCTTATCATATTGCTTCAAAGAAACATATGAATCAGAAACCCAAGAAAGTTGTTCTTTTGTTGCCTGAAGCCAGCCAGTAATGCCCTGACCAAGCCTTCTATTTTTAGCAATAACATCTTGACTCTTCTTGTATGGATAAGCAAGAAGTGTAATTGCCTTTTGTGTCTTATAAAGAAGTTTGCTTAAATCAATTAACTCTTCTTTAGAAGATATATTTGGTAGAAAAATTTCTGCAAGGTTGCACGGCTCACCGTCTTCCAGACCGATTTCTCCACATGGGTTTGTGCCGATAACTTTTGAGTCATTGACTTTTTCTCCTAAACGACCATTCTTACGAATAAGTGCTCTGTTGATAAGGCCATAAGGTTCGCCAGAACCGTCATATCCTTTCCAGAACTCTTCAATAATCTCATCATATGAATCTGCATAGATACTGTTATTAGAATTTGCTCGCCAAGCAGGGATGTCGCCCTTGCCCCAATTTTTTGCTCTCAAAAATAAATAATCGTCTGGATCTCCAATAGCGATTTGTGCAGATCGCCTTGCTGAGCCAGCGACAACAATTTTTCCTATAATGTTGCAAATATCGAGTGCATCAACAGATCTAATTTTCTTGCCAACACGTTGATCAAGAATCTTGCAAATGTCAGAAACACCTTCAATCAGAATTTCTGGCCCAGATGCTGTGCCTCCGAAAGTCTTAAGAGGCGCTCCGTAGCCTCTAACCAAAATAGTGCTGTAAGTAAATGATTTCCCTGTTTCAAAGTAACTGGACAGTACTTTGGCCAAGAGAGATGACCATCCGTACCTAGAATCTGGAACGATGAAGTCTGCGTCGTTTGTTTTTTCATGTTTGATATAACCTACCTGTTGAACCTTTGGCAAGTCATGCACATTTGCTCTTTCAACAGAGAAACCTACACCGCCACCGACCATTAAATGGTCCATTAAGAATTTAAAATCATCAATTGATGAAATAGTAGTCATCCAACAATTGACCAAAGATACACCACTCATCTTTTCTACAAGTGGCGTACCAAGTTGCCAGAGTGCTCTACCTGAAAAGAGACCCTTAAGATTGAACATATAATCAAAAAGACGCTCTGCTTCTTCTCTAGTATAACCTGCACCTATTTTCTGAGCGCCATTTATACATCTAGCAATTGTTTCATGCCAGTATTCTTTGCGATTTAAACCTTCAATATCTCTTGCATATGTTCTTCTATATACAATTTCACCAAGGCCATTAAAGCCCCAAGGTGCAATCTTATTAGCATAAGAGTTCACAAACTCATCGCTAAGTATGTTTTCCCCAATTGATACAACAGTTGTATCCCTATCTAAAGTAATAGACATGTATCCTCCTAAAAAAGTGTAAATTCAATCCTACCAGTGCCCTAACTAGAGGCAACGATTATTACTAGGGTCAATTGATTGAGTGTTCGAATTCCTGCAATCTTTCCAAGATCTTATCAGCCGTGGCAGCCCAAGACCACTCGGAGTGAAGAATTCTTGCAGACCTCATAGCATATTTTTTGAAATCGTCATACTCATTGACAACATGTGTCATCAAATCAATAAGTTCTTCAAAATCAGGTGATGCCCATAAACCAGTATCGGCATTGTAAGTGTGACTATTCCATTCTGCTTCAACAAGTTCTGCTGAAAGAGGAATGCCATATTTAGCAAAGTCAGCTGTTCCAGTAAGATTTGTCACAATTGTAGGCATTCCTGTAGCAATTGCTTCAAACGGAATCATTCCAAAACCTTCACCCATTGTTGGATAAACCATGCAATGACATTTATGGTACAAAGAAACAAGATCATCAGTGCTAAAAATATCTGGTATTCCAATAATCTGCGGGTGGTGAGTTGCTTGTCTTAATTGCCCATTAATATAGACTTCTGCTAAACAGAATTTATTGTATTTAAGAACAAGTTGATAATTTTCATCGCCATCATACAACTCAAGGAATGCATCAACAACCATTTGTGCATTTTTACGTTTAGATTCTCCTCCTACATGAAGGAAATTAAACTTACCAGTCAATTCTCTTTCATAAATTGAAAATTCTGGAGAAATACCGTGAGGTATAACGTAAACATTAGCATTAACTTGGTTCTCTAAGTAAATATCTTTGACAAAATTAGATGTTGCCCAAATTTCATTACATCTTCTCATGTTATACAGCCATGATTCCGGAACTTTAGTAGATTCCCAAGGTGTATAGCCAACAACGTACTTGTTTCTTACTTGATAGTAGTGTGGAGGCAAGAAGTTGACATGAAAATCAATATCATCACGATTATAAAAGACAGCACACTGCTTCTGTTGTAATGCTTTGATTGTATTTACTGCAGCATTGAAATAACCTTGGCTTTGCCAAAGTTCACCAGATGCGTCAACATTGTTTAAACTGAACCAGCTAATTTTTTTCATAAGATGTTAGTCTTCTTGCTCAGTACCTACCGAGTTAAAAGAAATATCCAAACACTTTACACCCTTTTTCATCAGAGCCTTTGCTGTTTTCTCTGAAATTTCGCAAGTGATTGGCATATTTGTAAAGACACATCTTGTTGCAGCAAGATAAAAATCTGCGCACTTAGTGATTGTTATGTGATCAGGATCCATTACTGCAGCAGGTCCGTAGTCATCGGATTCAACTATTGCAATAATTTCCATAATCATACATTACCACCAAAAGAGTTATTCAAAAACCATAGTATGCTTATGTATACTAAAGGATACTTAGTATATTAATTGTATTTATTGTATATATAAGTATAAATAGTATCTCTGCATGCTTTGCATGCGAAGCATAGCAAGTTTTTTCTGACTTTGCACGCCGAAAGAGGAAAATTTTTGAGATTTTTCTTCCGATCTTGTGATAGCATACCGACATGACGATGCGAACACAATCTTATACAACAGTTTATGATGTTTTAGATTATGGAGAAGTTGAATTGTTAGAGTCAATGGCATCAGATCTTGATGTTGTTAATGCTGCAAGAGTATCTTTTTCATCATATCAATCAGAAATGGATGAACGAGCAATTGGTTTAGTAAATTATCTGTTGAAAAATAAGCATGCTACTCCATTTGAACATTCAATGTTTAAATTTAGAATTAAAGCACCAATTTTTGTAACTAGGGAATGGATGCGACATAGATGGTCATCTTTTAATGAGATGAGTATGAGATATCATGTGCCAGAAGAGATCCATTTTTATGTACCAGAATCTAAAAATGTTAGAAAACAAATTGGTAAGCCTGGAACTTATACCTTTCAGCCAATAGAAGATGAAGAAGTTGTTAGAAAAACAGTTCTAGAAATACATCACTGTAATCAGCATGCTTACAATTCATATAAAACTCTTTTAGAAGCTGGTGTAGCAAAAGAAATTGCTCGTTGTGTCCTTCCAGTTTCTCAGTATACTGAGTTTATTTGGACTGTTAATGCAAGATCTCTCATCAATTTTATTTCTCTCAGAAACGATAGTAACGCACAGTATGAAATCAATGAGTATGCAAAAATAATTGAAAGAATCTTTGCAGAAAAAATGCCCCATACTCATACAGCTTTTATTAATTCAGGAAGGATAGCTATTTAATGTCAGCTTTTATTGCTTATGTATTTTGGATAATATTCTCAGCAATGCCATTACGATGGGGTATATACCTTGGTACTGGGCATGATCTTGGAATTATTTCTCCATTGATTATAATGTTTTCATTTCATATTTGGATTGCACCACTGATTACTAAAAAATGAAAATTTCTAATTACGAAAGTTCAGAAGATCTGAATGATATTGAGAGTTTGGCTGTAATTATTAAGTCTGTCCCATTTGAAGGGACTTACGTACCGGCCGTTGTCATCATTTCTCCAGAAGATGAGTATGCTATGACAATTGATGAACTAGCATGCTTAATGGATGGCATCGAAATTGCAAAATCCAAAATTGATGGCATAATTGATTACATATTAAAAGCAAAAATATTCAAAGATGATGTAGAAGAGGAGGACGAAGATGATTCTTGGGAGAGTGATTCCTGATTTTCCATATCCAACTAAACTTTGTCCATATTGCAATAGCAAATTAGTGGTTGCAAATGCCATACATTATGAACATGATAAATATCATTTTAAGGCCTTATATCTTGACCCTAATGGCAAATGCCCAGTTTATGATGAAGGGGCTAGAAAAGCCTATGCCAGAATATATTATTCAAGTGAAGAGGCTTTCTGGTACTTTCAGGATGTAAAAATACCAGTACAAAGGTGGACTCAAGAGGATTTGTATACCATTTATAAGTAGAAAAATGGTAAAATGTTAGAACTATGCCTATTCAAAGCTGCTCTGGTGATGGTAAACCTGGTTTCAAATGGGGAGACTCAGGAAAATGCTATATCTATAATCCTCAAGATACAACAAGTAGAGCAAATGCTCGTAAAAAAGCCTTAGCCCAAGGTATTGCAATAGGTGATATTGATATCAATACATTTATGCAAGAATGGGAGCAAAGCGAAAAGGTTGATACCGGGTCTATGGGATCTGGTATAAAGAACCCTCAACAGGGTTACGATGAAGAGGATGTTATAGATTATGATTTTCTTGAAGAAATTCTTTCAGAACTTGATAAGAGCCTCACAGAATGGTTCAGAGAAAAATGGGTTGATCTTTCAAGACCAAAGCCAGGTGGTGGTTATGAGTCTTGCGGAAGGTCAGATGCTAGTTCTGGGAAATACCCAAAGTGCGTCCCAGCCTCAAGAGCAGCCAGAATGACTCCAGCACAAATTGCTTCTGCTATTAGAAGAAAAAGAAGGGCTGAGTCAACACAAACACGCGAAGGTAAGAAGCCAATTTATGTCAGTACAGTTGAAAAACAAACTGTTAACGTGCCTACAAACCCAGCTCTTTATGCAAGAGTGAAGGCTGAAGCTAAGAGAAAATTTGATGTTTATCCTTCCGCCTATGCAAATGCTTGGCTTGTTCGTGAATACAAGAAAAGAGGCGGCGGATACAGAACTGTATCAAAAGGAGATTTTGTGAATAAGATTGCAGAAGATCTTACAGAAGATGAAGCAATGCTTGCTGAAGCTCTTGTAAGAATAGCTGATAAGTATGGAAAGTTTAACGAAGATGGAAATGGCATTTGGGCTGGTTATGAATCAGCAGAAGAAAATGATGACAAAGAAATTGGAGTTCATTGCATGCATTGCGTTCTTTATCAAGGCGACGGTGTTTGCAAAATTATAGAAGGCGTTGTTGAAGATCTCGGCAAATGTAGATTTGCAGTAATCCCAGACAATCTTGTTAACATCTCAGAAGATGAAGATGAGATGGAAGACGAGATGGAAGATGAAATGGAAAGTAACTCGGACGAAGAAGAAGATGAGGGAATTGATGAGGAAATGTTCTACATTGCCCTTCTTACTGCTATTCTTAATTCGCAGAAAAGTTACAACATTTCTGCTATCTCAGAAGAATTAGCAATTAAATGTACAGAGTTTATTGCTGAAAATTTCAATAAGGAGAAATAATAATGAAGTTTATTAGCATTCCACTAGATAGTGCTGAAGAGATGGCTCGTCAGCACAAGTTTCTTAAGAACATGCATGAAGAGATGTCAAAGTCTCTTTTTGACCAAATGAGAGAGCATATCACTGCTGCTCAATACCATGAGCAACAGGCTGAAAAGCTTGAGAAGGCCGTTAAGGATGTTACTTTTATGCTTGAGACAAGCACAAGAGGAGTCGGTGGTTCAGATTCTGGATCAACCGCAGACGCATCGTCAACACCAACTCCTACAGCAGACTCAACTCATGGTCCATCAGATCCAGTTAAGAAAGCAGATCTGATTAATGTTCTTAAAGCACATGCTCAAGAGCATGGTGACTTTGACATGGATATTGAGTCAATAGCTAACTTCTTGCTGGCAAAGTAAAATGACCGAGGCTTGGGCTGCAATAGTTGTTGCGTTAATTGGTTTAGTTGGCGGTATAATAACTGTCCTTCTCCAAAAAACACGCAATGAAAATAAATCTGACCACGCCTATGTTGTTACAAGGCTTGAAGAATTACATTCTGATGTTAAAGATGTTGGTAAAAAAGTAGATAATCATATTTCTTGGCATTTAGACAACAAAGAGTAGAAATATCTAATATAATATTCTTGAGGGCGCTTCTTGGCGAACTTATTTCGAAAGATTAGGTTCGGTGCAGGGAGCGCCCTCTTTACATTATGACAACAATAGTAGGTATACAAGGCGATAGATATGCAGTGATATGCACTGACTCTCGCATATCATCTTTTGATGACAATGGTAATGCATATCAAATAACAACTCTTGGAACTGGATCAAGCAAGATTGCTGAAAACGGTAGATATTTGCTTGGCGCTGCTGGAGATGTTCGGGCTATAAATATCCTTCATCATGCTTTTACTCCGCCTACGCCATCATTTACAACAGCAGGTGCGAAGTTAGATCAATTTATTACTCAAAAATTTATACCTGCTTTAAGAGAATGTTTTGAGACTACTGGATACGCTGTCCCAGATAATGATACAAAAACTCATATTGCAGAACAGTCATCAACAATTATTGTTGTAATTAATGCATGCATATACATAATTGAAAGCGACTATTCTTGGACATCAGATAGAGCTGGTATATATGCAATAGGGACAGGATCTGCATATGCCCTAGGTGCTCTTCATGCTGTTACTAATGGCAGAGAACTTTCGTTGACAAAAGCAAAGAATGCAGTTTCTAAATCTCTATCTATAGCATCTAAATTTGATCCGTATACAGGCGCTCCATTTCAGACATTTATTCAGCAAAGATAATTTATTTTTTGTAAAAAAATCATTTTTAAACGGGGCTGAGCGAGAAATTGGGATATCATTCGTTCATGACAACTAATCAAGAAATCACTGAAAGATTAGCAAGACTTCCAAAACAAACTGATAGTGAAACATGGAGGTATACAGCTTCATGCCTCTCTGGAATGAGAGATGGGCTTACTGCAAAACAAGTAAGTGCCTACTATACAGTTCCAATTGATTTCGTTAATAATTACTATAAGAATAATCAGTTTGAAGTGCAAAAGGAAGGCAAAGGAAGTCGCAAAAGAAAATCTTCTGAAATAAATAGTTTTATTAAAGAAAATATTGGAAGAGAAATCACACCCGCACAATTTGCAGAAGAGGTTGGTGTTTCGCTACCTACTTTTTATAATTTCTTTAATGCAAATAGAGGTTGGTTTAAAAAAGTAAAAAGAGGTCTATTTGAAATAGTAGACGCTAATGCAACTAGGCAGAGTGAGAAGTGATTACAGATATGCTACTTGAAGCAAGAAAAGTTAATAATTGGGAAGACTCAGCAACAATTACTGTTGATAAAATTTTTTCTTACATTGATAATAAAAACTCAATTGATTGGATTTTTAAAACAGTAGGTTTTGACCACCTTCCTTTTACAGAGGATCATATTGTTAATATGAGAGTAATAATTGATGAAATGATTGATACTCAAATTTGGCGACATGATCCTCATGATATGAGGCATAGAACAACTACAGATTTTATTAATACACATGCTGCAAAACAAATAAATATGTTTTCTGCTCTATCTGGTCTTTCAATTGAAATGACTAAGCTTAGAGATCCATATTATGAAAAAGATTTGTATAAAGAATTTGTAACAACAACACTAATTAAAAAACAAAAAGACTACGGTCCAGAAAATATTGCAAGATTTGGGCTTAATGGAATTGTAATTAGAACACATGATAAAGTTGCAAGACTTGAAAATCTACGTGCAAAGAATAGTGATGGTCAAAACGAATCTTTTGATGACACTCTGTTAGATATCATTGGATATTCAGCCGTTGCAATCATGTGGATAAATGGAACATTTTTATATCCAATGAAAGACGACATTAATGCGTTTACATAAAAAACTTTACTCACCATTTTTAGTAATACTATATTCATTAATACTAATGATTGTAGGTTTAGCAATTACCAATATTGCACTATTTATAATTTCATATTACTTAGCAGTAACTAGCGTTATTATTTTTAATAGAAAGAGAAATAAGAAATTTCTTCCCAAGCGACTCTTTGCAGAATACTGGCAACAGGAAAGCGGGATGAAAGAGATTATTGAAATTGACAATGTTGATATGTCTAGAAGATATCTTGATGTATCGCCAATACCAAGACATCAAACAACATATCATACTCATCCAAACCCAAAATTTGAAAGATAGTGTATAATAAAAATAACGCCCAAGAGCGTTATTGCGGTGTTCGTGCCGTTATACTTGGGGCCGTTATAGTACAGCCCTCCCTCGGGAAACTGGGGGAGGGTTTCTTACGCCGAATTAGCTCAGTGGCAGAGCAACCGCCTTGTAAGCGGTAGGTCCACAGTTCAATCCTGTGATTCGGCTCTGAAATATAACTGGGTATGGCTCAGCTTGGTAGAGCGTCTGCTTTGGGAGCAGAAAGTCGGGGGTTCAAATCCCTCTACCCAGACCATAGCGGTGCCATTTATTTGATAAGTGATAAATGGAAAAGTGTACACTCACCGCTATTAACCGAATGTAACTCAACTGGCAGAGTGGCGCTCTCATACGGCGTAAGTTGTAGGTTCAAGTCCTACCATTCGGACATAAGGAGGTGATTGATGGAAACAGATTGTAAAAAACCATTTCACAAACACATAATGATTAGGGCTAAAGTTCTTAATCCACCTCAAGACACTGAAGAAGTTAAAAGCTGGCTGAAGGGTTTTGTTGAAGATATTGATATGAAACTTCTACAGGGTCCATATTCTTCATACGTTGATGTCCCTGGCAATAAGGGTCTCACAGCAGTAGTTATGATTGAAACATCTCATATTGCATTTCACGTATGGGATGAAGAATCACCAGCATTGTTGCAATTTGATCTGTATACTTGCGGGGCATTGGATGTTGAAAAAGTATTGTCAATGACAGATGACTTTTTCAAATTTGATACATATGAATATCTTGTCTATGACAGAGAACATACGTTCAAATTAATCCAGTAAAAAAGGAAGGATGGCGGAGCGGTTGAACGCACCTGTCTTGAAAACAGGCATGGGTTTGTAGCCCATCGGGGGTTCGAATCCCTCTCCTTCCGCTCAAATTGATGATAGGATATGCAAATGACTGATGACATTGTGACCCGACTACGGGAATTCATACGAATGGGTATTGCTGTTGGACCGTTCCACGCCGAACAAGCCGCTGATGAGATTGAATACCTCAGAAGCGAAATGGAAAACGTCAACAGCGAATACAACAAACTATGGCGCAAGTATGAGCAGGCATTGAAGGACAACAGTACATTAATTCATGTTTGCCAAGATCCTGAAGGCAGATGGGTATCAAATGGTTGAATTTGACTGGCGAGCAGCATGTATGGATGCCGAGCGCAGATATATAGAAATGAAGCGGGAAAGAGACTTCTATTTTAAATTAGCAAAAGCTTGGGAAGATGTCTTCTACTGCGATGAATGTTCAGAG
>Ga0222714_10003392_pt1 | contig 16261 bp, 14 predicted proteins | sample C33_3DmetaG_FD_165048 | JGI IMG/M metagenome (GOLD analysis project Ga0222714, IMG submission 165048) | Estuarine water microbial communities from San Francisco Bay, California, United States - C33_3D | ecosystem: Environmental > Aquatic > Marine > Unclassified | place: USA: California...
CGGCCGAAGCGTTCGCGCTCCACCACCGGCGAGGTCTCTGCGCTTAGATGGCCACGGTCGTCCCACCACCGCATCGGTCTTCGTACCGAACCTTCCCTAGAGCCCCCCCTCCGCCATCAGGTCCGCAGCATGGTTCGCGGCGCGCGCGCTGAACGCCATGTACGTAAGCGAGGGATTTTGACAGGCCGAGGACGCCATGAACGATCCGTCGGTCACGAACAGGTTTGCGACGTCGTGGGCTTGGCACCAGCCGTTGAGCACCGACGTCGCGGGGTCGCGACCCATGCGGGCGCTGCCCATCTCGTGAATGCGGTTGCCGGGCGGGGTCAGGTCGACCTCGGCTGAACGGATGTCGGTGCAGCCGGCCGCCTCGAGCATGGCGATCGCGTCCTTGCGTGCCTCCGCGAGCATGATGCGCTCATTGTCTCCGTAGGTGACGTCGAACACGGCGATCGGGTTGCCCCACGAGTCGCGTCGTGACGGGTGCAGCGTGACACGGTTGTCGGGGTGCGGCAGCTGTTCCCCGAACGCCCCGATCGACACCCGCCACGGAGCAGGCGCGCGATGAGCCTCCTTGAAGGCACGGCCGATGCCGGCGACCCCGCCACCGGCGCCGACCGGGGTCCCGCCTCCCTGGAATCCGAAGCCGCGCAGGTACGGCTTGTCGTGCTCGGTGATGTTCGCGTACCGGGGGATGTAGATGCCTCCGGGTCGGCGGCCGAAGACGGTCCGGTTCTCGAATCCCGCGATGAGGCCCGAGGCGCCGGCTCCGCTGACGTGGTCCATGAGATTGCGGCCGACCTGGTCCGAACGGTTCGCCAGACCGTTCGGGAAGGCCTCCGAGGCGGACTGCAGCAGAATCATCGCCGAGGCGATGGTCGAGGCGTTCAGGAAGAGGACGCGCGTGGTGTAGGTGCGTGTGCGCTTCGACACGGCGTCGATGACCCGCACTCCGGTCACCCGCGCCGTTCCGGGATCGTAGTCGATGGACTGGACGATGGCGTTGTGCACCAGCGTGAGATTGCCGGTGCGCCGCGCCGCGGGCAGGGTTGCGTTGAGCGAAGAGAAGTACGCGCGAAAGACACACCCGTGTTCGCAACGGTCCCGCACGCGACAGTTGGAACGTCCGAGCGCGCGTTGCTCCTCCGTGGCGGCCGTGATGTGCGCCACACGCGCCGGGATCACGTTGCGACCGGGAAAGGCGGCTTCAACCCGCGCCTTGAACTCCTCCTCCGCGCAGGTGAGGGCGAAGGCCGGCTGGAAGACTCCGTCGGGGAGCTGAGCCAGCCCCTCGGCGCTTCCCGCGATTCCGGCGAAGCGCTCGACGTGATCGTACCACGGGGCGATGTCCTCGTAGCGGACCGGCCAGTCGACGCCGACGCCCTCGCGCTCATTCGCCTCGAAGTCCTGCGGTCCGAGCCGGTAGGCCTGACGGCTCCACATGATGGAGCGGCCTCCGGTGTGGTAGCCCCGCAGCCAGTCGTAGCGCGTGCCCTCGGCTTCCTCGTAGGGGTGCTCGTCGTCCTTCACCCAGAAGTGCTTCGTCGTCTCCTTGATCGCGTAGGCGACGCCCCCGTACTGCTTCGGGTAGTGCCGCTCGATCTCCTCCTCGGGGACGCGGTCCAGATTCGGTCGCTCCCAAGGGGGTATCGTGTCGGTGTAGTCGCGGTCCGGAACGATCTCGGGACCGCGCTCGAGCACGAGCACCTTCAGACCCCGCTCCGCGAGCTCTTTGGCACTCCATCCGCCGCTCATGCCCGATCCCACGACGATCGCATCAAAGTCGGCCATGGTGGCATCTCCCTGTAGCGAGGCTCTCCGCATCGGGCGCGGCCCCGGGGCTCGTGAAGCTCATCGGTCGGCGCACGGGTCCCAGCGACCGGGCACCGCGACCCATCCCTGCTCGTCCACCGCGCCTCCCTCCGTCGCGAAGTACGCCTGCGTGACGAGCGCCTTCAGATCGCGGTATCCCTCCACCGGTTCGCCGCCGAACGCGTCCGCGTCCACGGCGGCCAGAGCCCGTTCGGCGACCGGGTCGGGGGCGGCGAGGAAGTCGCCCCCGGCCCGTATACCGAGTGCTTCGTCCAGGGCTGCGAGCGACGCGCGGTGCTGCGCGCGGGTCTCGGCGTTCGCCCATTCGGCCATGAGCCCGTCGAGGAGGGCAGGCACGTGCACGTCCAGCGCGCCCGGGGTCTCGGTGCGGGGCAGCAGCAGATCGCTCACGCGGGACAGCACCGCCAGCTCGCGCTCGCCGTAGAAGCGGGCCCCCGCGTCGGGCGCCAGCGCCTGCAGCGTCACCCGCCCGCCGCAGGCGCTCAGGAGGGACGATCCGCCCAGGGAGATGACGAGGTTCCGGATCACGTCGCGGCGGCTGATCATGCGGGAACCTTCCGGCGGGGCGGGGGAGAGCACGGCACGCATTGCGAGCGCACCCGATCTCGACAAATTAGGCGAGTCGAGCGTTCGCGCCACGCGGTGCCCGGGATCGTCGGGCGCAGCGCCCTTTCGACCTACCAACCGGCCGATGCGCATGAACTTCCCCAGGATGTCGGCCGGCGCGCGCACCGCGGGGTGCCTGCTGGGTCTGCTGGCCCTTTCGAGTTGTGCGCCGGCGGACTCCGGGTGGACTCCGCTCTTCAACGGAGAGGATCTTTCCGGCTGGACGCTGAAGATCCGTGGCCACGCCCTCGGGGACGATCCCCACGGAACCTTTCGCGTCGAAGACGGACTGCTGACGGTGGGGTACGAGGGGTACGACGACTTCGCCGACCGTTTCGGTCACCTCTTCTACCAGACCCCCCATTCCCGCTACCACCTGCTGGTGGAGTATCGCTTCGTGGGGGAGCAGGCCCCGGGCGGCGCGGAGTGGGCGCTGCGCAACAGCGGCGTCATGCTCCATGCCCAGGCACCGGAGACCATGCTTCCCGACCAGGACTTCCCGATCTCGGTCGAGGTCCAGTTCCTCGGGGGGAGTGGAAGCGGGGAGCGGCCCACGGCCAACCTGTGCACTCCGGGAACCCACGTGCACATGGACGGGGCCCTCGTGGAGCAGCACTGCGTCGAGTCGTCGTCCGCCACGTATCACGGAGAGGAGTGGGTCACCGTCGAGGTCGTGGTGCGCGGAGGCGAATCGCTCACGCACATCGTGAACGGCGACACCGTCCTGGCGTATACGCGTCCCGTCGTCGGCGGCGGGGTCGTGAACGGATTCGACCCGGCCATGAAGCACGACGGGGCTCCCCTCTCCGGGGGCTACATCGCCCTTCAGAGCGAGAGTCACCCCATCCAGTTTCGTCGGGTCCTGCTCCGGAGTATCGATGGGCTGGAGTGAACGACCGGCGCAGCGACGTGGTGCGGGGGTTACCCCGACAGCAGGCGCCGTGCTCACCCCTACAGCGGCTCACCCGGTGGTTGAGCCATTGTTGCACAGGCTCCGATGACATAGCGCTGCTCGAAGGCGCGGGGCCGCAGCGCCCGAATCCACGTATACTGAGTGCATGGGAACGATTCCGAGAACTGCCCTTCTCGCCCTCGCCTGCGCGGGCGTTCCGTCGCTTCTGACAGCGCAGATCCCGGCGCGGGACCTGACGCACGAGCCGCAGCCGTCGACCCAGGTCGTGGACCGCACCTTCCGCCACGACCGGCACGCGCAGTTCCAGTGTCTCGAATGCCATACCATGGATGCGCGACACGGCGGCATGACCGTGCAGGACGCCTCCGACTGCCGGGCCTGCCATCATTCCGGCGAGAGACTCGAGCAGGGGTGCGAAACCTGCCACAACCCGCAGGAGCTGCACGACGCGGTCTTCCCCGTGCAGCGACCGTTCGACCTGACCGTTCGTAACGAGATCTTCGTTCGCGAGGTCCGGTTCGACCATTCGGATCACGCGGATCGGCGGTGCGTCGAGTGCCACCTCGAGGGGCCCTCCTTCGCGATCCCGAACCTCGATTGCACGAGCTGCCACGAGGCGCACCACGAGCCCACGCTCGACGGGTGCATGAGCTGTCACAGGGCGGCTCTGGAGGGCGCGCATACGCTCGAGGTGCACACCTCGTGTTCGGGGTCGGGATGTCACACCGAGCCGCCGGTGTCTGAGGTCCCGCGCACGAGGGTCGGCTGTCTGTGGTGCCACGAGGAACAGGTGGACCACAGGACGGAAGGCAACTGTGTCGACTGCCATATCGCGGGCGGAGATGCCGTGGACTCCGGGCCGCGCCGATCCAACCGGTCGAGGTGAATGAAGATGCCGATCTGCAGTTACGTGGTGATTCCGAACAGGGGTGCCGCGGCGTCGGTGCGAGACCGACTCGACGCCATGCCCGGATGCGACGTCGCCGTGGCGCACAACCGCGACGTCCTCCTCCTCGTCACGGACACGCCCGACCTCGCGGCCGAGGTGGAGCTGCGGGCCTCCATCGAGGCGATGGACGGCATCCAGGCACTCCTGCTGGCCTTCGGTGAGATCGACCCCGATGCGCAGGTCCCCGACCTCCTTTCGTCGAGCGGCGTGGGAAGCCGCGGCCGCGCGGGACGTGGGCCGGAGGGCCCCGGGGCCGGAGGCGGGCGATGAGTGTCGTTCCGCGCAGGGACTTCCTCAAGCGTACCGCCCTCGCGGCGGCGGCGGCCTCCGCGGCGTCGCTGGTGCCGGACGTCGTGTTCGGTGAGGATCTCGACGGGGTCGGCCTCGATGTGGCCTGGAAGAAGACGCCCTGCCGCTTCTGCGGGGTCGGCTGCGGACTCCTGGTGGGCATCGAGAACGGACGGGCCGTCGCCGTCCGCGGCGATCCGGACTCCACCGTGAACCGCGGACTCGCGTGCGTGAAGGGGTACCACTCGGTCCAGGCACTGTACGGGAGGGACCGCATCACGCGGGCCCAGGTGCGTCGCGACGGAGCGCTGGTCGAGGTCCCCATTTCCGAGGCCCTCGACCTGGTCGCTCGGCGCCTGCGCGAGACCGTGGACGCCCACGGCCGTGACAGCGTCGCTGTATACGGCTCGGGTCAGTGGACGATCCCGGATGGATACGTCGCATCCAAGCTGTTCAAGGGGGCCATCGGCACCAACAACGTCGAGGCCAACGCACGTCTGTGCATGGCAAGCGCCGTGACGGGCTTCCAGACCACCTTCGGGCTCGACGAGCCGATGGGTTGCTACGAGGACATCGACCACGCCGACGTTTTCGTACTGTGGGGCAACAACATGGCCGAGATGCATCCGGTTCTGTTCTCGCGGATGCTGGAGCGTCGCCGTCAGCAACCGCACGTGCAGATCGTCGATCTGGCCACGAGGACGACGCGAACGAGTCATGCCTCGGACCGGTCGCTTCTCTTCGCGCCGCAGGCGGACCTCGCCATCGCGAACGCGATCTGCCACGAGATCGTGCGGAACGACTGGGTCGACCACGACTTCGTCGAGCACCATGTGGCCTTCAGGAAAGGCAGAACCGACATCGGCTACGGCCTCGCCGACGACTTCGGGTTCACGGAGGAGGTGGAGGAGTCCGAGTGGGAGGAGTTCGTCGAATTCCTCGACGAATACACCCCCGAGCGCGCCTCCGAGATTTCCGGTCTGCCCGCGGCGGACATCCGCTGGCTGGCCTCCCTCTACGGTGACCCGTCGCGCCGGGTCATGTCGCTGTGGTGCATGGGTGTGAATCAGCACACGCGCGGCACGTGGATGAACAACCTCATCTACAACATCCATCTGCTCGCAGGGAAGATCTCCACGCCGGGCAACAGCCCGTTCTCGCTCACCGGGCAGCCGAGCGCGTGCGGCACGGTCCGCGAGGTGGGTACGCTGACCCACGGACTGCCGGGGGGGAGGGTGACGGATCCCGCGGCGCGACAGCGCGCGGCCGAGATCTGGGGCGTGCCGGTGGACAACATTCCCGCCGAGCCGACGCACCACACCATGTCGATGTTCCGGGCCCTGGACCGGGGCGACATCCGCTTCATGTGGATCCAGGTCACCAACCCGATGACGACGCTGCCCGACCTGCGCAGGTATCGGGCGGGGGCGGAGAAGCCCGACCGCTTCCTCGTCGTCTCCGACGTCTACCCGACGGCGACCACCGCGGTGGCCGACGTGGTGCTGCCGGCCGCGATGTGGATCGAGCGTGAGGGGATGTACGGCAATTCCGAGCGGCGCACGCAGCACTTCGATCGTCTGGTGGATCCGCCGGGCGAGGCGATGAGCGACACCTGGCAGCTCGTGGAGGTCGCGCGGCGGCTCGGGTACGGTGACCTCTTCCCACAGGACGAAGAGGGGCACATCGAGGAGATCTGGAACGAGTACACCCGCTTCCATGACTCTCCGGAGCACCGCATGGCGCCGCTCTCCGAACTGCGCGCGAGGCCCGGGGTCATGTGGCCCTTCGTCGACGGTCGCGAGACGAAGTGGCGCTACAACACGGAGACGGACCCGGCCGCCGACGGCGCGCACGGTGCCTACGACTTCTACGGTCATGCCGACCACCGCGCGTGGATCTGGCTGCGGCCGTACGAGGCTCCGCCAGAGTGGCCCGACGACGAGTATCCGTTCTGGCTGAGCACCGGACGCGTGCTGGAGCACTGGCACAGCGGTTCGTTGACGCGACGGATTCCGACGCTCCATCAGGCGGTGCGGTCGGCGTACGTCGAGCTGCACCCCCGGGACGCGGAGGCGCTGGGCGTGCGTGACCGGGACCGGGTCCGCCTCGTGACCCGTCGCGGGTCGCTCGAGCTGCCGGCCCGCATCGACTACCGCGGCCGGCCGGCTCGGGGGCAGGTGTTCGTGCCGTTCTTCGACGAGTCCATGCCGGTCAACGAGCTCACGCTCGACGCATACTGCCCCATTTCCGCGCAGCCGGACTACAAGAAGTGCGCGGTCCGCGTGGAACGGGTTCGTAGATGACGCGGCGTCGCGCCGACGGGCCGGGCTTCAGTCCGCTGAACATCGCGCGGGGCGTGACCCTTCTCGCCCTGTTCGCGCTGATCGTGGGTACCGCCCTGGAGCGCGGCACGGAGGCGATGCGCTATCCGTCGCCCGTCTCCCAGGGCGACGCGAAGCTCCCACCGATGTCGGACGCCGGGGTCTTCCGGCTGGGGATGGACGATTTCGCGGTGGCGCCCGATTTCGTGGTGGCCCGCCCGACGCACCCCCGCACGCTCGACTTCGCGCGCCGCCTGCGCGCCTACCCGGGTGCGCCCCCACGCGTGCCGCACGGGCTCACCCGGGAGGAGTACGAGCGGACGAGCTGCAACGTGTGCCACCAGCGGGGTGGCTGGGTCGCGCGCTTCGGGACGTATGCGCCGGTGACGCCGCATCCGGAGCAGGCGAGCTGTCTCCAGTGTCACCTCCCGCAGGACGAACTGGTGGGCAGACCACTGCCTGAGCCCGGCTCGGTCGTGTGCACGCAGTGCCACGTCGACCCGGACCGCCGCCCCGCGACGTTCGTCGGGATCGACTGGCGCCCGGCCGCCTGGCCGCAGACCGAGCTTCAGGCGATGGCTGGGAGCCCGCACCTCATCCCCCACGACGTGGAGAGCCGGTCGAACTGCCTGGCCTGCCACGGCGGGCCCGGTGCCGTCGCCGAACTGCGCACCGACCACCCCGACCGGTCGAACTGCAGACAGTGTCATGTACCGGCGAGTGGAGGACCCGACGATGTCTTCGATCGTGCGGAGACCCCCTCGCCGGCCGGCTCGTCCGGTGCCGAACGGGGAGGTGAGCGGTGAACTCCCGGCTCTACCCGGCGGTGGTGGCCGCGTGGGTGCTGGCCGCGATCGTGGCCGTCGCCGCGTCTCTCGGCCGCGGCAGCGTCGCGGTGCAGCATGACACGGAGGCGCTGCCGACGCTCGAGCCCGGCTCGCGGGTGCGCGCCAGCTTCGAGACCGAGGACACCCTGCCGTCCGCCCTCGCCGGTGTGGTCGCCGAGGCCGTCCATGCGGACTGGACCGGGCCGGGCGGGCGCCCCTTCTACGTCGCCGTACGGTCCCGGAGCGATGTCGACTACCGGCACCGGCAGATCGGCCGGAGCACCTGGTACCTCGGGCTTCGCATCACACCTCCGCCTCTCGTGACCGAATCGTGTGCCTCCTGCCATGCGGCTCAGGGCCGCGTAGATGGGAGGACGGGTCGTGAGTCGGAGGAGGTGCACCAGAACATCCAGCCCGTGCATCCGCGGCAGACCGGGGCGGAGTGCCTGACCTGCCATTCGGCGGAAAACCCGGGCCGACTCAATACGGGCAGCGCCGGCACCGTGGAGCTCGACCACGCCTACCAGCTCTGCGCCCAGTGCCACTTTCAGCAAGTGGAGTCGTGGTCGTACGGGGCGCACGGCAAGCGGCTGGTGGGATGGAGGGGACGGCGGGTGGTGATGGGGTGCGCGGACTGCCACGACCCGCACGCCCCGGGCACCGAGTCGCGCGCGCCCTGGGCCGGCGTTCAGCTTCCCGGAAGGCTGTCGGGCGGTTCACACGAAGGGGGAGAGGTCGCCGCGGGGGCGGCCCAGGGCCATGGAGGGTCGCATGACTGATCGGAGAGATCTCACCTTCGAGGACCTGCTGCGCAACGCCGGGGTGGCGGAGGCCCAGAGTCGCCTCGAGCGGCTCGCGCCGGACCCCGCGACGCTGCCACCCTCGGAGCTCGAGAGGCGGCGGGGCTCCGCGGCCCGGGCGGGAGGCGGAGGCGGATGCGGATCCGGTTCGTGCGGGTGCGGGTCGTCCGCCCCCTCCAATACGCTGCTCGACAAGCCCCTCGACCGGCGTCAGGCCCTCGGCACCCTCTTCGGTGCGCTCGCGGTTACGACGCAGGCCGTGGGCGCCTGCTCGCCGGTCAGCATGGAGTCCGACGAGGAACGCGAGGCGAAGCTCCTGGAGCGGGACGAGTTCTTCAAGGGCAATTACCGACTCATGACTCCGGAGGAGCAGACGGAGACGGTCCGCCGTCTGGAGCGACTCGCTCACCTGCGGGGACAGGGCGACGTGCAGATTCGCACCGACCAGGCCCTCGAGGGCGTCATGTACGGCTATGCCTTCAACATCTCGAAGTGCAAAGGCTTCCGTAACTGCGTCGAGGCGTGCGTCCAGGAGAACAATCTCGACCGGCCGAGCGATCGTCAGTACATCCGCATCTTCGAGAAGCCCGACGGCGAGTCCATCGACGATCTGGAGCATGCCGACGCCACGTACGGCCACGAGGTGCCCGCGGAGGGACACTACTACCTCGGCACCCAGTGCTTCCAGTGCGCGAACCCGCCGTGTGTCTACGTCTGTCCGGTGCAGGCGACCTGGCAGGAGCCCGACGGGATCGTCGTGGTGGACTACGACTGGTGCATCGGGTGCCGGTACTGCATGGCGGCGTGCCCCTACTGGGCCAGGCGGTTCAACTGGAGCGAGCCCGAGGTGCCCGCGGAGCAGTTGAACCCCAGGCAGCACTACCTGGGAAACCGCGCCCGCAAGAAGGGCGTGGTCGAGAAGTGCACTTTCTGCATCCAGCGCACGCGCGAGGGGCGACTTCCAGCGTGCGCCGAGGCGTGCCCCACGGGCGCACGCGTGTTCGGAAACCTCCTGGATCCCGATTCCGAGATCCGCTGGGTGCTCGAGCACAAGCAGGTCTTCCGGCTCAAGGAGGATCTGGGGACCGAGCCTCGCTTCTGGTACTACATGGATTAGGAGCGAGCGCCCATGCACCTCAAATGGTTCCTGCTGAGCGGGCTGCGATCCGCGACCACCGGGGGTAGGCGCTACCACCTCTGGATGGGCACGCTCACGCTCGTCATGCTGCTCGGCGCCTACGGGTACTCGGTGCAGCTGCGAGACGGTCTCGGCGTCACGGGCATGAACGACCACACGAGCTGGGGTCTGTACATCTCCAACTTCACCTTCCTGGTCGGCATGGCCGCGGCGGCGGTGATGCTCGTCCTGCCGGCGTACGTCCTCGAGGACGTCAACTTCAGCCGGGCGGTGCTCATTGCGGAGGGTGTGGCGGTTTCCGCGCTCTGCATGTGCCTCGCGTTCGTGGTGGCCGACCTCGGCAACCCGCTCGCGTCCTGGCACCTCATCCCGAAGATCGGGATCCTGAACTTCCCCCGGTCCATGCTGGCCTGGGATGTCGTCGTGCTCAACGGCTACCTCGCGCTGAACACGATCATTCCGTTCTACATCCTCTACAGCCACTACACGGGCCGGACGCCGAACAAGTCGCGCTACGTGCCGTTCGTCTACCTGTCGGTGTTCTGGGCGGTGAGTATCCACCTGGTGACGGCGTTCCTGATGGCGGGCCTTCCGGCGCGGCCCTTCTGGAACCACGGTCTGCTGGGCCCGCGCTTTCTGGCGTCGGCGTTCACGGCGGGCACGGCGTTCATGATCCTGCTGCTCTGGTTCGTGGACAGCGAGACCGACTACGACATCGACGCAGGCGCGTTTCGGAAGCTGGCCATGGTCACCACCGTCGCCGCGCAGGTGAATCTCATCATGCTCGGCTCGGAGATCTTCACGGAGTTCTATTTCCCCACGCACCACGTCGAGAGCGCTCGGTACCTCTTCTTCGGTCTCGAGGGCTACGACGCGCTGGTGCCGTGGATTCGCGTGGCTCTCGTCATGAACGTCGGGGCGACGGTGGTGCTCACCCTGCATCCTCTGCGGGAGAACCGCTACTGGCTCCTGTCTTCGTGCGCCGTGCTCTTCGTCGCGGTCTGGGTGGAGAAGGGCATGGGGCTGGTCGTTCCGGGATTCGTGCCGTCTCCCCTGGGTGAGATCGTCGAGTACTCCCCCACCTGGGTCGAGGTCGTCGTGACGGCGGGGATCTGGGCCATGGGGCTCTTCATCCTGACCGTGCTGACCAAGGTGGCGCTCCCCATCGAGCTCGGAATCGAGCGCAGTCCGCTGATCGTCGAGGAACGCCCCGGGCAGACCCGGTCCCAGGCGGGCGGGAAGCCGAGGGCGGGGACATGAGGGCCTCGTTGGACCGCTGCATTGACCGGTACTCCCCTACGGCGCTGAAGGGGAAGTCCCCTCTCGCCGCGCCCGCACGGGTACCCAAGATTGTTGAACATCGGGCGGTGCCCGCGCCTCCGGCGCCACGCATTGCGTGCCGCCCGTCTCGAATGAACCGAGGAGGAAGCCGGTGATGAACAGCCTTCTGGATCTCGCGCCCTGGATCGTGGTGGGAATCGCTGCCTTCCTTCTGATCGTACCGCCGGGTGTACGAGTCATTCGGCAGTTCGAGCGGGGTCTCATCTTCCGCTTTGGACGCTTCACCGGGACCAGGGAGCCGGGCCTCCAGTTCATCGTCCCATGGATCGACCGGATGGTGAAGGTCGACATGCGGACCGTGACGTGGATCCTGGAGCAACGGCAGGAGATCATCACGCGAGACAACGTCACGGTGCACGTCGACGCGGTGGTCTACTTCACCATCGTCGATCCGATCAAGGCCGTTCTGAACGTCGAGGACTACCGAACGGCCACGGAGCAGCTGGCACTCACGTCGCTTCGGAGCGTGGTCGGCCAGTCGGATCTGGACGAGGTGCTGAGTGAGCGCGACCGGGTGAACGACCGACTGCGGGCCATGATCGACGAGCAGACGGAGGAGCCGTGGGGCATCCGCATCAACCTCGTGGAGGTCAAGGACGTGCTCCTGCCGGAGTCGATGCAGCGCATCATGGCACGCGCGGCGGAGGCCGAGCGGGAGAAGCGGGCCAAGATCATCCACGCCGAGGGTGAGTTCCTGGCGGCCGAAACGCTGACGAAGGCGGCGCACGTCATGGGCACGGAGCCGATGACCTTGCAACTGCGCTACCTCGAGACGCTGGTCGAGCTGGCGGGTGAGGCGAATTCGTCGATCATTCCGCTGCCGCTCGACATGATCAGCTTCGCCCTGAAGCAGCTCGGTTCGGGCACCGCGGAGGGAGCGAAGTCCTAGGCGGCACGAGGGGTGCGGGCGCAGGGACTCAGAAGCCCCACCACAGCCTGAGCCCCACAAGCGTCCCGTCGCCGTCGGACGCATCCCGCTGGACCTGCTGATACCCGGACAGGAGCACGCCCACGTTCCGGGTCAGGCGATATGCCAGCGACGCTTCCTCGCGGGAGACGTCGTGGTCCCAGTCATGGCCTCCGGGCCAGGGCGATGCGTACCCCGACCGAAGCCCGCCGGCCGTCGGAGCATGCCGGACGCGGGGACTTCCCGGACGGGGTCGATTCCGTCAGGATCCTCGCGTGAGCCTTCCGACCGTACTTCTCAAGCGAGGGCGCGACGCCTCGTTGCGCCGCCGGCACCCCTGGGTCTTCTCCGGGGGGATCGCCTCCGTGCGGGGGGACCCGTCTCCGGGCGAGACGGTGGAGGTCCGGGCGCACGACGGTCGGTGGCTGGCCCGCGGCGCGTATTCACCCACCTCTCAGATTCGCGTGCGGGCATGGACGTTCGACGAGGGTCAGTCGGTGGACCGGGCCTTCTTCCGGAGACGTATCGAAGAAGCACTCGCCGTCCGGAGCGCGAATCGACAGGGTGAGCGCGAGGCCCGCAGGCTCGTGTACTCGGAGTCGGACGGCCTCCCGGGCCTGATCGTCGATCGGTACGGAGCCCATGTGGTGGTGCAGTTTCTGTCGGCGGGTTCGGAGCGGTGGCGTGACGTCATCGTGCGCGAGCTCGCGGAGGCCACGGCGTGCGAAGGCGTCTACGAGCGGTCCGATTCGAGCGGGCGCCGGCTCGAGGGGCTCGAGGAGCGGACGGGCGTCCTGTTCGGGGTCGAGCCTCCGGACGTGGTCGAGATCGAGGAGGGTGGGTGCCGCCTGCTCGTCGACGTCCGCGCGGGTCACAAGACGGGGTTTTACCTCGATCAGCGGCAGAATCGGGCGCTCGTCCGTGAGCAGGCCCGGGATGCCGACGTCCTGAACGCCTTTTCGTACACCGGGGGCTTCGGCATCGCCGCCCTCGTCGGCGGGGCTCGCGCCGTGACCAACGTCGAAAGCTCGGGGCCGGCCAACGAGCTCGCCCGCCGCAACGCAGAGCTCAACCACTTCGGGCCCGACCGGTTCAACGTCGAGGAGGGCGACGCGTTCCGGGTGCTTCGCCGGTTCCGTGACGAAGCGCGAAGCTTCGACATCGTCATTCTCGATCCGCCGAAGTTCGCCGAGTCGGCCGCCCAGGTGGAGCGTGCGGCCCGGGGGTACAAGGATCTCAACCTGCTGGCCTTCCGGCTTCTCCGTCCGGGCGGCCTGCTCTTCACCTTCTCGTGCTCGGGGCACATGAAGCCGGACCTCTTCCAGAAGATCGTCGCGGACGGGGCCCTGGACGCCGGTCGGGACGCCCGAATCGTGGGGTGGCTGCACCAGGCGCCCGATCACCCGACGGCGCTCGCCTTCCCCGAGGCGAGCTACCTGAAGGGTCTCGTGGTGCGGGCCACGTAGGGCGGCGGGCCACCGGCGAATCCGGCCGGATCGGCGTGTCGACGCCGGTCGCCGCGGGTGGAATTGTCCTACAGACGGCTCAGGGAAGCCCCGACGCCACCCTGTCCCTCCGGTCCGTACCTTTGTGTACTGGAAGTCGGACGCTTCCGCCCCTGCCGAACGGTTCCGCTGTGCGTCCCGGTCCGACGGGACGGAGGGGGTAGACCCATGCTTCGCTCGATTCTGGTTCCCCTGGATGGCTCGGAGTTCAGCGAGCGAAGCCTGCCCCTGGCGGGCGAGGTCGCCCGAGCCAGCGGGGCGGCCGTCCATCTCGCCCACGTGCACGTCCCGAAGGAGCCCGAGCACCTCATCGGGACCGCCGGTCTCCCGTACGAGAGCGTCGACGTCGCCGGGTACGAGCAGCGTCAGCTCCGGCGGGAGCGAGAGTACCTCCACAGCGTCGAGAGGAAGTTCGACGGCAACGGCACCGTGGTCGACTCCACGATCCTGGAAGGGGAATCGGTCGTCGACGAACTCGCATCGTACGCCCGCCGGGTCGACTCCGACATGATCTTCCTCACGTCGCATGCCTACGCCGGGCTCCGGCGCGCGTGGCTCGGAAGCACCATGGAAGGCGTGCTGCGGAAAACGTCCGCACCGATCCTGGTGATCCATCCCCCGCGGGAGGCGCTCGACGCGGAGCCGTTGACGAGCTTCCGGCACATCCTCGTTCCTCTGGACGGTTCGCCGCTCGCCGAGAGCGTGCTCCTTCCGGCGGCGGACCTAGCCAGGGCCACAGGAGCGCGCGTGACGCTTCTGAGCGTTCTGAACGAACCCGTCCTGCTGGGTCCGACGATTCAGCCGGTCACGCCCGACCTCGGCAGCGCGGATCGCGACTTTGCCGTCGACTATCTGGAGAGGGTGGCAGACGACCTCCGCGGCGAGGGCCTCGCAGTGACCGTGGAGACCCGCCGTGGAAATTCGGTGTCGAGGACGATCACCGTGGTCGCCCGGGATCTCGAGGCCGACCTGATCGCGATGGCGACACACGGCCGCAGTGGTCTGCGACGCACGCTTGCGGGCAGTGTGGCCGATATGGTGCTGCACACGATAGACGTGCCCCTGCTTCTCGTGCGTCCGCCGTTCCTGGCGTAGAGACGGCGCAGCGGAGATGGGGGTGGCAACCAGGTAACGAGCCGCGGGAGGTCAGCGATGTCCGTCGGAAAGATCTGCACCCGGATCACGCACACCGTCGAGCCCGACGAGTCGGTGAGAATCGCGGCGGGGAGAATGACGGAGCGGCGCGTCGGAACGCTGGTCGCGGTCGATGACGAGAATCGACCGGTGGGGATCGTGACCGACCGCGACCTGGTCACCCGCGTCCTGGGCCCGAACCTCGACCCCGCGACCGTGACCGTGGGCGAGGTGATGTCGACTCCGCCGGTGTCGGTCGAGGAATCGACTCCCATCGAGTCGGCCCTCAGCCTCATGGCCGAGCGGGGCATGCGACGTCTCGTGGTCGTGGGTGGAGACGGTCGCCTGGTCGGGATCCTCTCCCTGGACGACGCCGTGGAGCTCCTCGTCGAGGAGGTCGGCGCCGTCGGGCGGGTGCTCACCCACCAGACGCGGGCGACTTCACCTTTCCTGTGAGGGAGCGTCTTCGGGCGAGGTAGTCGGAGAAGTGGCCCTCGTAGCGCGACACTTCATCCAGGAGATAGTCGTCGCCTCGCACGACGCCGCGGCACTCCCTCGCGCCGCAGGCGCAGTTGAACGGGGGCATACGCTCGTCGTAGAACGTCGCGTAGTCCAGCACGATCTCCTCCCCGCGCGCGATGGGGCGTCTCGCGACGACATCGAGCCCGCTGAGCCAGGCATTCGGGTCGCACCCGTGGTTTACGGGACGCCACTCGCGCGGGTCGTCGCTCCAGGTGACCCAGACCTCGTCGGTGAGCGGCCACGCATAACGCGCGAACCAGTCCCGGTGTCGCTCGTCCCACGCGCGCTCGACGTGTGATCGCGTCACGAGGTTGTGCGGTCTGCCTTCCCATGGGATGACCGTCTCCCCCTGCGCGATGTCACGCGCCGCGAAGACGCCGTAGTCCTGAGACGCACGAGGGAGCACCTGCCACGGTCGCTGACGGCGGGCGTGTCGGGCAAACGCGGCCTCCACGATGCGTCGGGTGAAGCCGACGTGGCCCTCGGCGTCGTCCATGAGAATGAGGTCGGCGCTCCCGGGATCCGTGCGCGGGTAGTAGACGCCGCAGTTCGGGTTGATCTCGAGCATGAACGGCCGTCCGTCATGGTCGATGCGAATGTCGCAGCGCCCGTAGCTCGCTCCCCCGATGCCGCGGAAGAAGTCAGAGGACATGCGACGGAGCACGGCATCCAGATCGGGGTCCTCCACGGGAAAGGCGGAGAGACCGTGGAAGTCGATCCATTTCAGGTCGTAGTGCTTGAATGACTCGCCCTCGGGAAAGCGGTACATGATCGAGCGGTACGCGTGGGGCCGTGTCGGATCCTGCGCGTCTTCCACCACCAGCACCGTGGCCTCGGTGCCGTCGATGAACTCCTCGAGCAGGGCGGCGCCGTTGTCGGCGATCATCTTTCTCGCGAGTTCCCGCAGTGTCTCTGCGTTGGTCACACGCGAGTTCCTGGTGATCCCGAAGCTCGCATAGCTCTGCGGGTGCTTCACGATGATGGGGAATCTCAGATGCTCGACGGCCCGCTGGATGTCTTCGTCCGTCCGGGCGATGACGTATCCCGGGGTGTCGATGTCCCACGCCCGGCACACGCGCTTCATCGTCTCCCGTGAGGGCTCGAAGAAGCCGGAGTCCGCGCCGGTGAACGGGACGTTGAGCGACTCCAGCGTATGAACCACTTCGATTCCACCCGA
>Ga0222714_10003393_pt1 | contig 16260 bp, 14 predicted proteins | sample C33_3DmetaG_FD_165048 | JGI IMG/M metagenome (GOLD analysis project Ga0222714, IMG submission 165048) | Estuarine water microbial communities from San Francisco Bay, California, United States - C33_3D | ecosystem: Environmental > Aquatic > Marine > Unclassified | place: USA: California...
ATAAGATTGCTGATGGTACTATTATTGCAGCTGATATTGCTGATGGTTCTATTACAACTGCTAAAATTGCTGATGCTAATGTAACAAACGATAAAATTGTTTCGGTTGCAAACACAAAAATTTCTGGTAATATTACAGGCTCACAAATTGAAGCTGATGTTACATTAAACGGAACAGTTACCGCTACATCTTTTGTTGGTAGTGGAGCTAGTTTAACGGGCATTGCTGGTGGTTTCTCTAATATGGATGTATTCACCTCACCTGGAACATGGACAAACCCTGGTAGCGTGACTAAAGTTAAAGTTACTGTTGTAGGTGGTGGCGGTGGCGGCGGTGGCCGTGTAGGTACAGGTGGAGCTGGCGGTGGCACAGCAATAGAAATTATCCCTTTTCCTAGTGGTACTAATGTTCCTGTTACTGTGGGTCCAGGTGGTACAGGACAACCATCTAGTCCAGGAGGAGCGGGAAATACAGGCGGCACTTCATCATTTGGTGCTTACTGTTCAGCTACTGGTGGAGTAGGAGGTAGTGATTCTCCTCGATGGTCACCTGGTGGAGCTGGTTCAGGGGGACAACTAAATATTGGTGGCGCTGACGGCTCAATGTTTGTTTTAGGTGAAACTGGAGGTATGGGTGGTCCATCTTACTTTGGTGGAGGAGGTCAAAATGGATACACATATTGGCCTAATAGAGCTGGACAGCCAGGAAATGCTTATGGAGCAGGTGGTGGTGGATCTGGCGATCCAGGTAATACAGGTGGAGCAGGTGCCGCAGGCGTAGTAGTTGTAGAATATTAATTTTAATTTAAAAAGACCTTTCTACAAACTATATAAATATATTTGTTATTAACTTTGTGATTAAATTATGTCAAGTGAACTTATACAACATTTTGAAACAAACGGCTATGTTCATCTAAAAGATTTTTTGGATGAACAAAACTGCCAAGAACTTACACAAATCCTTAAAGATTTAGTTGAACAAGGTCAAACAACACATGACCCACAATGTCCTAAATCTCATGCTATTCATGGTAACATAACATTTGATACTTTACTCAATGATTTATTGCCTCATTTTGAAACTGCTTGTGGTAAAAAATTATATCCAACCTACTCATATGCAAGACTATATGAACCAGGTGAAACATTAACAATTCATAGTGATAGGCCTGCTTGTGAAATCTCAGCAACAGTTACATTGGGATTTGCAGGAACACCATGGTCAATTTATATGGCAGATCCAACACAAGATGAAAATGAAGCAGAACCTTATAATTCACAAGGTGATGGTGAATTTAAAAATATAAAAGCAAAAAATATTTCAGAAATTACAATGAAAGTTGGTGATGCTGTTCTTTATCGTGGTATGAAAAAATTACATTGGCGTGAAGAATTTAAAGGTGAATGGCAAGCACAAGTATTTTTGCATTATGTTGATGCTAATGGACCACACGCAGACCAAAAATATGATGGTCGTGATAATTTAGGTATTCCAAAAGGACATCAATCAAATAATATTCCACAAAGAGTTTTAACCGACTGTGCTGTATTTGAAAATCACATATCAGATGACTTTTGCAATAATCTCATAAAGACATATCCTCAAGATGACATTAAAAAAGAACCTCCAATTATTGGTGGTGGTACTGGTAATATAGATAAAAGTATTCGTGATACAGAGCGAGTATTACTTCCACAGAATATAGGAATAGGTGCAACATTAACTGCTACTGGTTTAAATGCTAATAATTATTGGTGGCAATATACAATTACTCATGCAAATCAAACTGAGTTTTTAATATATAAACCTGATGGGCACTATAACCCTCATGTAGATACATTTCATGCACACAGTAATGAAACTAGAAAATTAACAGCATTAGCGTTTTTAAATGATGACTTTGAAGGGGGTAAATTTTTCTTAAATGCAAATGGTAACTTATATTACCCACCCCAGAAAAAAGGAACAGTGTTAGTATTCCCAAGTTATATGATACATGGCGTTGAACCTGTTACAAAAGGTATAAGATATAGTGTTGTCACATGGTTAGTCGGACCATATTTTAAATAAGGATAGATAATGGATCAATTTATACAAGTATATGAAAAAGCGTTTAGTGATGAGTTTTGCAATCATGTTATAGAATATTATAATGCTGCTGAGCAAGGCGGAATGATATTAAATCGACAAGAACATGACGGCGCACCTAAGACAGAGAAGCAAGATACATCTACATACTTACCACACTTTCCATTACAGCATACAGATAAAGAACTGATGAATGAGTTTAATCGTGTGTTTTGGGGACATTGTTATAAAGAATATGCAAAACAATTTGATATATTAAATACATTTGCTGAACATAAGTCTTACACAATGAAAATACAAAAGACAGAACCCGGTCAAGGCTATCATATTTGGCATCCAGAAGTCACAAATAGAGAATCAACAAATCGTTTACTTACATGGACTGTATATCTTAACGATGAGTTTGAAGCAGGAGAAACAGAGTTTTTGTATCAACACTATAGATACAAGCCACAAAAAGGTGACTGTATTATATTTCCTACAGCATACACTCATACTCATAGAGGAAATCCACCAATAGGCGGTACTAAATATATCATCACAGGTTGGGTAGAATTTTAATAAATAATACTATCCAATTTCTTTCTTTTTATCATTCCATCAACTTTTAAATTGACTAAATAGAGTATAAAGTAAAAGTCAAGGAGAAAGAAAATCGCCGCTTACCAAGAAATAACAATTGAGCAAGGTGCGACCTTTTCAACTGTGTTATATGTTGATGATGCTCAAGGCGATGCAGTTAATCTTTCAGGTTATTCTGCTGATGCACAGTTACGCAAGTCATATTACTCCACCACAGCAAACAATTTTTCAGTATCAATTACAAATGATGCTTCTGGTGAAATCACTATGTCTATGACTGCAGCTAATACGGCTAATCTCTCTCCATCAAGATATTATTATGACTTACTCATCACCGCTGGTGATGGAACAAAAACAAGAGTGATTGAAGGTATCGCAACAGTAAGTCCTTCAGTGACACGATAAGGATTAAAATATGGCTGATATAGGTAGAGTTAGGTTAAAAGCAACTGGTCGTTCAACTATATCATCACAAAATTTTGAAGTAACACCAAATGTTAGTTTAAGTCAGGTTCAAGGCGTATCTACGACTGGTGCTGAAAATGGATATGCGTTGGTGTATAATTCATCAACAGGAAAATTTGAACCACAAGAAGTTGTTGCAACCGGTGTAGAAGTTGCATCAATTGTTGGGGGTTCTTTTTAGTTTTTACAGTTTCTATCAATGGTTGAAGTGAAGTATATCTTATATTGATTTATATTATACAAAAGATAGATTTTTTAAGGGAAAATATAAATGGCAAATACAGTAATTCAATTAAAGTATTCTGACCTTACCAATACTCCCGGCTCACTCGCCACTGGTGAAGCGGCCTATTCGAATACCTCGAATACGCTCTTTATTGGTTTAAGTGATGGGTCGATAGTAAATGTTGGTGGTGTCTATTATACCTCACAAATTGATAGTGCTACCTCGTCAAACACCGCTTCAACCATTATTAAAAGAGATGCAAATGGTAAGATTACCGGTGATTTAATCGGTAATGCTGACACAGCAACAACAGCAGATGCTTGGACAACCGCAAGAGATTTAGGTCTTGCTGGTGATGCAACAGGTAATGTAAGTATTGATGGTTCAGAAAATGAAACATTAACTGTTACATTAGCAAACTCAGGTGTAACCGCTGGTTCATATGGTGATGCAACAAATATACCACAATTTACAGTTGATGCAAAAGGTCGTGTTACAGCAGTTTCAAATGTAGCAGTATCTATTGCTTCTTCACTATCATTATCTGGTGATTCAGGTACCGATACAGTTAACCTGAACACAGGAACATTAAACTTTGCTGGTGGTGACGGTGTTACTACAACAGTAACGAATGATGATGTTTCGTTTGCGGTTGATAATACAGTTGTTAGAACAACAGGCGCACAATCAGTTCAAGACCTATCTATTACAGGTAACTTGACTGTTACAGGTGAAACAACATACGCAAATACAACCACAGTTAATCTTGGTGATAATATCATCACTCTTAATGCTGATATTCCACAAGATGCAGCTCCATCAGAAAATGCTGGTATTGAAATTGACCGTGGTACTTCTGCTAATGTATCATTACTTTGGAACGAAACATCTGACAAGTGGACATTCACTAATAACGGAAGCGATTATTTCCCTATTGCTGATGGTGATCGTTTAGATTCAGCGTTTAGTGCCGCTAATACAGCACAATCAACCGCTGATGGTGCTCAGACACACGCAGAAGCAGCCTTTACACAGGCGAATACAAACTCAACCACAGATTACACAGCCGTTTCTATTACTGCTGGTGATTATGGTAGTGAAGTTATTATTCCTGTTGTTCATTTAGAGGCAAATGGTCGTGTAAGTGCTGTAGCAAATACCGCAATAAGAGCAGGTTCTACATCTGTAACTGGTATTGTTCAATTAACTGACGCTACAAACTCTACATCAACCACAACGGCTGCTACACCAAATTCAGTTAAATCGGCCTATGATTTAGCAGATACAGCCAACACAAATGCGGCTACTGCTCAGTCAACTGCTGATGGTGCTCAAACTCATGCAGAAAGTGCTTACTCAACTGCTAATACCAATGCAAGTAATATTACCACTGCTCAGGCACACGCTGACGGTGCATTTGCAGCTGCTAATACGGCACAATCAACTGCTGATGGCGCACAAACTCATGCAGAAGGTGCCTTTACACAGGCAAACACAAACGCTAGTAACATTGTAACTGCTCAAGCACACGCTGACGGTGCATTTGACCACGCTAACGGTGCCTTTGGTGTTGCGAACACAGCACTACAAACATCTGGTGGTACCGTTTCAGGCGACTTAGCTGTTACCGGTAATCTGATTGTTTCTGGTAATACAGTAACACAAGATGTTGAAACTGTTATAGTTCAAGATTCGTTAGTTAAGTATGCAAATAACAACTTAGCTGATACTGTTGATATCGGTTTCTATGGTACCTATAACGATGGCACTCAGAAATACACAACCTTGTATAGAGATGCTTCTGATTCTGGTAAATATAAACTCTTAACAGGTGGTACAACAGAACCTGATGCAGCTAACACAGTTGATCCATCAACATTCTCAACCGCAACATTGGTTGCTAATATTGAAGGTGGTACCGTTTCTGGTCTGTCTTCTGATATCGCAGTTGCTGATGGTGGTACCGGTGCCGGCACATTCACACAAGGTGCAATTCTTATTGGTAATGGCACAAGTGCTTTACAAACACTTGCTAATTCATCCTACACATTAACAGGCTCTTTAGGTGCAAGTAAAACAATTACTGCTCTTACTGTTGATGATTATGGTAGAACAACAGCTGCTACTGCCGCTGATATTGCGATTGCCGCTTCACAAGTAACATCTGGAACATTTAGTGTATCACAAGGTGGTACTGGCGCATCAACATTAACTAACAATGGCGTTTTAATTGGTCAAGGAACAAGTGCGGTATCTGCCGTTTCTTCAGCAACTGAAGGTCATGTATTACAAGTTAATGGTTCAGGTGTTCCAACATTTGCACACTTAAATGGCGGAAGTTTTTAATTAATTATTATAAGAGGTCTATATCATGGATGATAAGCAATTTTTAAGTGCTTACAATGAAGTAATTTTAGAAAATATGAATTCAGTATTAAAACAGAATTTCATATTTCAAACTCAACTAAAGTTTGTTGAGGGTAAAGACAAGGAGATTGGCGAGTTGAAGGAACAGCTCGCCAAGTTCCAAGATTTAGAAAAGAATAATAATCTATCTAAATCAGAAACCGAAAAAAGAATGTCGGATCTTCAAAGTGAAATTAATAACTTAAAGCATCAGCTAAATAACAAAGATGATGAATTGAAAAAAGTTGCTAATACTGATGCAGAAAGACATAGATTACAAAGTGCTGTCAATTCGCAAATGAAAGAAATTGAATCACTAAAAAATAAAGTATCAAGTTTAGAAGTTGAAAAAAATAAAATTGTTGATGAAAACCACCAACAAAAAGATTACATTAACCAGATAGAAGATATGTTACCTAAAACTAAAAAGAAACAATTAGGAATTACAGAAGAATCAACACAGGAGATCAAACAACCAGAAACTAAAATAGAAGATTTATTTAAAGTAGCTTCCACTGGTGGAACTTTTTAAGTGAGATTCTAAATGGCGAATACAACAATATCAATTCGCAGTTCTGGTGATACCGGTGTTACACCCTCATTAGGCGTATTAGCAAACGGTGAGTTAGCTCTCAACTTTGCTGATGGTATTCTTTATTATAAAACTGCCTCAAACACTCTTGGTACAATTACGACCACCGAACCGGCTGGTCTAAACAAAGAGATTCAGTTTAATGATTCTGGTTCTTTTGGTTCTAATGCTGGTTTAACTTTTGACAAAACTACAGGAACATTTACTGTTCCAAGTTTAAATGTCGCCAGTGTTTATTCCTTACCAACCACAGATGGTACCAACGGTCAATTACTGACTACTGATGGTTCTGGTACGATTACATTCCAAGATGCACCTACACCTCCAGCTAATGTTTCAATTTCAACATTTAGTGGCATAGGTGATGGTTCAACAACAGAATATAATATAGGATTCAGACCACTATCAAGGGAAGCATTACTGATTACAATAGGTGGCGTTTTACAGGATCCTGATACCGCCTATACAATTGACCAAGACAATAATACGGTCACATTTACATCTGCACCATCAAATACTGCACCAATCAGTGTTGTTAGTTTATATACAAATGTCACACCAATTGGACCAGCTAATGTTATTGTATCAAACTTTATTACAACGGCAAATGGTGTTGTAGATACTTTTGATTTAGGATTTAATCCTGTATCTGCAAATAATCTAACTGTTGCTGTTGATGGTGTATTACAAACACCAACCGTTCACTATACAGTTAATACGACAGCGAATACAATTACTTTTGATTCTATTCCACCAAACAGTGCAAACATTTCTGTTGTTAGTTTATATACAAATGTTAATACCTATGTTGATGTAATTGGTTCAGCTGCCTTTGCTCATGCAAACGGTGCTTTTGATGCCGCTAATGGTGCATCAACATTAGCACAAAATGCTTATGATTATGCAAATACAATTATCAGTGACACACAAGTTGATCCATATGCACGAGCACACGCAAACGGTGCCTTTGATACTGCAAATACAAACGCTACAACAGATTTTACTAATGTATCTATAACTGCTGGTGATTATGGTAGTGCTGTCATTATTCCAGTCGTTCATTTAGAAGCCAATGGTCGAGTAAGTTCAGTAACAAACACATCAATAACTTCAGGTACAACATCCGATGCTGGTATTGTTCAACTCACCGATGCTACTAACTCAACATCAACAACAACAGCTGCAACTCCAAATTCTGTAAAATCTGCTTACGATTTAGCAGATACGGCTAATACCAATGCGGCCACAGCCCAATCAACGGCAGATGGAGCTCAAACTCATGCTGAAGGTGCTTTTACTCAGGCGAATACTAATTCCACAACCGATTACACAGCTGTTTCTATTACTGCTGGTGATTATGGTAGCGAAGTTATTATTCCTGTCGTTCATCTTGAAGCAAATGGTAGAGTAAGCGCTGTAGCAAATACAAGTGTTCGTGCTGGTTCTACATCTGTAACTGGTATCGTTCAGCTTACCGATGCAACAAATTCTACCTCAACAACCACAGCAGCTACACCTAATGCTGTTAAGTCCGCCTATGATTTAGCAGATACAGCCAACACAAATGCGGCTACTGCTCAATCCACAGCAGACGGAGCCCAAACTCACGCTGAAGGTGCCTTTACACAAGCAAACACAAATGCTTCAAATATAACAACGGCACAAAATACCGCTGACGGAGCCCAAACTCACGCTGAAGGTGCCTTTACACAGGCAAACACTAATGCAAGTTCAATTACAACAACAAATTCAAGGTTAGACAGTGCATTTGGTCATGCTAACGGTGCCTTTGATGCAGCTAATACCAAGTTTGCAAGTGCTGGTGGTACAATCTCAGGCGACACAACAATTACTGGTAATCTTACTGTTGTTGGCGAAACAGTATATGCAAATACAACAACGGCTTTAATTGCTGATAATATACTTACAGTTAATGCAGCTATTGACCAAGCATCTGCACCAGCATCAAATGCTGGTTTAGAAGTTGATAGAGGTTCATCAGCCAATGTATCATTATTGTGGAATGAAACTGACGATAAATGGACTTTCACTAACGATGGTTCAAACTATTCACCAATTGCAGATGCAGATAGATTAGATTCAGCATTTGGTGCCGCTAACACAGCCCAATCGACTGCTGATGGTGCTCAAACTCATGCTGAGGGTGCCTTTACACAAGCAAACACAAACGCATCAGATATAACAACAACAAATGGTAGATTAGATTCAGCATATACTCAGGCGAATACTGCAACAAGTGACGCTTCAGCTGCACAAACACACGCTGAAGGCGCCTTTACACAAGCAAATACAAATGCAACAAATATAACCACTGCTCAGGCACACGCTGATGGTTCTTTTGACCATGCAAACGGTGCATTTAGTGCCGCCAATACAGCATCAACAAGTGATTATACAAATGTATCAGTAACACCAGGAACTTATGGCAATTCAACAGCAATACCATCTGTAACTGTTGAAGCAAATGGTAGAATTTCTTCTGTAACAACACAAGCATTTAGTGCCGCTACTGTTGGTGATATTTTAGCACTTTCAATAGCGTTAGGATAAAAGGTATAAATAGTCCATTATGGCAAAACCAGCAACCAGACAACAATTTAAAGATTACTGCTTACGAAGACTAGGTCATCCTGTCATTGAAATTAATGTGGATGATGACCAAGTAGAAGACCGTATAGACGATTCATTACAATTTTTCCATGACTATCACTTTGATGGTACTGAAAAAATATACATGAAACATCAAATTACTCAAGCAGACATTGATAGAAGATGGATTTATTGTCCAGACCCCGTCATATTTGTAACCAGTGTTATGCCGTTTGATGATTCTAATTCATCAATCAATATGTTTGATTTAAGATATCAATTAAGATTACATGACTTGTATGACTTTACATCTGTATCTTATGTGTCTTATGAAATTACTATGCAACATATTTCAACATTAAACTTATTATTCTCTGGTAAACCACAATACAGATTCAATCGTCATCAAAATAAATTATTCTTAGATATTGATTGGACAAGAGATGTTCAGCCAGGAGAGTATGTTGTTGTTGAATGTTATCGTGCAATGCAACCAGAAACCATTAATTTGACAGGAACACTTACTGGAACTACATCATCTAATGTATTGACTGGAACAGCAACAACCTTTGATGCAGAAGTTTTAGAAAACGACATCATTACTCTTTCAGATGGACAAGAAGTTCAAATTAAAAAAATTAATTCACCAACAGAAATACAAATTGTTGGTAGTTTAAGCGCTAATATTTCAGGCGTTACGATGTCCAAAGCTGGTACATCTGATGTTTGGAATGATAGATTCTTAAAACAATACGGGACAGCAAAAATTAAATACCAATGGGGTTCTAATTTAAGCAAGTTTGCTGGAATACAAATGCCAGGTGGCGTAACTTTAGACGGACCAAGAATAATGGAAGAGGCGCAAAGAGAAATAGATAAGATTGAAGAAGAAATGCAATCTTACAATGTGCTTCCATCAGAGATGTTCTATGGGTAAATAATGAATGGCAACCAATCTTTATTTCAATCACTTTCCGAAGAACATAACTTCTGAACAACTTTTAGTTGAAGATTTAGTTATTGAATCACTGAAGATGTATGGCATGGATGTATTCTATATGCCACGCACCACAAGAGACCAGGTTGATTATCTTTACGGTGAAGACCCACTCAAACAATATGTGTCTGCTTTTCCACTTGAAATGTATTTGGAAAATATTACAGGTATGGACGGTGAAGGTGATTTTATTTCTAAATTTGGTTTAGAGATAAGAGATGAAATATCTTTATTGGTTTCTCGCAGAAGATTTCAAGCAACAGCTAATCAAACAAGACCAAATGAAGGTGATTTGATTTATGTTCCTGTTGTAAACGGTTTCTTTGAAATCACATTTGTTGAACACGAAGATAATCAAGCCATGTATCACACATTAGGTCGTGGTCGTGGTGGTAATGTTTATCTTTACGCATTAAAACTTAAACAGTTTGTATTCAGTAATGAAATTATTGAAACGGGTGTGGGTGAAATTGATAATGATATCCGTGATTACTATCCAAGAACAAAACTTACTGTTTCAAATATGCACACAGGTAAGTTTGTTAATGATGAGATTGTGTATCAAGGTACCGATTTAGCAAATGCAACCGCACAAGCGATTGTTTATGACTTTGTTCCAAATACACACATTGATATTTACAGAGTTCAAGGAACATTTACATCAGCTAATGTCATTGGTAACACTTCTAGTTCAATTGCAACCATATCTACTGCTAATGGTGATGCTTATATTAGTTCATCATTTGAAGATATTCAGGACAATGTAAGAATTGAAAGTGAATCTGATTCTATTATTGACTTTACAGAAACAAATCCATTTGGTGAACCATAATGTTAGGTAATTCACATTTTTATAATCGAACAATACGAAAAGTTGTTGTTGCTTTTGGCACAATGTTCAATGATATTGTATTGAAAAGATACACAGCTGATGGCACAGAATCAAAAGAATCATGGAAAGTTCCATTATCATATGGTGCAAAAGAAAAGTATCTAACAAGAATTACATCTGACCCAACATTAACTAAATCAGTTCAAACTGTTGTGCCTCGTATTTCATTTGACTTAACAGGAATGTCATATGATTCAAGTAGAAAACAATTATCTACTTTACAAAACTTTTCTGCCAATACAAATACTGCCATAAGAACACAATATGTTCCTGTTCCATATAATTTTGAATTCTCTGTTTCTATCTTTGTTAGAAACCAAGAAGATGGAACACAGATACTTGAACAAATATTACCGTTCTTTACACCAGACTTTAATGTGACTGTTGATTTTATTTCACAGATGGATCAACATTATGATATGCCGGTGATACTTGATTCAGTAACACCGAGTGTTGAGTATGAGGGTGATAACACAACAACTCGATTGATTATATGGGATTTAACCTTTACTGCAAAGGGATATATTTGGCCACCAGTTAAAGAAAGTAAATATATTCGCCAAGCAAATACAAATTTATACATCGAAACAGCTAGTCGAACCTCACAAAAAGTTTATGTAGATTATGCAAATGGTGCTGGTTATTTTGATGATGAAGAAACCATATTTGTTACAACAAACACCAATGGTGATACAAGAGATATTACTGGAGACTTAGCATATTTTAGTAATTCGAATACCGGTATCATCGTGGTAAACAATCTAAATAAACTAATTGAAGCAAATGATATTATTGTGGGTGCAACATCTAACGCAAGTTATAATGTTTCTAGTGTTGATAGCGAACCATTAAAAACAGTAATCATCATTACAACTCCAGATCCAACTTCAGCTAATGCTGAAGATGATTTTGGATTTACTGAAACAATTACAGAATGGCCATTTACATAATGAGTAATTTAGAGAAAAAATTATCTGAAACTTTAAATGTTGAGATTGAAAAAGAAGAAGAACTTAATAATCTTCCTGTTGTCGAATCTAAAAATGAGATAACACCAATTGAACAGGCAGCTAACGAAGATACAGAATTTGCTCGTGATAACATTAAAAATCTAATTAACAAAGGTAGTATCGCACTCGATAATCTTTTACAGGTGGCTCGTGAATCTGAACATCCTAGAGCATATGAAGTAGCTGCAACAATGATTAAAAATCTATCAGATTCCAATAAAGATTTGTTAGATTTGCAAAAAAAGAAGAAAGATTTATCTCCTAACAATGGTAATATTGTAGGAAATACAAAAAATATGAACATTGACAAGGCGGTTTTTGTAGGATCTACAACAGAACTTGTCAAATTTTTGAAGAACAAACAGGAAGAATAAATACTTCTAAAAGGTATTAATATGGAAACTTTAAGAGAATTGATGAAGAAAGTGTTAGCTGATACATTTGCTATGTATTTGAAAGCCCATAATTATCACTGGAATGTAGAAGGCGCTAACTTTCCTCAATATCACGAATTTTTTGGAAACTTATACGAAGAATTGTATCAAGCTGTCGATGTAGCGGCTGAACAAATACGAGCATTAGATTCATATGCACCTGGTTCATTTTCACGCTTTGCTGAACTAACAGATATTGAAGATGAATTAAATGTGCCAATAGGCATCGAAATGGCAAAACGATTACAAGAAGACAATGAAATTGTTTTAACGACATTAAATATGGCATTCAAGTTAGCAGAACAATTTGATAAACAAGGTCTAATGGACTTTTTAGCAGGAAGAATTGACGCTCACAACAAACATGGTTGGATGCTTCGTAGCATAACTAAAAATACTTAACGATGGAAGGTTATCTTGGTAATGAACGGCTCAAAAGGGTCGGTGTTGAATTAACTTATACAGTTGACCAAGTAGAAGAAATTCTCAAGTGTCAAAATGATCCTGTATATTTTATTAGAAACTATGTAAAAATTGTGAATGTGGACAAAGGTCTTGTGCCTTTTGATATGTGGCCGTTTCAAGAGGAAATGGTCAATTCATTCCACACTAATCGATTTAATATTGCTAAAATGCCACGACAGTGTGGTAAAACAACAACCTCTGTGGGTTATATGCTCTGGTCGGTGTTGTTTAATGAAGAATATACAGTAGGTATTCTTGCTAACAAAGGTTCACTAGCAAGAGAAATTTTAGGTCGAATACAAAAGGCCTATGAATACTTACCTTTATGGTTACAACAAGGCATTGTAGTTTGGAATAAAGGTAATATAGAATTAGAAAATGGTTCTAAGATATTTGCCTATGCAACATCAGCATCTGGTGTTCGAGGCGGTTCTTATAACTTGGTGTTTTTGGACGAATTTGCTTTCGTTCAACACAATATGGCTTTAGACTTTTTCCAGTCAACATATCCTGTGATATCGTCTGGACAAACAACTAAAGTAATTATTGTTTCGACACCAAACGGATTAAATTTATTTTATAAGATGTGGGTCGATGCTGAAGAAGGCCGATCCGATTATAAACCACTTGAGATCCACTGGTCAGATGTACCAGGTCGTGATGAAAGGTGGAAAGAAGAAACAATACGAAACACAAGTGAAGAACAATTTCGTGTTGAGTTTGAAACAGAGTTTGTAGGTTCTTCTGCTACACTCATTTCAGGAGTGAAGTTAAGAAGTTTGGCATTTAGAAATCCAATCCGTCACGATGATGGGTTGGATATCTATGAAGAACCTAAAGCAGGACATCTGTATATTATGGCTGTTGATTGTGCTGAGGGTGTGAATATGGACTATTCAGCCATCAATGTTGTTGATGTAACACAGACGCCATATAGACAGGTTGCAAAATACCGAAACAATCAGTTACCGTTGATGTTTTATCCAACGATAATTTATAAAATCGGTACAATGTATAATGAGGCATTTGCCTTAATTGAAACAAATAACATAGGTCAACAAGTTGTAGATATTCTACATTATGACCTAGAGTATGAAAACATTTATAAGTTAGACCATCATCATATTAAAGGTCAAACGATTTCGGGTGGATTTAAAAGAAACTCTAACTTTGGTATCAAAACCACGAAATCTGTTAAAAAGATTGGTTGTGCTAACTTAAAAACATTAGTTGAAAATGATAAACTAATTATAAATGATTTTGATACGATTGCTGAATTGAATACTTTTGCTCGTGTAAGAGATAGTTATGCGGCTGAAGAAGGCAATCATGATGATTTAGTGATGGGTTTAGTTCTATTTGGATGGTTAACAGCTCAACAGATGTTCAAGGAAGAAACGGACATTGATGTGAGAAAACAGTTATTAAAAGAACAAAATATGTTAATAGATGAAGAACTAACACCTGTTGGTGTATTTGATGATGGTCGGAAAGAAGAAGTTGAAATCGATTCTGGAGATGTGTGGTCAAACAGTGGCCTGGCAGATAGATATCCACCTTCAACTTTCTAAAAAACTAAATAGAGTATAAATTAAAAAAAGAATTCGACCCATTTATTAAAGGAGTAAATCCATGGCATTTCAGCTCTCACCGGGTGTAAATGTATCAGAAATTGATCTGACTACAATTGTACCTTCCGTTGCCACCTCGATTGGCGCTTTTGCTGGAAGTTTTGCTTGGGGTCCAGTTGGTGAAATAATTACCGTTTCTGACGAGGTTCGCCTTGTTGATAGATTTGGTAAACCTAGCACAAATAATTATGAATACTGGTTCTCTGCGGCTAACTTTTTAGCATATTCGAACAACTTAAAGGTTGTCCGTGCTTACGGAGCAGATACTTACACTGCTACTGCAAACGGATCACCAAATGTAATCATTAAAAATGATGATGACTGGGAAGCAAACTGGTCTGGAGGCGCAAACACTTACGGTGAATTCGCAGCCAGATATGCAGGTACTTTAGGTAATTCACTTAAAGTTTCTGTGGCAGATGCTAACACCTATTCAACATGGACATATGCAACACAATTTACAGACACACCAGGTACATCAACATATGTATCTAATGCTGGTGGTTCTAATGATGAACTTCATGTTATCGTTATCGATGAAGATGGTTTAATCTCAGGAACTCAAGGTACAGTATTAGAAAAATATGGTTTTGTATCTAAAGCATCAGATGCTAAAGATGATTCAGGTAATACAAATTACTACAAAAATGTAATTGGTAATAAATCAAAATACATTCACTGGATGTCACACGCAGATGATGGTACCAATTGGGGTTCTGCCGCTTCTGGTACAACATATGCAAACTTAACAGCTAATGTAACAGTTTCACTTACCGCTGGTGCAGATGGTACAATCTCAACTGCTAATGTGGTAACTGCATACGATACATTTGACAATGCTGATTCAGTAGACATTAACTTAGTTGTTTCTGGTCCTTCTAACCAAACAATTGCAGATAGCTTAATCACCATGTGTGAAACAAGAAAAGATTGTGTTGTATTCTTATCACCTGAAAAAGCAGATGTAGTTGACAATGCTGGTTCTGAAACAACAGATGTTAAAGCATACAGAGACACATTAACATCAACATCATATGCTGTGTTAGATTCAAACTGGAAATATCAATACGACAAATACAACGATGTATATCGTTGGGTCCCATGTAACGGTGATATTGCTGGTTTAGCGGCAAGAACTGACCTCGAAAGAGATCCTTGGTTCTCACCTGCTGGTCCTAACAGAGGTATTATGAGAAACACATTGAAACTTGCTTGGAATCCAACAAAAACAAACAGAGATGACCTCTATGTTAAAGGTATCAATCCTGTTGTTACATTCCAAGGCGAAGGTACACAATTATTTGGCGACAAAACACTACAATCTAAACCATCAGCGTTTGACCGTATCAATGTTCGCCGCTTATTCATTATATTAGAGAAAGCAATTGCTCGTGCAGCTAGATTCTCATTGTTTGAATTCAACGACCAATTCACAAGAGCGCAGTTTGTGAACTTAGTTGAACCATACTTAAGAGACATTCAAGGTCGCCGTGGTATCACTGACTTCCGTGTTGTGTGTGATGAATCAAATAACACAGGTGAAGTAATTGATAGAAACGAATTTATCGGTGACATTTACATCAAACCTGCTCGTTCAATTAACTTTATTCAACTTAACTTTGTCGCAGTGAGAACAGGTGTTTCATTTGACGAAGTGGTTGGACAGTTCTAATAAATAGAGAAAACAGGAGAAAATAAATGGCATTTAATGTAAACGAATTTAGAAGTCAAATGGTTGGAGACGGTGCCCGTCCTAATCTGTTTGAAGTTTCTATGCCGTTCCCTGCGTTCTCTGGACCAGGAAACGCACAAACAAAACTTACATTCATGTGTAAAACTGCACAGTTACCAGGCGCTACGCT
>Ga0222714_10003395_pt1 | contig 16258 bp, 13 predicted proteins | sample C33_3DmetaG_FD_165048 | JGI IMG/M metagenome (GOLD analysis project Ga0222714, IMG submission 165048) | Estuarine water microbial communities from San Francisco Bay, California, United States - C33_3D | ecosystem: Environmental > Aquatic > Marine > Unclassified | place: USA: California...
GAATTCTTGATGACAATAGAAACGAAAAATTCTATCCCGATATGTATCGCCAGCTTGGCGAACTTGGATTTTTGGGTGCTACTATCAAAGGCTATGGTTGTGCAGGCATTAATTATGTTTCCTATGGGTTAATTACCAGAGAACTAGAAAGGGTTGATACCAGTTATCGCTCAGGTTTTAGCGTTCAGTCTTCTCTTTCTATGTATGCCATCTATAGTTTTGGTTCAGAGGATCAAAAAAATTATTATCTACCTAGAATGGCAAAAGGCGAGTTAATAGGTTGCTTTGGATTAACCGAACCCGATGCTGGATCTGATCCAGCGAGCATGAAATCGAATGCAAAAAAAACAGAAGGCGGCTATCTATTAAATGGCTCCAAAACATGGATAACCAATGCACCAGTTGCTGATGTGTTAGTAATTTGGGCTAAAGATGAGCAGGGAGTACTTAGGGGTTTTATTGCAGAAAAGGGTAGCAAGGGACTGGAAACTCCCTACCTCAAAGGTAAATTTGCTTTAAGAGCCTCGGCTACTGGACAGATCTTTATGGATGATATGTTTGTTCCGGACGATAAAGTGCTTCCAGATGTCCAAAGCTTCAGGGGTCCATTTTCATGCCTAAATATTGCTCGATATGGCATTTCATGGGGTGTGCTTGGCTCAGCTGAATACTGCTGGCACCAATCAAGGCAATATGTGCTGGATAGAGTGCAATACAAAACCCCTTTGGCTGCAAAACAATTAGTTCAAAAAAAACTAGCTGACATGCAATCAGAAATTACTCTAGGATTGCAAGGAGCTTTGCGAGTAGGTCGCCTAATTGATGAAGGAAAAATGATTCCTCAGATGATATCTTTAGTAAAACGCAATAACTGTGGCAAAGCATTGGAAGTTGCTAGGATGGCTAGAGATATACATGGAGGGAATGGGATTATCGATGAATATCATGTAATCCGGCATATGATGAATCTAGAAGCAGTTAATACGTATGAGGGAACACACGATATTCACGCACTTATATTGGGAAATTTTCAAACTGATATAGCGGCTTACTAGTAATCAATATTTAAAAAATTAGTTTATAAGTGTGTAGCAAGGAATCTTTCAACCTCCATAAACATATTTTTAACAGCAAGCTCTCCCGTGAAGCCATGTCCCTCATAAGGCTCAATTAACCATTCGTATTCTTTATTATTAGCTTCTAATAGATCTTTTAAAACTCTGGCTTGCTCAATTGGTACTGTCCTATCTTGAGATCCATGAATAACAAAAACTGGTGCTTTAATATTTTCTATGAAGTTTGAAGGAGAAGATTCAGCAATATACTCTTTGCCTTCCTCTGTTTCATTGTTACCCCACTCAATTCTTCCTTCGTGATACCAGCCATTGGATCTAGAAGAACCTCTGGTACCAAACTGTTCTAGCAATAATCCTTGGTCAACAACTCCCACAAGATTTATGCCCGCAGCGTAGAGTTCAGGAGTAAATGTTAAGCCAGCCATAGTTGCATAACCACCATAACTAGCTCCAAAAATTCCTACCCTATTTGGATCAGCATGACCTTGTTCAATTGCCCATTTAACTGCATCAGAGATATCATCCTGCATGGTTTTTCCCCACTGCCAATTACCAAGCATATAATGATTTGCACCATAACCAGTGGAGCCTCTGAAATTAATTTGTAATACAGCATATCCTCTGCTTGCAAGAAATTGAACGTAATCGTCATATCTATAAACATCTCTGACATTTGGTCCACCATGAGGATGCATAATTAAAGGAAAAGGGCCATCTTGATTGAGTGGTAAAGTCAAATAGCCATTGATTTCGAGCCCGTCTCTTGCAACAAATTTGATACTTTCCATTGGACTTAGTCTACTTCTGTCTAGCCAGGGACTAACTCCCCATAAATATAAAATTTGAGATTTATCTTTGTCAAAATAATAAACATCTCCCGGGTTGGTGCTGCTGGAAACTGAGAAAATAATGCGTTTCTTATCCTTGTCCCAAGAACTAGGTCTTACTAATGCATCTGGAAATTGAGACTTTAACAGAGTGTATTGTTGCTCGAGGTCCTGATCAAAGAAAATTTCGGTTACTTTTTCAGTAAGATAAGTTAAACCTAGTAGTTCATTATTTTTATCATCAAAAATTGCGCTGGCATAGGATGGTCTACAACCTCCAGTAAGCCCACCAACATCGTATTTTGGATCCTCATAAATTAATTCAAAAGACTTCTCTTCAGGGTCGTATAAATAAAGCTTATTTTTATCGTTTTTATCATTAAAGGAATCATTTTCAAAGGTATTTTGACCACTAACTATCCACTTCTTACCAGATACTGCCATAGGGAAGAAACTCGGTTCTTGGCAAGTATTTTCATGATGGAGCTCCCAATTATCTGAGTTTGCAAGATATCGGTAGATACGCCACTTGTCCTCAAAATTAACTATCACTGCTTGAGGTCTGCCTTGAGCGTCTTCAATTTCACCCGCAAGCCAAGCTTCTCGATCAACATCTGGTCCTCTCGCAATAAGCGTTCTTTTGCCAGTCAAGATATTTACTTTGTAATAATCGTTTATCTTTGGTCTGCGATCATTAATTTTCATAATAATGTGATTCTTATCCTCTGGTAATAGCCCTGTAACTGAATAAGAAACATAACCCCCGGCACCCGCTTGAGATTCCGCTAGTTTCTTTTTCTTTGAGCCATCAATATTCATCGACCAAAGGGCATAATTGCTGATAACCTCTCCAGCTTTCCCAGTAGGGTAAGTGGAAAATATTATTCTGTTGTTAGTTGCCCAACGAATATTGCCAACACTTCCAGTGCCCTCGCCGGTTGTTAGAACTTTTACTTCGTTTGTATCAAGATTGATAATACTAAGCTTGCCTCCTCTGAAGTCGTCTTCCACTTTTTTTACTTTATCTTCTTCGATATCACATATATTTTCCTTTGGAGAAGTTACCACCGCTAGGTATTTCCCGTCAGGAGAAATATCGGTGTCAAAAGAATTTGAGTAACAAGCAAAGAAGTCAACCGGGATTTTTTCTTCGTTTTGAGCAGAAATACTTAACACAAACAAAAAAAATGAAGAGTAAAGAAAATATTTATTCATAATGATTTTAATTTAAACAAAAATCCTACCACATAAAAAATGAAAGAGAGAGGAAGAATTTAACAAAAATACACTTATTTTATGCACCCAAAAAAAACATACAAATAATTGCAAATATATTAAAAAACAGCATAAAATAACTCCAAGAATTATTCTTAAGGGAAATTATCATGAAATTTAACTATTTAAATAGACTTTCATTATTCATTTTATTTGCTTTGTTGGTTGTACCTTCGCTACCTGTTTTTGCTCAAGATGCAGCTGAAGAGGAGGTTGTAGCTGAAGAAACCTCCGAAGCAGACGATGAGGATGAAGATGTTGTTCAGTTGGACAAAGTCGTTGTAACAGGGTCTCGTATTAAAAGATCCCAGGTTGAGTCGGCTGCTCCAGTTACTGTGATTACTAGAGAAGATGTGGACAACCAAGGTTTTCAAAACCTTACCCAAGCTCTTCAAGCATTACCTTTTAATAATGCTTATACACAGAACGAACAACAAACAAATACTTTCACTCCTAATGCTGCCCAGATTGACTTAAGAAACCTTGGTCCAGGTAGAACCCTTGTGCTTGTTAACGGCAGGAGGATGGCAGATTATCCTTTCCCTTATAACAACTCATCAAACTTCGTAAATATTGGAACCATTCCCTCAGGTCTTATTGATAGAGTAGAAGTGCTTACTTCTGGATCATCTGCTGTTTATGGTTCTGATGCTGTTGCTGGTGTTGTAAACATTATTACGAGATCAGGTATTGATTACTCTGAAATTGATGCAACTTACTTTCAAACTGAAGCTGGTGAGAATGTATATAACTTTACTGCTTCAACAGGCTCGTTCGTTGGAAATACCAGTTATACATTAGGATTTGACTTCTATCATACTGACCCTCTTTACCTTAAGGATAGACCAGGATTTGATAGTTGGTTAGATAACCCAGCCTATGTCGATAAAACAGATCCTCAATATGGTTCAGGATGGATTCAAGCTGATTATATTGTTTCATTACTTGATTTTCTTGGTCGCAACGAGACTGGTGCAGCTCAGAGTGCTGCTCTAGGCTACTCATGTCCTGATGTTTATGGACCTGCTTTCCCATACACTAAAGGTGATTGGGGCTATACAGGCTCTTATCCTGGTACCTATTGTGTTCAAGATTTCTCTGATGATAAGGCAACTCTAGGCTCAGAGAGAGACGAGTACACCTTTATGGCTACTCTAACTCATAACTTCGATAATGGCGTTACTCTTGATGCAAGAGGATTTTTCTATGATTCAGAGTCTTATAACTCCATTGATTTTTCTCAGTGGTTCTATCTTCCATATGTTGTTGCTGATGTTCCAGTAGATACATATTCTTGGATTCCAGGGAACGTTTCTGAATTCCAATACGTAAGAACCTTTGGTGGTAGCACTGGTAAAAATGCGCAGTTTGAGTCTACTTATGAGGAGCAAGTAACTGATTTATTCGTTGGTTTAAATGGAGTGCTAGATAACGGTTGGGAGTGGTCAGCTGGATATAACTACACTGAATATGAAAGTGAGGATACTGGTTCTAGGTTAACGACTAAGGTCTACGACTGGATTACAGGTGCTGATAAGGGCGGTACGATAGATGTGACAGGATGGTTGCTTGATTATGCTGATACTTATTCTTACTACTCTGCAGTGTATGGTGCAATTAACAATCCAACATATCAATACTATTCATATCTGTATGGGTTGTATGCTGATGCATTTATTGCGCAAGCTTCTGATCCTGCAATGAAAGCTGTGCCTTGTGGCTATAACACCCTAACTGACCCATTTAACTATACATATTCAACATGTCTTGATCCCGAAAGAGCCTTTGGTCCTGTTTCTGATTCGCAAATTGCACCTTTAAATGGTGTAGAAACTACAGGAGCAAAATCTTCTTCTGAACAATTTGATTTTCAATTATCAGGAGAATTAGATTATTCATTGAGAGGTGGTCCTATTGCATTTGCTGCTGTTTTAGAGCATCACAAGCAAGACTATAAATTGATCCCTGATCCTATTAGGGTTGCATCAGACCTAGGTACTGGAGACATTAACTTTATTAATGGTTCTGCTGTTCAAGGTGGCGGAGAAAGAGATAGAACATCGATAGGTATTGAGGTTTTATTTCCTGTTCATCCTAAGTTAGAAATTACACTTGCTACCAGATCTGATGACTACGATGATGCTTCATCTTCTGTTGGTAGAAGACAAACTAATCAAATATCCTTTGCTTACAGACCTACTGATAACCTTTTAATTAGAGGTAGTGGTGCTGAGAGTTTTAGAGCTCCTGATTTACATTATGTTTTTGCTGGTTCAAGTTCATATTTCTCAACTGTTACTGACTATGTTGCTTGTTACGGTGAACTAGTGAATGCAGGCGTTACACCTGAAGCTGGTGGCTTTCTTAATTGTGAAGACAACGACTCAATTAAGGGCAGATTCCAGGGTAATACTCAACTTGGTGAAGAGAGTGGTGAGAACTTCCATTTAGGTCTAGTTTGGGATATTACAGAAAATGCGTCATTTTATGTAGATACATATGAAATTACTATTGAAGGCGCAGTTAGAAATGCTTCTGTTCAGACAATTCTTAACGGTGCTGGATACTGCTTATTTGGAGAAAACTTTAATAGCTATATTTCTTCAAACCAAGGTGGCATTGATTGTGATCTTTACACTAATTCTATTATAAGAAGCGACAGAGTTGCTCCAGGTGAAACCTATGGTGATATTGATGAAATTATCACAGGTAATGTTAACCAAGCATACGAGCTTTATAGAGGTGCTGACTTCAAATTTAATTATAGAATGGCCACCGAGTCATTGGGTGATTTTAACTTTGGTCTAATCAGTTCGCATACTTATCATAGAAGAACACTAGAAAGTGCTGATTCTGAAGTAATCGATGTGCTTAATGATTACCTTTATGAGCCAAGATCCAGACAAAACCTCAGTGTTAACTGGAGATACAATGATTGGTATGTAACGTATTTTGTTCAAAGACTTGGTCATACTGAGCAATATTACAATCAAAAAGGTGATCCATTTATAAGAGAAAATGTTTCTGTCGGTTACGATTGGAATGAAGATCTTGGTGTTTCATTTAGAATTTCTAATCTATGGGATGCAATGCCTGAGAAAGACTCAGCCTATGGATATCCTTGGGTTAATAGAAACTACTACAGCTTAATGGGTAGATCTTTCCAATTAGCTGTTAACTACAGATTCTAATAAAATAAAATTGATAAAAAGCCGGTTTTGACCGGCTTTTTTATTGGTACAATAGACTATGAAAAAAATAATCATCACATCTTTTTTTATCTCTTCTTTTTTATTCACGCAAGAAGTAGAAAAAGTAATCACAACCCAAGATGTCATCAAGCAACAAGATAAGGCAATTGGAGATTATCAATATTCTCAAAGAAGAATTGATGCGCTCGATGAAAAATCAAAGATTTTGGTAGGAGAGTACAAAAACACAGTCTTTGAATTCAATATATTAAAAGCCTACGATGATCAACTTGAAAAGATTGTAAACAGTCAAGAAGAAGAAATAGTATCAATCAAAGAGCAGATTGAGTCACTTGATGAGACCAATAAATTTGTATTACCGCTTTTGCAAAGAATGGTAGACGATCTAAAGGTGCTTATTTCATTAGACATACCATTCTTGAAGGATGAAAGAACTGCTCGGGTAAGTAATCTAGAGGACATGATTGATAAAGCAAACTTCACAACCGCTGAAAAATTTAGATTAATTTATGAAGCCATTCAGACAGAATATGAATACGGAAAGACCATAGAGACCTATACCGGTAAAGTTGCTTTAAAAAATGGTGATCTTGTAGCGGTGGATTTCTTTCGATTGGGCCGCTTAAACCTCTTTTACAGGACGACCGATGGTGAGGAAACAGGTTATTGGAATATGAATACTAATTCTTGGGAACATCTTGAAGGAAAGTATAGCGATGAAATATTTACTTCAATCAAGATTGCTTTAAAGCAAGCTGCTCCCGATTTTATAATGCTGCCTGTGCAGGAGGTGCAAAATGATTAGATTAAATAGAATAATTTTCTGTTGCTTTCTTATCTTAGGATTAGCTAATTCATTAGTTGCACAAGAGTCAGAGGAGCTAAGCATTGAAGATAAACGTGTTCAAAATATAGAAGATTTGATTAGCAGGGTTAAATCTAATACATACAGACTTAATGCAAAAGATAAAAAAGCTATTGATGATTTTATTTCCTTTGTACAACAAAGAGAATCAATGCTTAAAGATGCTAAATTTAGATTAGCCCAAGAGGAGAAGAGGAGCGCCCGTTTAGAAAAATCATTTGAAGATAATGAGCAAGTTTTGACTGAGCTAGAAAGCGAGTTGCAACTTAAGCTAGGTGTGCTGGGTGAATTATTCGGTGTTGCTCGTCAAATGGCAGGAGAACTCAAGGCTGATACCATTGGAGGATATAACTTTTCTGAGTTTCCAAACAGAGACCCTCAGTTAGATAGATTAGCAACTTTAAAAGTACTTGATCTTCCAGCTCTTGAAGATTTATGGCTTCTTCATCTTAATGAAATTAAGTCATCTGGCGAAATTATCAATAAAGAAGTAAATATAATTGAACCTGATGGCGATATTTCAATTGATACTATTACAAGATATGGTCCTTTTAATGCTGCATTAGGTGGAAATTTTTTAACTGTTGATCTAGAAAATAATGGTTACAAAAAGCTTGCGAAACAACCAGAAGGTTCCATAACTGGGAAATTAAAAAGTCATCAAAAATCTGATGAATATGCTATTGCACCAATTGATCCTACGCGTGGCTTTTTACTTTCGTTGTACCTTGAAAAACCAACTATATTTCAAAGGATTGCACAAGGTAAGCTCATTGGATTCATTATTCTGATCATTGGTATTTCTGGTTTTATTTTTGCAATCTATAGATATTATTTCTTATTTATGAAGGGAAGATCTCTTATTTCTGAGAAGCAAACTAATTCAGGTATATACAAGGAGATTGCCGACCTATCTTCCAATAGTAAGGATGCAGATTCACTTGAAAGAAGTATTGATGAAATATTAGTAGCACTCAATGGTAGTCTCTCTAAGGGCGTCAATTGGATTAAGTTCTTAGCTGCTGTTGCTCCATTACTTGGATTACTGGGTACTGTCATAGGTATGATTGAAACTTTCCAAGCGATTACACTCTTTGGAACTGGAGATCCTAAACAAATGGCCGGAGGTATTTCCCAGGCATTGGTTACCACCATGTTAGGTCTTATTTTTGCAGCCCCGCTCCTAGCTTTATACACTTTGTTATCAGAAAAAGTGAATGAGATTATGCAGGATCTTGATGAATATGCATCGTTAACTTTAGCTAAGAAATCTTAAAAAGATGTTTGGGCTGGATGAATTTTTTGCAAGAGGAGGCCCAGTTCTTTACGTTTTATTTTTTGTTGGTTTCATTATTTGGACCATTATTATCCAGAAGTATATTCATTACTTTCTAAACAAAAATTGGGTAGATGATCAAATAAAGTTACTTGAAAACGAAGTAAGTATCACTGATAAAAATATCTTATTTGTTGAACAATCTTTAATGGCCTCGATTAAAAAAATATCATCTAAGAATATTCGTCTACTTGAAGGATTATTGGGAATGTGTCCCATGCTGGGCTTACTTGGAACTGTATACGGTATGATAGAGGTGTTTGATGTTCTAGCAGTTATGGGCTCTGGAAACCCAAGAGCTATGTCTACTGGTGTTGCTAAGGCAACTATACCGACCATGGCTGGCATGACAGTTGCCTTATCAGGGCTATATTTTAGATTTGATCTAAACAATAGGATTGAAATCTATGAGAATAATTTAGTTAATTTACTGGATAAATACAAAAAATAATGGCAAGAAGGTCAAGAAGAAATAACGCTGAAGAGAACTCTTTAGATTTAACGCCGATGATGGACATTGTCTTTATTATGCTTATTTTCTTTATTGTTACCACATCATTTGTTAAAGAAACTGGGGTAGAAATTAGTAGACCTAATGCTGAGACAGCTGAAAGAGACGAACGCGGTAACATTTTGGTAGCTATTACTGAAAATGATGAGATATGGGTAGATAAGCGCAGAATTGATCTAAAGGCCTTACGAGCTAATATTGAAAGATTAAAAATAGAATATCCTGAAGGATCTGTAATCATTCAAGCTGATGAGAGATCACGTTCAGGGTTATTAGTTGAAGCAATGGATCAAATTAGGCTAGCTGGTGTTCAAAATATTTCCATTGCAGCCAAAAATGATTGAAAAAACACTTAAAGATTATGGATACATAGTTGCAGCTTTTGTATTTATTTTTTTAATTTTCCTTTTAATGAGTACCCTTATATCATCTCCCGCTGATTTAAAAAGAAATATCTCTGATGTCAGCATGGTTGATTTCATAAGAATTAAACGAGATGAAAATGCAAGATTAAGAGAGAGAAGGGCGCCTGATAAACCAGAGCTTGAAGATCGACCTCCACCTCCTCCAGATCTAGCAGTCGAGCAAGATCCTGTCGTCCTCAAACCAAATTTAGATATTGACTTGCCTGATTTTAATGTTCCAACTGATTTTAGTGGCGCTTTTTTAGGACAGAATGCTGATATTGGAGCAGGTGATTCAGGTCTTATCCCTTTAGTAAAAGTTGCTGCAAGATGTCCAGCTGTGGCCATACAAACCGGTACAAATGGAGTAGTTATTCTGTATTTATTAGTAGATGCAACAGGTAAAGTTCAAAAGGCTCAAGTAAGAAAGGCAAATCCGCCAAGTGTCTTCAATAGTGAGGCACTAAAAGCGGTGAGACGCTGGCAATTCAGACCACGTGTAGTTGATGGTAATGCTGTAGAGCAAGCAGGTGAACTAGAGATGGAGTTTATTTGTGCGTAAGTTGCTAATAAGTTTTGCGCTGATTACATCCATGCTTAACGCTCAAGAAGATGCAATCAGCCAATTTGCTTACAACCTTCTTAAGAGAGTGAATGATTTTATTGGAGAAGGAGAGTATCTAGAAGCTGAAAATGAACTCTTAAATATTTCAAGTAAATATTATAAAAATGAACAAAGTTATGAGAGGGCTTTGATTAATCAACTCTTTGGGCAATTGTATGCCATGCAAGGTAAGTTTTCTGAATCAATCCCGTGGTTTGAGAAGGCTCTAAAGTACACAAATCTTCCAAGAACATCTGCACAACAAATTAGATTCAATCTCTCTCAGTCACTCTTTCAAACAGGAGAATTTGATAAAACTATTGATATCTTACTGGATTATTTTAAGGTTGCAGAAAGATATAAACTTCCAGTAAATACTAGCGCCCATGTTTTTGTTGCATTTTCTTATGCACGTAAAGAAAATTTGAATGATGCTTACTACCATATCAATATTGCAAACGCTTTATCTGCAAAACCAAATAAATCATGGCTTGAGTTTCAGTTTGCCATAGCAATGAGATTATCAAAATTTGAGGATGCAGAATTGCTTGGACAAAGACTAATATTCTTAGACCCCTATAAAAAATCCTACTGGGAACAGTTAAGTGGGGTTTTTTATGTGAATAATAAGGAGATATCTGCTCTTTCATCCATTGAATTAGCATACGAGAATAAAGCACTGGATGAGGAGGAAGATTTCATCTTGCTAGCAAAGTACTATATGTTTAAGGAAGCCCCCAGAAGAGCAGTAGAGGTTCTAGAGTTTGCCTTTAATTCGGAATTAGTGAAAAGAGAAGTAGATAATCTAGAGTTATTAGCTACATCATATTTTTTATCAAAAGATCTAAAGAAAGGAATAGCAATACTTACAGATGCTGAGAAATTGACAGACGATCCCAAGATTGCATTTAAATTGGGTACTTATGCGTTTGATAATGAGGATTACAAATTAGCTATTGATTCTCTTCAATCTGCAAAGGAAAAAGGATGGGATGAGCATCCTGGGAGAATAGAGCTACTTATTGGTATTTCATATCTTGAGTTAGAAGATAGAGATAAGTCTCTTGAATATCTTTCATTAGCAAAAGAATTTGAAAAAATTAAAGATACTGCAGATGCTTGGATGTCTTATGTTACCTCAGTTGCGTTTTAATGCGTTAACACCATGAAGAATTGTATCCGCTCCTGTAGAGTTAATTGCCTCTTCTCATGATTGAAGTCAAAGATTTAAAAAAGTGCTATCAATTAGGCTCACAAGAGCTAGAAGTGCTAAAGGGGATTAATTTCATTATAAACAAAGGTGAATATGTTGCTATTATGGGTCCATCTGGATCAGGAAAATCTACCTTGATGAATATCATTGGGTGCCTTGATACCCCAACTTCTGGATCTTACAAACTTAATGGTGCAGAAGTAGTCAACATGTCTGATGATGATTTATCAAGGGCAAGAAATAAAGAAATTGGATTTGTTTTCCAAAGTTTCAATTTGCTCTCTAGAAATACAGCCCTTGAAAATGTCATGCTTCCTCTTCAATATGCAGGTTTTGATAAAGAAGAGCGTTTAGCAAAGGCTCATATAGCACTAAATCAAGTTAATTTAGAGGACAGGGTTGGTCACAAACCTTCAGAAATGTCAGGAGGCCAACAACAAAGAGTTGCTATAGCTAGAGCTTTAGTTACCAAGCCTTCTATCATCTTTGCTGATGAGCCTACAGGTAATTTAGATACAGTTACTGGACAAGAAGTTTTGAAGATATTTAGAGACCTTCACAATAATGGTCAAACTATTATACTTATCACCCACGAAGCTGATGTTGCTAAAGAGGCTGATAGGATAATCTTTATTAAGGATGGGTTAATAGAATATGATAAAAGTAACTAGGTATAGCATTTTGTTATCTTTTCTGGTGTTAGCTTCCTGTGGTGGGGCTAAAGATGAAGAAGAATTTAAATTCTATACAAAAAAAGAGATTGCTACTAAAGAGCTTCAGTTAACCGTGGAAGCTTCAGGAACAGTGGAAGCAATTTCATCAATCGAAATTAAATCAAAAGCATCAGGTGAAATATTATATTTGGGAGCTGAAATTGGTGATTTCATCAAAAAAGGTGAGGTATTAGCAAGAATTGATCAAAGGACACCTCAGAATAATCTTGAACAAGCTTCTGCTGATTTAGATGTAGCCAAAGTTAGATTAGCTAACGCTGAAAGTCAATTTTTCCGTTCAGAGAAATTGCACAATGAGGGAAGCATCAGCGATAAAGCCTTTGAAGATGCCCAGGAAGCTTTTTCTTCGGCAAAGTCTCAATATGTTAGATCAAATGTTTTTCTTGAGAATGCAAAAATCTCTCTTGACGATACATTAGTAAGGTCACCCATTGATGGAACCATTATCTCAAGGCCAGCTGAAGTTGGACAAGTTATCACTTCACCAACAGCTGCTGTAGGTGGAGGCACTCTTTTAATGGAAATGGCTGACTTAAATAAAGTCAGAGTAAGAGCCCTTATAGATGAAATAGATATTGGGAAGATTAATATTGGTCAAGAGGTAACTCTTAGAGTGTCAGCATACAGAGATAGAAAATTTACCGGGGTAGTTTCTAAGATTGAACCACAAGCAAGAGAAGATCAAAATGTTACTACTTTCCCAGTATTAATTGATATAGAAAATAGAGACAACTTATTACTTATTGGCATGAACACCGATGTTGAGATTGAAATTATAAAAGAAGAAGTTGCATTGGCCATACCGGCTGGCTCATTAAGAACAAGAAAAGATGTTAGATCAGCAGCTTTGTTATTAGGGCTCTCAGCAAATGAAATCTCATCTTTTCTACAAGATAATGTTGAAGGCGAAGGGTACACATCTTTTATTGTTTTCAAAGACACTAGATCTGGCCCGGAAATGGCTTGGGTAAAGGTTGGCAAAACTGACTTAAATAATGTTGAGTTAGTAAGTGGTTTAGATAGATCTGATATTGTTTATGTTTTACCAAGTGAAGGTCTTATTAAATATCAGCAAAGGTTTTCTGAAAGATTAAGAAGTCGATTTAGTTAATGCCAATCTCAGAATCAATTTCTTCAGCGCTAGATGCTATCCGCGCTAATAAACTGCGCTCAATTTTGACTACTTTGGCAATTATTATTGGGACAGCTGCCGTCATTGCAATGGTATCTATGGGTTCAAGCGCCCAAAAAGCAATCGATGAATCTATTTCAGATCTTGGGGCAAGAACAATATATGTTTATCCATCATCTTCAAGGCAAGGAGCTACAAATACCAGCAATGTTCCTTTGGATATAAAAGATGCTCTAGCTTTAGCAAAAGACAAGGAGATAAATTGGCAAATTGCTCCTGAATTACGAGGTAATAGACAGATCAAATTTGGTAATGAGAATGCTAGCCTTGGTATTGTTGGAAGCACGCCAGATTATTTTTCTATAAGAGGTTATGAAATTGAGAGTGGTGCACTATTTGATGAAGATGATAATTTAGCAAGAAAAAGAGTAGTAGTTCTTGGAGCTAAGGTTGCTAATGAACTTAAAACATCATCTAAAGCATTGCTTAATAATGATATTTTTATTTCAAATGTTGCCTTTAAAGTAATAGGCATTATTAAAGAAGAAGGCGGAGGTTGGGGTCCGAGTGCGGATGATAAAATTTATACACCTCTCTATACCGCATCTGACAGGATTTTAGGTACTGAATTCATTGGTTCAATAAATGTTAATTTTCCTGTTGAGTACAAGACTGAAGAGGTAATGATCGCAATAGAGAGGGTGTTAAGAAGAGAGCATGATATTGGACCTGGTGAAGAAAATAATTTTAATATAAATGACTGGGGACAGGCTCTTGACCTCCAAAGACAGGCTACATCAATCTTTTTTGCTCTTATTATTGGTATTGCATCGCTTAGTCTGATGGTTGGGGGTATAGGGGTGATGAATATAATGCTAGTCTCTGTAACTGAACGGACTAGGGAAATTGGTTTACGCAAAGCGTTAGGTGCAACAAAGCAAATTATTCTTCTTCAATTTATTATTGAGGCAATTGTTCTTTGTTTAATTGGTGGGTTCATTGGAGTTATTCTTGGAAGTGCTATTTATTTTCTTGTAGCTTTTTTGCAAGATTGGCCTTTGGTATTCCCCTTAACTGCTATCATAGGTTCCGTAACCTTTTCTGCTGCCGTCGGCTTATTTTTTGGCATATGGCCTGCCAGAAGGGCTGCAAATATGGATCCCGCTGTTGCTCTTAGATACGAATGAAATTAAAAATTCTTCAACTTCTCCCAGGTTTAAATCATGGTGGTGTTGAAAGAGGAACCTTGGATTTATCCAATTATTTAATTCAATTTGACCATAGCTCAATCGTTGTTTCAAATGGCGGAATTTTTGAGAAAGATATAACTAGATTGGGCGGTATTCACTATCCACTCCCAATCGCAACCAAAAGCATTGCCTCTCTCTTGCAGTATAAAAATCTAGCCGAAATATATTTAAAGGAACGCCCCGATATAATCCATATCAGATCTCGCTTCCCAGCCTGGATTCACGCTTTAGCCATGAGATCTTTAAAAAATTCTAATTTTTTACCTAAAGTTGTGACTACTTTTCATGGACTGTATTCAAAACCCTGGTATAGCAGATCAATGACTTACGCAGATAAAACCATTGCAATTTCAGAATGTGTTAAGAGCTATATTTTAAAAAACTACAAGCTCTCTCATACCGATATAAAATTAATTTATCGTGGGTGTGATATCTCAATTTTTAATAGAGATGCCGCTGAGAGTTCTTGGGTAGATAATTTTTATGATCAATTTCCAAGCATTAAGAATAAGAAAATAATTTTATTTCCTTCAAGAATCACTGCTTGGAAAGGAATAGAGTCGTTTGGCAAAGTTTTGTCACAATTACCTGGATCTGATTGGATTGGTGTTGTAGCAGGACCGATCGCAAAAAATAAAGAGCGCTATTTTAAAAAGTTAACAGCGCAGTTTGCCAACCTCATTGATTCAAAAAAACTAGTTTTTGTTGGCTCACAAAGCTCCATTCAAAATCTTTATAAACTTTCAAAAGTTACTCTTAATTTATCTGACAAACCAGAACCTTTTGGCAGGACAATTATTGAAGCTGCTGCGTGTGGAAGCGTTGTGATTGGTTGGAATAGAGGAGGGGTTGGAGAATCCATCAATCTCATCGATTCTTGGGGCCTGGTAAATTATTTAGACTTTAAGCAATTATCCTTAAAACTAAGATCTGCCTTAGATGGATCACGACATTCAGTTGACCTTCCAGATATTTTTACACTTGAATATCAGTGCAAGCAAACGTTAGATCTCTATGGTCAGGTATTAGCTACCTAAACAGAGTATTCTTTAAAATGATGTGTAATTGCAGAAATATTAATTTTGGATATATTTTCTGTAAAGAAGTTTAAAATTTCTTCGAAGTTATCCTTATTTAAAATAAATTCATGAGGTAATAGTTCGCTTGTTAAATTTGTCTCAATAGATACTACCGGTTTTCCCATCATTATTGACTCCTTAAACAAAGAATCTGCTATCTGATTATCATGAAAAAGTATCAAGCCGTCGCTTTTATTTTGAGTCAATAATCCCTCATTAATATCGTTACAATTAATGAGTTCAATAAATGGATTTGGAACTCTAGGCATGGCATTCAAATTATTATTTTCAGATGTATGAAAATTAAGAAGTATTAATTTCTCAGTCTTCTTGACCCAAAAACTAATTAATCTTGTAAAAATAAATGAATTATCGTAATTACCATAAGCAACAAAGACCTTTGGTTTAGCCATATTTCTAGAAGTTTTTGAGCCTTTTGTTCAGCTCATATGCTACTTTTTCAACCTCAAATAATGGATCATTATTTAAACTTGGCTTTTTGATTCTGATTACTTTTATTGGCCCTTCCTCTATCTCCCTGATAAACCCCAAATAGCCTTTAGATTCCATAGAATCAATAAAATAAGAAATCTTGTTTGCTCTAGATTTAAAGAAAGATTTCTTTGGTGTTAATTGTGTCGTTTGAATTGCATGTGTCCGGCCTTTTGAAGAAAGACACTCAGATATTAGATTTATGCTGTCAGGAGTTACAAACTTATTTTCAGAGAGGGCGATTATTC
>Ga0222714_10003396_pt1 | contig 16258 bp, 6 predicted proteins | sample C33_3DmetaG_FD_165048 | JGI IMG/M metagenome (GOLD analysis project Ga0222714, IMG submission 165048) | Estuarine water microbial communities from San Francisco Bay, California, United States - C33_3D | ecosystem: Environmental > Aquatic > Marine > Unclassified | place: USA: California...
GCTGTAGCGTTATCACCGCTAGACTTTGGCGCATCGTCGAAATCAGTAGCATCGAGTGACGCTTGAATACTCTTCGTGAGCGTCGCCGCGTCGTTTGGCTTCCACCCCGTAACGATGAAGATATCGAGCGCGAATCCATCGTCGGTGCAAAAGACGTGCGCCTCAGCTATGTTCAATCCAACCTCAAACAGTGCCGCAGATACGCGAGAAAGCAAACGTGGTTTATTCCCCGCGCTCACCGAAACCTCGTACGTGCCCCTCGCCGTCGACGACGACGCCCCGCCGCCGCTCCCGTCGCCCATCGTGCTCAGCGTCACACTCGACCCAAACGTCGGACCTCGCAACGCATTCCTATCCCCCGAACGCGTAATCATCATCCCATTCGGATCCATGGCTTCACCATCGTCATCCATCGCATCCACACCGTCTCCTCCACCCCTCGTCACGTCGACCTCGCGCGCGTGACACCAAACCCCCGAACGCGTCGTCCCATCCTTCGCGTCCCTCTCCGCCCTCGACAAAATCTCCGCGTGCACTAGTATATCATCTAAATAACTCACATCCATCCCATATTGTCTCGGCAATCGCATCAAATGACGCTCAATCACGCCGCGCACGCCCGCATCGCCGCCTCGAGCGACGTATTCTTGGATCTGCGGCTCAAATTCTTGCAACGCCTGACGCGCCACGGTCTCCTTTGACGCGCGCTGACGCGACGTCATCGCCCCTCAACGCGTCGAGCGCGCGACCCCGTTCGCACCGCACGCGCCTGCGCGCGCACCCGCGCGTCGACGCCTCGCCCGCGCGCTCGCGGCGCGCGAACACGCGCCGCGAGCGCGTGCCACGTGGACCGCGCTAAACGACTCTCTGCGCCTGTTCGCGCGCGCGTCGCGTCGCGTGGCGAACGGACCAACCGCGTGCGCGCGTGCGACGACGGCGCGTGAAACGTGCGTGACGCTGCGCGCTCAGCGCGCGCTCGGCGTCGTCGGCGTCGTCGTCGGCGGCGCGCACAGTGTCGTCGCGGACGACGCGTGGGGCGCGCGCGGAGTCGACCCTTCGCGCGTCTTTCCGAGATAAAACCTCACACAGGATATACGCATGTGATAGTATGAGTCGAGTGTCCGAGAATACGAGTTATCGTGAATTCCGCACATCCGCGCCTGCATGGACGTGTTTCGATGTCCAGTACGGTAATGGGCATGTCATATACTGTATGCCCATTGGATGGTTGAGTGTTCCGTTACCTCGAATCGTTCAAATTCGCACTCGGCGTCGTCAACGAACGACACTGTGCGCACGCCGCGCGCGACGAGATACAACCGCGCGTCGCATCGCGTCGCATACATTTCGCGCACGTCTGAACCGCGCGAGCAGCGACGACGACGACGACGACGACGCGCGCGACGCAAGAATCGCACGAATCGCGCATCGGTGTTTGGTGTAATTTCGCCCCCGACGCGTTGGTGTTACGCGGATTATACGCCCGGGTTCGGCTCGCGCGCGAGATTTTTCGGGCGTGAAACCGTAGATCGGTGCGATCGAACGCTCGATGACGACGCCGACGCGGCCGATGGGTCGAGATGAGTGGACATCCGTGCGCGGGAGCGCGGAGGATACGCTGTCTTCGATGCGCAAGGACAAGTTTGAGTGGTTGGCGAGTACGTGAATTGAGGCGTCGAACGCGTCGTGTGTCGCGCGTGGTTGCGCGTAGGTTTAACGAGTATGGAGAGTAAATGACTGACGGTGTGTGCGTGTGTTTGTATGGTATTAGAGTGTCGATTCGGTGGCGAGGGGTGCGACATGCCGTCGATCGAAGGCGGCGAGGCGGGCGCGGTGAAATCAAACGCGTCGCCGGTGAACTTTGTGCAAGGATTTTTGCTCGGGGTTGAAGGGCGGAAAGGAGAATCATCTGGCGTATATCGTCGAAAGGAGCAACCGCGGTCTAAAGCGCCCAAGCCAAAGCCACCACCTCCTCCGCCTCCTCCTCCTCCTCCACCTCCACCTCCACCGCCGAAGGAAAAGGAAAAAACAGTCGGCAAGGATGACGAGGGCGATGCATTTAGTCGACTGTTTGCGTCGTTGAGTCCGGGTCAGGTGACAGATGTAGTAGAAGAACCGGTCACGAAGGGTGGAAGTCCTTTGATCAAACGAATCGACAATTCCATGGGCTTGAGCTTCCGCATCGAGCCTCTGGCGCTGCTCGAACAATTTCGCTTCGACTTTCCAACCGGCGACCCGAATGACATTGCTGCACAATGGCGCCACCGCGCTCTTACTGCGGAAAAAGCACTCGCTGATGAAAAGCGCGATTGCACTGACTGTAACGCGAAGCGCGCTGAGATTGAAAAATCTTTAGCTGCTTTACAAGAATCTCTGTCGAAACAAAAGTTGGCGTTCGCAAGCGAGCGTGCAAAGACCATGTCACTTGAAAAGGAATTGGATGATTTGAACGACAAGTTGGCTAAGCAAGCGCAGGAATATGCAAAGCAATTGGAGCTTGAGCGCGTGAAGGCCGAGCGCACGCTTGAGGCTGCGATTGATGCCGCAAAGCGAGTAGCAAAGCAAGACGCATTGGACGCCCAACGCAAATATGATCAGTTGGATGACGCCAACGCTAAGCTGAAAGCTCAGATTGAGGAGTTGTCTAAAGAGAATAAATGGTGCCGCGATCGAATCAGTAAACTTGAGGATGAGTTGAAGGGCGCACATCAGGAGAAGACTGAAAGCACGAAATCGTCGCTGTCAAACTCTGCACTCGCGGCTCAGTTGGCGGATGCACAGCACCAGGCATCTTTAAGCGCCGAAGCAGCAAAGAAGGCACTCGAGATGAAAGATGACGAAATTGCTCGTTTAAGAAACGAGTTAAAGTCGTTGAATTCCAAACTGATGATGACTACTACTGAGCGTGACGACGCACGGAAAGAGCTGAGCAGAACGAGCGCGCAACTCAAAGCTGAAATTTCCCGCTTGCAGGCAGAGCTCGACAAATCGCGCCAGTCGACTTTGATAATTGAGCAAAAACTAAAGGATACAATTCAGGCGCACACGCGGGAGCTGCAATCGGCTCAAACTCGCGTCCGTGAGGTTGAGGATGCTCGCAAGCGTGAGCGCAAGACTTATGACGCCGACAAGGCAAATCTTCGAGGCGAAATCGCTCGTTTGATGCGACTTTTGGCGAAAGCTGAAGCCAGAGAAGAAGCAGTTCGTGCTCAAAAGAATCTCGTCGAGAAAGACCTACAGATCGCACTTGCGAAAACTAGAGATGCTAGTATGAGTGATCGACACAGCGTGCATTTTGATGCCGAGACCGCCGAGCCTGACGTTGAGAAGACTCTCATAGAAAGAAAAACGTCTCTTACTTTTGCCCACTTCATGTCTCGTATGCAGAACTTCGCACTCAAGCGACGTCTGACGGAGAGCTCGGATACAATTGCCAAACTTCGGGATACGTTGGCCGAGGAACGCATCAATTTCCGTGCGAAGGAGGATGAGCGCGTTCAAGACAACGCGAGACACTCTGAAATCATTGCTGAACTTCGCAGAAGTCTGAAAGATCTTGAAGAAGCAAGCGTAAAACTTAAGAACGAGCATGTGTCAGCAGTGAGTGAGCATAACTCATACATTGTATCTTCAAAGACTGTGATGAACACCCTGAGGGAACAGATTGCCGAACTCGAAGCTTCACTTGCTGCTGTGAACGAGTCGAGCGCTCAAAAGATTGCTGATGTGCAATCGAAACTCGATGCTCATGACGTGCAAGCACAAGAAAATATGAAGTCTATCGAGTCAATTGTGAACGAAAAAGAGGGCAACCTCCGCACGCTACGCGATAAATGTGATGCTTTGGCGCGTGACGTGCGTGAGCGCGAGCAAGCGATAGAAGCATTAGAGGAGCGCATTGATTCCATGGAAAGCGATATAGAAGCGAAGTCACACGATCTCACTGACAGACAGGCAGCTCTTGCGGTGGCGAAGTGGCGCAACACTATCCGTGCGCACAGTTTGAAAAATGCGTACGACGCGCTTGCAACAAAGCTCGCCAGCACTGCGGATGAGCTGCAAGATGTGTACACCTTGCGCAAAAGGGACCAAGATGCCCTTCGTTCACTTGAGGAGCGACTTGCAGCGGCGACTGTAAATGACGATAAAACCAGCGCTGAACCGTCAGCAGATACAGTTTCCAAATTGGAGGCGCAGCTCAGACATTTGCAGCAAAAGAAGGATGAAGAAGTCGCACAGTACCGCCGCTTGCTCCGTACGAAGGAGAAGGAGCTTCTTCAAGCGCACAATTCAGATGATGCGAAATTAAGAGAGGCATATGGAGTAATGAGTGCCCAAACTTCAGATATAGAGCGACTAGAGATCAAGGTGAAGAAGTTACAGAGATCAGTCGCAGAGTATCAAACTGCGAACAAGGCGGCTGAGCACTATAAGACGTCTTCCACAAGGACTATCCGTGAGCTGACGCAACGATGCAAGCTTCTCGAAGACGAAGAAGCAAAAACTCGAGCCAAACAAGTTACTGAACCTTTTGAAGCAGTTGACGCTACTAATGATAAGATTAAGCTCGAAGCTCGTGTCGCTGAGCTCGAAATCGCCCTCGATGTGGCTCTGGCAGAGCACACGAGTCAATTAAAGCAACTGCAAGGCGTTCAGCGCAACGAAGTTAAAGAATGGCAAGCCAAGGTGGAGTTGCTCACGGCAGATCTTGATCGAGGGAATGCATTGCGCGATGATACGAAGCGCGAACTTGATTCTTTGACTGAAGAGATGAACGTGCTCAAGCACCAGACTGAAGTGAACGCCGCACACGCAACTTCGCGTATTGCAGAAACGAAGCAAGCAAACGATGCGTTACGCAACTCTCTCATGATCGCTGAAAAAGGTACAGAGTCCGTAATGCGACGTGCGGCCGCCGAGCAAAGTAAGGCGGAACGACATAACTTGGAGCTTACGAAGCGAAACGACGAACTTTTAGAAATCATTGCCAAACTCAAGGCGAGCCACGCTGATGCTCTTGAGTTACGCGAAAAGCGAATCAGCGCGCTAGAGGCTACCGCACTTGCTTATCAGTCATCACTGCACGAGACTAAGACAAGCTACTCCAGCAAATTAGAAGATGAGATCGCACAGCTCAAGGCGCGTTTGTCTGCCGCGGATCGCGAGCACAAGGCGATGGTTACCGAGCGTGCGGAGATTCGCTGGTCATTCTTAGTGCGAAAATTGCGGGACGTAGAACGTCACAAACGGTTGATTGCAGTTTCTAAGGACTTCAGCAAGGCGCAAAAAGATGAGTTGCGTTTGTACACTGAAGTAACGCAGCGCACGTTAAAATCCCTGACATCTCAACTTGCCGACGTACAGGCCAAGCTTGATGAGTCAACAGAAACGGCTGCGCGTTTAAGAGACGATTTAAGCAATCTCGAAAAGATGAGCACCTCGGAAAAAGCAGTGCTTCGGTGGACAAGTGTTGTTGCGCTGTTGCGTTTTAGAGCCCGGCATCGTCGATTCCTTGCCCTGGCTTCCGATTTTTCAAAGGCGGGAAAAGCTGAACGCCAGGAGCGCGAGGCTCGCGGTAAACGCATTCACGCGCTCGAATCGATGGTACATGAATATGAGTCTTCTGCGCATCAAACGAAATCGAGTTATTCGGAAGGTCTTGAGAACGAAATCGTTGAGCTGCAAAAGCGTTTGGATGAAGCGAATCGGTCGCTGGCTGATGCGGCCAAACGTGCTGAAAACGACAAGAAAACGATAGGCTCCTTAAACGGTGATGTTGCCACGCTGAATAGTAAGCTCGATCGAGCAAACGCGGATGCCAAAGCACGTGCTCAGAAGCTGCAGGAAACAATCGACGCTCAGAAGAGCGAGATTTCTTCACTGAATGCGGAGATTGCGAAGCTCAAAAAGGCTGCTTTAGATGCCGAAGGGAAGAGCAAGAAGGACGTTGAGGGGTTGAACGCGCGTATACGTGAGCTCGAAAAGCTACTTAAGGATGCCGAAGCTAGCATTGGCATTAACTCCGACGAAAAGAGCAAGGAGAAAATTGAGCTGCAGAAAACAATCGACGCTCAGAAGAGCGAGATTTCTTCACTGAATGCGGAGATTGCGAAGCTCAAAAAGGCTGCTTTAGATGCCGAAGGGAAGAGCAAGAAGGACGTTGAGGGGTTGAACGCGCGTATTCGTGAGCTCGAAAAGCTACTTAAGGATGCCGAAGCTGAATCGAAGAAGCGTGAAGAGAAATTTGAACGCGAAGCCAAAAAACGTGAAGCCGCCCTCAGAGATGAAATTTCCAAATTGGACAAAAAAATGGACTCTGAAAAGGTGAATGGTTTACGCGGTATCATTTCACAACTTGAGCGCGAACTTAAAGATCTCAAGTCTGCCGCAAAAGCGCGCGAGAAAGGTATGCTGACGAAGGATGCTCGAATTGCCGAGCTTGAAAGCATGTTGGATCGGCTTCAAGCGGACGTCAAGTCATTGGAAGCCGCGAATGAGTCGACAAAATCCGCTAATTCTGACAGCGAGACGAAAACGTTAGAAGAGCTGCGGATGTTACGCGATGATCATGCAATGTTGACGGCGACGCACGCTGCAGAGGTTGAAAAGTCACGTGTGGCGCGTATTTCTGCGCGGTGGTCTATATTGATCATCAAAGCAAAAGCAAAAAGTCGGTTTAACTCATTCTATAGCTCCGCGAAAGAGTTCGCAGCTTCGCAGAAGACGGAATATATTCTTCACGGCGAAGTCGCGACGAAGACTATCAAATCTTTGCAGAACCAAATCACAGAGTTGCAAAAGAAGATTGATGATCTGGAGGCTGCTTCGCAACGAGCGGAGGCGGATTCACAGCAACAAATGGCTGATATGGCCAAATCGCACTCAAAGGAACTCGTCGTTCTCAAAATGCGTCACGCAACATTTGTGACTTTGAAAGAAAAGCGCATTGAAGAACTCGAAGCGCTCTTGCTTGACTCAGTTTCGCAGTATGAGACCGTGAAATCGAATGCCACAGACGATGCTGTTAGCTTGCGCCGAGAGTGTGCTGAACTCCGCGAGGCTTTGAAAACAGCGCAAAGTGAAGCAGAAATGGCCATCAAAGAAGGCAAAGCAGCGGAAAATCGCGCTGCCTCAAAGCTTGCAAAGTTACAGAAGGAACTCGACGCCGCACTTGCGGAACTCACACAGAGTGAAAAGTCAGCGGCCGATGCTCTAGTCGCACGCGATGCTCGTATCAGCGAACTCGAAGCGTTGATACTGGAACGCCAGAGCGATTTAGAGAAAGCAAAGTCAAGCGTATCAGATGGGACTGTGGTTCTTGAACGCGAGCTTAGTGAGCTCCGTAGCGCGCTCGATGCATGTAAGGCTGAGCGTGATGCTACGCTTGCACGACTTGCGAAGTCTGAAAAGTCGGCCGCGGAAGCCGCCGCAGCCTCCAAGTCCGCGCGTGCTCGAGCGCTTTGGATCAAGCTTGCCCATCTCGCGGCTGTGAAGAATCACCACACGCGTTTCTTATGTATCGCTGGCGAGTTTGTCAAGTCTCAGAAGCAAGAGTTCGTCCTGCACGGCGCGGTTGCGACAAAGACTATCAAGTCATTGCATGATCAGATTTCTGAGCTCGAGACGAAGCTTCGGGACACGCATGAAGTTCATGAAAAGGACATCGAAGTTCTCAAGTTGCGACACACGAGTAACTTGACTATTCGCGACTCTCGCATCACGGAGCTTGAGGGGCTGTTGCTCGAAAATCATGCTCAAGCGGAGAAGGCCAACTCAAGTGCGGCGGATGATTTGTTAGCACTGCAGCAAAAACTTGCGGCGCTGGAGAAGGAAATAATGTTACTCAAGAATACCATCGTCGCACGCGATGCTCGAGTTAGCGAGCTCGAAGACGCGTTGCTCGAACGCGAGAGTGATATGGAGAAGGCGAAGTCTAGCGCCTCAAGTGGTTCGTTGGCATTGAACGAGAAACTCGCAGCAAGAGATGCAAGCCTTCGCGACGCTAATGCTCGAATCGCAGAGCTTGAAGTTCAATTGACGAACGTTCAAAGTGAGTTGGCTGATCTTTCTGATCTTCGTAAGAAGGAAAATGCCGCCTCAAAGATGCGCCATGCTGCCACGTTGAGTCTCCGGGACAAGCGTATTGAAGAGCTCGAGGCGCTTCTACTTGGTAACGAAACAGAACTGGAACGTTCGCGAACAGCGGCGACAGCAGATATCAATGCGCTTCGACTCGAGCTGATTGAAATTCGCTCTCAGCTCGAGTTTGCCGTCGCTGCTCGTGATGAGCACAAGATTGAACTCGACAAAGCGCTCAAGATTTGTGCGAGTCGTGATGCTCGTATCGTAGAGCTGGAGAAATCTCTCCTCGAATTGGAGGGATCCCTGGATTCCACACAAATGAACTCATCTGGTGAACTTTCGCGTTTGCGCAGTGAAGTACGTGCGTTACGATCAGATTTAGAAGACGCGAACGGCAAGTTAGAAGATCAAACGCGTTTGCTTGTTCACGAGCAGTCGCGTCTCGCTGATTTGCAAAACGCATACGACGCTGCACTGCTCGCTTCAAAGTCGCGACGGGCTGATATTCACTGGAGAAGTTTGATTCATCTGGTCTTGCAACACCAGCGACGCACACGACTATTCGACGTGGCGCGAGAATTCTCCATTTCGCAGAAGAAGGAGTTTGTTTTGCATGCGCAAGTTGCGACGAAGACGATTCAGTCGTTGAATGCTCAAATCAAGGATACGCAGCCAGTGAACACTGAAGATTTCGATAAAGAAATCAAAGCGCTACGTGCACAAGTGGAAGAGTTGCAAGGTATGAATGCTCAAGCACAACTCGATAAGGTATCCATGGACAGCCTAGTTGAACAAAGACGAATCTACATCAGCGAACTTGAAGTTTCCATCATCGAGCTCCGCCGCGCGCACGCGGATGAGAAGGAAGCGCTCGGGAAGCAACTCGCGTCCCTTCAAGACGCACTCGCGGAGACGTCCAAGGTGAAGTCTCAGCCGCCAGCTGCTGCGCCTCAAGTCGACACGTCTGCTCTCGACGCGATGAAGTTGCGCATTGGCGAACTTGAAGTTTCCATCATTGAGCTGCGCCGCGCGCACGCGGATGAAAAGGATGCGCTTGAGAAGCAACTCGCGTCTCTTCAAGACGCGCTCGACGAGGCGTCCAAGGTGCAGTCTCAAAACGCGGATGAAAAGGATGCGCTTGAGAAGCAACTCGCGTCTCTTCAAGACGCGCTCGACGAGGCGTCCAAGGTGCAGTCTCAAAACGCGGATGAAAAGGATGCGCTTGAGAAGCAACTCGCGTCTCTTCAAGACGCGCTCGCGGAGGCGTCCAAGGTGCAGTCTCAAAACGCGGATGAAAAGGATGCGCTTGAGAAGCAACTCGCGTCTCTTCAAGACGCGCTCGCTACGGCGCATCATGAGAAATCGAAGATGAAATCTCAGCAGCCAGTCGCAGCGCCTAAAGTCGACACGTCTGCTCTCGATGCGATGAAGTCGCGCATTGGCGAACTTGAAAATTCTATCGTTGAGCTGCGCCGCGCGCACGCGGATGAAAAGGAAAAGCTTTTAGCGGCTTCTCGTAGTGACAAGCGTCACTACAATAGAATTATCGAAGATCTTGAAGGTGACCTCAAGGAAATGACAGAGTCACGCGATGTGGCTGTTTCTGATATGATGAAGTTACGACTTCGTCTCGACGAACTCGAGCGTAGCTCAAAGGAACCAGCTGACGGCGATTCCAGCAAGTTACTCATTGAAATCCGAGTTCTCCGAACCAAGGTGGAACACTTAGAAATTGAGATCGTATCTGAACGTGGTAAACGGGAGCGGGAGGTTAAAACGCTTCGCGATAAGCTTGCGGCGCGCGAGCTCGAGTACGAAGCGGCGCAGGCTGAGCTCGGCGAGGAGGCTCAGCGTGTGAGCTCAAAGAGCGGCGATTTAATCAAGGAGAGCGAAAAATTAAACGCAGAGTTGACCAATGCTCTTGAGGAAATCGAGCGTTTGAGAATCGCCAAGGACTTCGTGTCGAGTGAGTTCAGCTTCTACCAAATTGAAGCTTCACAAAACTCTGACTTGCTTCAACGCAAGCTTGAACGAACGCAAGAACAACTCAACGATGCAGAAGTTGAACTAGCAAAGTTGCGCGCCGAGGTCAAGGCTCACGAAGCGGAACAGGAACAACTCATGCTCGAAAGTCACAGGCTGAACAAGGCAAACGATGCAAAGCTTGCCAGACTTCGTTCTGATATTGTTTCGTTGAAAACGACTCACGAGCAAACGATGACTGCTGAAGTCGACGCGCTCAAGGCGAAGATTGAAGATCTCGAAGACGCCCTCGATGACGCCAAGATGGCAGCTGCCGCGGCTTCTCAGGCACGGGAGAATACGGGCGACGATGAAGCCTTAAACGCCAGAATCGCTCAGTTAGAAGCCGAGCTCACTGCGGCCAAGGAGGATATCGCCGCACTCGAGGAAGAGGCGCGGGCAAATCAGGAGGCGCTCGAGTACACCGAAAACTGGGCGAAGATGAACGATAAACGTGCACAAGGTGCGGAAGAATTCCTCATCTCGCTGAAGATGGAGGTTGCGACGTTAAAGAAAGCATTAGCTTTGGCCAAGACGCAGCCTGCTGACGGAACGGCTGAGCTTCAACAGTTACTCGACGAGTGCAATGAAAACTGTCGAGCTCAGATGGAAGAAATCAACGAGTTGCGCTCGGAACGCGACCAGCTTACGTTGAAGAAGGAACCAGTCGTACAAGAATCGGTGATTGGTTCGGAAACCATCAATTTTGATATCGGCGAAGAAGATTTTGTCATTCCCGATATTCCGAAGCGCGCAGAACCAGAACCAGTACGGGCGCCGCCACCTGCGCCGCGCGTCGAGGAACCGGAGCCGCGCGTCGCAGAACCGGTGCCGCTGAAGATGGAGGAGCGATTATCTCAGACTACGGTAACTTATGAACGCCACGAGGAAGATTACAACGAACCAGAAGAATACGAACAAGAATACATCGAGGATCACTTGATTGAAGAAACGGAAGAGATTTTAGAGATCATTGAGTATGACTCAGATGGAAATGAAGTCATCGTCGAAAGCCGCGTGCTCGCGGAAGGCGAAGAAGTTGATATGGATGCCCTCGCCAACGGTGAAGTGGAAGAGGAGCGCGAAGTTAGAAACGAAGTCTCTACTGGAGGTGGATTTTGGAATCGTTTCGGTGCCGCGGCTAACGATATTATGGAATAGACGGTCCGACTCGGAGTGTATTTGTAATTTTTAAAACAGTAAACAGCTTAAACCCAGTCTTCAGTCCGCGCCTCGCAGTCTTGACATGGACTGGACGACAATTGAAAGCGACCCGGGCGTGTTCACTGAACTTGTTCGAAACATCGGAGTGAAAGATGTCGGTTTCGAAGAGCTGTACTCGCTAGACGTCGCCGACCTCGTGAGCGTTGAACCTGTGTTGGGTTTGATTTTCCTCTTCAAGTGGACGAAAAATGACAACTATGAAGCCACCATCGACCATGAAGCTCCTCTGGATCTTTTCTTTGCAAAACAAGTCGTCACAAATGCATGTGCGACGCAGGCAATACTCTCGGTGCTACTAAATGCGCACGATCGAGTTGAACTCGGTGACGAGTTGAGTCAATTTCGTGAGTTCACGCAGGAGTTTGACGCGGAAACGAAAGGGTTGGCGGTGTCGAACAGCGAAGTAATTCGTACGGCGCACAATTCTTTTGCTCGCCCCGAACCGATCGTGATCCAGTCTCGTCCTGCTACAGACGACGACGATGTGTTTCACTTTGTAGCGTACGTGCCAAAGGATGGTTTCGTGTTTGAATTAGACGGATTACGCGAAGGACCGATAAACCACGGTCCATTCGGTGATTCAAACTGGTTGGAAGTTGCCGTGCCCGCGATTCAGCGTCGGATAGAAAACTACGCGACACAGGAGATCAAATTCAACTTATTGGCAGTTACAGAGGATGCCCGGAAGCGTCTGCGTGAGCGTTTGGCTGAACTGAGTGCGCTAGGAACGTCGGGTGCGGATTTCAGTGGAGAAAAAAGTGAAATTGAATCACGATTAGAGCGAGAAGAGGCGAAAGAAGCGAGATGGCGCGATGAAAATATTCGCCGTAGACACAACTATCTGCCGTTGATTTTAAGTTTGTTGAAAGAACTGGCAACAAAAGGAGAATTGCAGTCTTTGATCGATCAAGCGCGCGCAAAGCACACATGAAACATATAGAATTTAGTCTCACATTGCACAATAGCAATGTGGAGATTTTGTAACAGCCCTGAATCGATGCACGATGGCTGTGTTAACACTGCGTGGCTATTTATGTTTGTGTTGTGAAGACCGCCTCTCACAACCGCCCATGCCGAAGTCCCAAGAGCCGACGTGGCATGCGACATACGAAGCATCTACTAAACCGCATACGCGCGCGCCACGCGCGCCATGTGTGAGTAAAAGTATAAGGAGTTCTGTAGCCACGCCCCTACGATGCCCAAGGCTCACGTTGACTGAACTCACATCGCCTCATCCCGTGAGAGAATACAAACAATGTACAAGTCAAGGAACAACACGGCGTTCGGAACATGACATATCGTGTTTTCACAACGTGCTGCAGACAGCTCGCCCACCATGCCTCGAGTCAACGATTCTGAGCCCAAAATTTATACCAAAGCTGCCACCGCTAAGCGCAAGAATGCGCACAAAACAGCGCAGCAACTTAGATGCACCAAGCGATACGCCTCGATCAAAGGACGTGCGGCGGCGCACGTGTAATGTAGGTATAACCCAACATGTGCCAACGTCGGTGGATGACTCTACCCAGGGAATTCCAGCCACAGAAGTAATGAAAAAAATGTGGCACCGAATGCGAAAGATTGATAGAGAAGACATCATGCGCTACAAACGTGTATGGTATGTCCCAATGGATAAGGACGACAAAATAACGCACGGGTATTGTGCATCAACTATGAATTCGTCCATGGACTCTCGTTCGTCCAAATCTCACGACGGGGTGTTCAAGATAATTCGCGGGGAGCACGTAGCATTCCAATTTGAGGTGATGGATTCGCTCGGCCAAGGTAATTTTGGACAAGTCATTAGATGCTTCGATCATAAAAGTAAACGTATGGTGGCGCTTAAAGTCATTAATAAGAATCCAAAATTTTTGAGACAAGCCTTGCTGGAAGTTGAAGTTCTAGATCGACTACAAGGCGGGTCAAGTCGAGTTGTTCGTATGCTCGAGCATTTCAAGTTCCGTCAGCATACGTGTGTTGTTCTTGAACTTTTACACATCAACTTGTACGAGTTTCTTGCCGCACGAGAATTCACAAGTGTCCCACTTGTCAGCGTCAAACATATAGCTCGGCAACTTGTAGAGGCGTTGCTATACTTGAAGCGGATTGGGATTGTCCATTGTGACATCAAACCAGAAAACATTTTGCTTGAGCACCCGGATTCGCTCAACGTCAAATTAATCGACTTTGGAAGTGCTTGTTACGCTGGGCGGGCGGTGTATACATATGTACAGAGCAGATTCTATCGCGCCCCAGAGGTCATGCTCGGCATCGGCTATAGCCATCCAATTGACGTGTGGAGTCTTGCGTGCGTGCTCGCGGAACTGTACATCGGCAAGCCAATTTTCTTTGGCGACAACGAAGCAGCTTTATTGAGCAGTATTGTTTCTAAATTAGGATCTCCTCCAAAACGCATGCTTTTGGCCGCTACAAACACCGAGCGAAGAGTGAACTTTACCATTATGAACACCTCATCACTGCTTGAGTGCAGCGAAAGCCGAATGCGAAACGTCCCTGTCGGCACTCCACGGAGATTATCGAATGTATCGGTGAAACATCGGTCTCTTCGTTGTAGACCTATTATTTCAAAAGATTCAGTTTTTGACGAATTTCTCAATCGCGCACTAGACTGGGACCCTGCACGGCGGCTCACTCCTGAAGCAGCCACTCGCCACGTGTTTCTCAAGGCGTCTCTTGAACAGACTTCACTGTAAGCCACCGCCGGCGTTAAGTATTCAGCTTGACGCGTAACATGGCAATATACGCACATACACACAACAAACTCAGCGCGCGTGTGAATGTACACGCGTCGCTGAAGCACCAAGCTCGCCGTAGTCTGGTGGATAAGGCATCAGCGACGGCTCGCGCGTCCCGACTGAGCGAGCGTCGTTTTGTCATCGCCGCCAGCGCAGCTGACGCTACTACGACGACGTCACATCGATTGGTTGTCGCCATTACCGGTGCAACGGGTTTTGTCGGTTCCAAACTCGTCGCTACGCTTCTCGAGCAAGGAGCAGAGGTGCGCGTTTTAACGCGTGATGTCGATAAAGCGCGCGGCAAGCTATCGCCCAACTCTCTCCCAAAGGGTGATATTGCGTTCGTGGGTCAGGATAAGTGGCGACGAGGACTCGTGGGTGCTACACATGTGGTAAATTTGGCGGGGGAGCCGATCAGTACTCGTTGGGACCCGAAGATTAAGGGTGAAATCATGGCTTCGCGAGTGAGAACCACAAAGACGATCGTCGAACACATCAACTCGATCGAAGATGAAAGCAAACGACCGAAAGTGTTAGTCAACGCATCGGCCATCGGATATTATGGCACGAGCGAAAGTGACACGTACGATGAGTCGAGTGGGCCAGGTGCAGACTACTTGAGTCAGGTGTGTCAAGCGTGGGAGCAGACGGCAAAGGGCGCGGACGGATGTCGGGTGGTGCTCCTCCGACTCGGGATCGTTCTCGACCGTGACGGCGGTGCGTTGGGTAAAATGGTCCCCACGTTCCAGGCGTTTCTGGGCGGGCCTTTGGGCGATGGCTCACAGTGGTTTAGCTGGGTGCACAGAGACGACGCGGTGGGCTTGATTTTGGAGAGTCTGACGAACGACGCGTTCAACGGACCAATCAATTGCGTAGCGCCTACTCCTGTACGCATGCGCGATATGTGCGAGACACTAGGGGAGACGCTTGGCAAGCCAAACTGGTTGCCAGTGCCGGATTTTGCGATTCAAGCGCTTCTGGGTGAAGGCGCAACGGTGGTTCTTCAAGGACAGAAGGTCCAGCCGACGACGGCTCTCAGCGCCGGCTACAAGTTCAAGTATGAACGTATAGATGATGCTTTGAAGAAAATTCTTCGACGATAGCGGTATTGATTTTTTATTTGCTACTCCTGCTACTCCTGCTGCTGCTACGGTGCTACTTGTAATGACTACATCGTCCGCGGACCGAATATTTGTCACTTTCGTGCTTTGAACTGCACGAAGCACTTTTGTTGACGCACAAGTTCAACACTTTTGAATCCCGCGTTCTCCATCATCGTTTGGACCGCGCGAGCGTCCCAGAATGGGGTATTCGACGTTCGATTTTTCTCGTATTCGTTTTGCGTGCCAGTCGTTGCCAACAAAACAACGGTGCTAATCAGCGCCGTGCCGCCGCTTCGCAGCACGCGATAAATTTCTTCAAATCCCTTTTCAGGCTCGCCCCAACAGTGTGCTCCAGCGGATGAGTGTACGGCATCAAATGTTTCGGTCATCCAAGGTAAATCGGCCACGTCTGCGCGATAAACATCGACACCGACGCCGCACGTCTCTCGACACCGCTCGCACATGGCTTCGGCGTAATCACACGCGGTTACGTCCCACAACCCCGCATCGACTAGTATCGACGTCACGTTCCCAGGTCCACAAGAAACATCCAACAACCGTCCATGTCGGTGTGCGCCGAGCACCTCAACCGCGATCTCGCCCTCGCGCTCGCGTCCCGGATACCCGAGCGCGTTGAACATTTGCCTATATCCTTTATCGTACACGTACGCGAACGCCTTCGTCGCGAACACCTTGGCCGCATCGTCGCGACTCGACGTCGTCCTCGACGTCCTCGCATCCGTGGGCGCGCGCGTGAGATCTCGCGACGGTAGCAGCGCGCGCGCCCAAGGCTCGAACGACGCGGCGACATCGACATCGACATCGACATCGACATCGACATCGACATCGACATCGACATCGACATCGGTGCGCCCATCGACGGCGTTCGATGTGCGATGCGCGGCACCGCGGTGCCGCGGCGCGCGGCGCGCTGGCGACGACGCTGTCGTCGTCGTCGTCGTCGTCGTCACACGCCTCGTCGGCGCGGCGCACCGACGCAATGTCGCTACGCGCGGCGTCATCGATGTCACCGTCGCGCTGTGCCGCCACTCGTCGCCTCTCTGCGCCTTC